>Ga0255347_1003146_pt1 | contig 21873 bp, 19 predicted proteins | sample wastewater_treat_2_FD_192479 | JGI IMG/M metagenome (GOLD analysis project Ga0255347, IMG submission 192479) | Wastewater microbial communities from Lulu Island WWTP, Vancouver, Canada - plant24 | ecosystem: Engineered > WWTP > Wastewater > Unclassified | place: Canada: Vancouver, British...
CTCCAAAAGGTGCTTGCCAATTGCTGCCAACGACAAAGCAGCCTGCACAAATTGCACAGACTGCTTTTGGTTACTACATAGATTATTTTTGTTTTTTGCGCTGTCTACTTGACAGGGGGGCGGGTCATTATCTCAGGGCTTTTTTATCAGAAGAACATAAATGCCAGCAGGTCCCAGTACATATGGAGCAGAACAGGAACAACTATGCTCCTGCTCTTTAAAAATGTTATACTGAAAATAACACTGAGCGCAGCAATAAACAAGAAACCAAATGATGTTATATTGGCAGTTAAAGCGCCCTCGACTATCCATATCGGGAAATGTATCAGCGTAAACAGCACAGCGTTAACAGCTATGGGCAGCCATTGCTTCTCTTTCTTCACTGTTGCATTGAGGAGCCAGCCGCGGAAGACCATCTCCTCCGTAATGCCGACAAATAATACGATAACAATGCTTGCCGCGCCGAAATCCTTGTTTACTTCAAGCTTTCCCGCGGAAAGGTATTCACTTCCCAGCACATAGGCTGTAAACAGAATGAATACGGGCAGGTATCTCAGCCATTTGACTTTGGTACAGAACATCTCTTTCAGCTTTATGTACACATCGGAAGAAAAATGATGTACCAGCAGCATTGCGGGAAGAGTCCAGACAAGATTTTTTATGATACCCTCTTTTACTATCTGTTCCACTGCTGCATTTTTAATGCTATCGCCAACAGGTCCGTCTGCATAGAACGTATACAAAGTCCATACCGCATAGAATATAATAATATAAATGATAAGTGCTATACTTTTTTTATTGTTCTTCTCAGTCATTTTTTGCCTCCGTTATAATATTTACCGCTCATTATAAACCATATCTTACGATTTTTCAATGATAAGAGTAAAAGCCGTAAAGCTTACAAAGCTTTACGGCTTGATGATCACGCCTCGTATTTAGGTTCACAGGTGAGATTGATGCCCAGGCGCTTGAATATACGCTCGTCAACTGCCGAGAGGATAACTGTTGAATGTACCTCACAGCCGCGGAGCCTGGATATCTGCTCCATAGCCTTCTTGGCGTTCTCGTCTGTATTCGCACAGATGGACAGTGCAAGAAGCGTCTCATCGGTGTGCATTCTTGGGTTGTTGTTGCCCAGGTGGTTCACCTTCAGCTCCATGATGGGCTCGATAACGTGGGGCGACATAAGAAGTATATCGTCATCTATGTGAGCGAAATGCTTGAGTGCATTGAGGAGGAGTGCGGAAACTGCTCCCAGGAGATTTGAGGTGCGTCCTGTGAGGATAGTTCCGTCGGGGAGCTCCATAGCTGCTGCGGGGCCGCCTGTCTCCTTTTCCTTTTCAAGAGCGGGAGCAACTACCTTTCTGTCCTCGGGAGTAACGCTTGCCTGCTTCATGAGAAGCTCCAGCTTCATTACCTCCTCAAGGGAGATAGCGCCCTTTCTGTTGTCGCACATACCTGTGTAGTATCTGCGGACTATCTCCTGCTTTGCAGCCTCGCATACTGCCTCGTCATCAACGATGCAGTTGCCTGCCATATTTACGCCCATATCCGTAGGAGACTTGTATGGAGACTCGCCCAGGATATTCTCGAACATAGCGTTGAGCACGGGGAATATCTCCACATCGCGGTTGTAGTTTACGGTAGTCTCGCCGTAAGCCTCAAGGTGGAAGGGGTCTATCATATTAACGTCGTTGAGGTCGGCGGTAGCTGCCTCATAGGCGATATTCACGGGGTGACGGAGAGGAAGGTTCCATATCGGGAAGGTCTCGAACTTGGCGTAGCCTGCGTCAACTCCCCTCTTGTGCTCGTGGTAGAGCTGAGAGAGACAGGTAGCCATTTTGCCGCTTCCGGGACCGGGAGCTGTAATGACAACGAGCTTGCGGGAAGTTTCGATATAATCGTTCCTGCCGTAGCCCTCGTCGCTGATTATGTACTGGAGATTTGACGGATAACCCTTGATGCTGTAATGATGATATACCTTGATGCCGAGAGCCTCAAGACGCTTCTGGAAGGCGTCCGCAGTAGGCTGACCGTCGTATCTTGTGAGTACAACGCTGCTTACATAGAGTCCTATTTTGGTGAATACGTTGAAAAGGCGGATAACGTCGATGTCATAGGTAATGCCAAGGTCGCCTCTGACCTTGTTCTTCTCGATGTCGTCAGAGTTTATAACGATGACTATCTCCGCATCGTCCTTGAGCTGAAGGAGCATCTGGAGCTTACTGTCTGGCTTGAAGCCGGGCAGGACCCTTGAAGCGTGATAATCGTCAAAGAGCTTTCCTCCGAATTCAAGATAGAGCTTATCGCCGAACTGTGCGATACGCTGTCTGATGTGCTCAGACTGCATTTTCAGGTATTTTTCGTTGTCAAATCCGATTTTAGTACTCATTTTACACGTTCCTCCCGTAAAAAATATCATAAACTATTATATATCAAACCTCGTCAAATTTCAAGTACCCGTCAAAAAAACTTTATTTCCGCTCCGAAAAGACACTAATGTTACAGCAATATAAATAATTGGGCATAATTTGTAAATTTTTGGTTAATCTCTTGAACGTTTATATGTAATATGTTATAATGGTATATGGACTTCTGATAGGGGAAGGAGGACAATATGAATCTGCAATCCGTCATAGTAACCAACTGTATAGGTATAGCTATGCTGGTGGTGCTGCAGATAAGCAGCTATCTTGTCAGACAGAGAAAGCTTCCCAGCGACAGGATATTCACTGCTATGATATTTCTCACCGCCGCAGCCTGTGCAACCGAAACCATAGCATTCATAGTTGACGGCAAAAGCTTCTTCGGAGCCCGTGCCGCCGTATACATCACCAATTCACTGGCATACACAATAAATGTCACAGTTTCCTACCTCTGGTGCATCTACGTTGACCTGAGGCTTTACAAGCAGGAAAGCCGCCTGAAAAAGTACTATTCCTGGCTTTCCCTGCCCACTATCCTCCTCGTTCTTGCACTGATACCGAATTTAAAATGGGGATACTTCTTCAGTATCGACTCCGCCAATGTCTACCACCGCCAGCCCTTGGGATATATCTATTACATCTCGGTGTTCCTGTATCTGGGCTTCAGCGTCTGCGTGCGGTACAGATACTACAAGGGCTCCGCAAAGACCAGATTTTTCCCCATCTGGATGTTCCTGCTGCCCATTATAATCGGCACCACCGCCCAGATGATATTCTACGGTATCTCACTGGCATGGTGCTCAGTGGCACTGGGACTTGTGGGCACCCACATGAGCCTTCAGAACGAGCTGTCCTACATCGACCCGCTCACTAAGCTCTGCAACCGCAACTACCTTGACCATGTTCTGGCTGAGGTGAAGCGCAAGGGCACTAAAATAGGCGGTGTCATGATAGACATCGACTTCTTCAAGAGCATAAACGATATGTACGGTCATTCCGTGGGCGATGAGGCTCTTATCTCCGCCGCAGAGATAATCAACGCCGCAAAGCCTTCAAAAAGCCTGTCTGTCAGGTTCGCAGGCGATGAATTCATTATCCTCGCCAGAGTTGACAGCGAATTCGACCTTATCAACATGGAGAACAGCCTGAGGAAACAGCTGGAAAAGTTCAACAGCTCCGACAGGACGCCCTATAAGCTTTCATTCTCCATCGGCACTGCACTTTTCAGCAGCAAAAAGACCATCGACAGCTTCCTCAATGAGATGGATGACAATATGTACTCGGAGAAAAAGCGGAAGCATTGCCGCTCCACCGCATAAAAAGTGAGCATTCCTCTTGACAAGCCGTTAAAGTTATGATATGATATAAGGGCAAAAACAGTGAACGAATAAAACCTGTGCATAGCCCGATACAGAGAGTTCCCGTGTGGTGTGAGGGAATGACGGCGTACAGAGACCTACATTCGGGAGTTGCCGCGCTGAAACTTACAGTAGGTGCGGTCGGGTATGCCCGTTACAGCTTCTCGAGTTCCGCAAACGCGGAAAAATCGGGGTGGTACCGCGAGTAGCTTCGCCCCCGTGCAGTCATTGCTGCACGGGGGGCTTTTGTATTTGAAGGAGGGATACTGTGAAAAGGACTATCGGCTATCTCAGCCTTTCGGCTCTGGCATTCCTTATGCCTCTGCTGTTCCTGTATACCGGCTTCATAAGCCCTGCAAAAACGGGAGCTGAGTCCCCTTTCATACGAATGACGGTGTGTACCGTCCTCGGCTTCACGCTCACTTCCCTGTTCACAAGGTTCATTCATCCCTACTCGGGACTTGCGGGACTTGACAGCGCTAAGCTCAATCTCGGCTTCACCGTCGCACTGCTCCTTGCCGTGCTTGTGGAGTTCGTCTCCTTCGGCGGCAGTACCCTTGAGCCTTATATGGAGGAACTCTCGCAGAAGAACTCAGGCGGCGCAGGCGAATACTTCTACGGCTACATTAAATATGTGTTCATGGGCTCTCAGCTCCTCATCGCACTGCGGACCTTCTTACATTCCGCTTTCCTCGGTCTGCTGAAAGCTATAATGAAACACGCTGACTGACGCATACCACCGAAAGGTCGTGATAAACATGAAAACGCCCGACGCTTATATTACATAGAGGGGGTAAGTAAAATGTCAGGATATGTATTGCACTTTGGTTGCAGGATTTATCACCCAGAAAATGCAAAACTAACTCGCGAAAATTATGCAGAGATTAATAAAAGGACTCGCCGTAATTCATTCTTTTCAAACCGTTCTTATTTTAAGGATATGGAAATTGATGAAGCAAACGAATGTTATTGGGATATGTTCCAAAAATATAAATTGGCTGACTATTTTAAAGAAATGGAGCAATTCTTATCATATCGTGAAAAATTAAAAGATGTTGATTATAGGGAAGTAGAATTAAGTATGTTCATAGAACAACAGATTTCTCAAAGAATCAAAGATGAAGAATGGCATAATGACTTGTTTTTCCTTAATTCATTAGATCCAATAAAAAAAGAATTTGGAAAAAAATACGAAAAAATATTAGAAAGAAATTCAATAGACGACTCATGCGACGATGAATTAAAAATCAGATTTCAAAAATATCAGCAAGATTTAAAAAGGATAAACGAATATAAGGTTTCCGATATGCTCTGGCTAAAATCTCCAGCCCTTTGGAAAGAATGGAAACGTGATGATTCAAATAATCAAGGTTTTGAAATACCTGATGAATGGTTCAAAGAATATGCAATGAGAAGCGCTCCATATTATACTGATGAAAAATGCAAATCATTGCAAGAAAAAGCTCTTAAAAACTTTGACGCTAACATGGAATACTTCAAATTATTAGACTCTATAAAATTCAACACTGAAATAGAGACGTTTCTAAAAGAGCATCCAAAATTTGAATTTGTTGATGATTTAAGAAAATATAAAACTACTTCAGGTGTATATATACTAATTCTTGATGAATATAAACAAATATATATCGGAATAACACGAAGTAAAAATGGCGCAAAAGGGAGAATACAATCCCATTGGTCCAATACTATGCCTTTAGATAGGTTGATATGGGGACATGAAAGCTATTCACTTCTTAGCATAGATTCATTCAAAGCATATGATACTACTCGAATTCTCTTTGAACCTCACCCAGAGTTTCAAGAAATAGCCGTTGATGAAAATGGAAATCCACGAAAAGAATTGTATTTGGGAAAAATGTGCAATGTATGGAAAATAGATGAATACCTAAAAACCGAAGAATATGAACTGATTCAAAATTCTTTTTCGGAAGAGTTTTTATGCAATCGTTGTGATGGCGGTGGAAGTTCCTTCATTGAAGCAGTTATTTCAAGGAAAGAACGCAGCCTACCTAATAATGATAAATAAAAAAATATTTAAAGGAGAAATAAACCATGACTACTTTTGAAGAACTCAAGCGCAGAGGTCTCCTCGCGCAGCTCACAGACGAAAAGGAAATAGAGGAGCTTGTCAACGCAGGCAAGGCTACTTTCTACATCGGCTTTGATCCAACCGCTGACTCGCTCCATGTAGGACACTTCATGGCACTCTGCCTTATGAAGCGTCTCCAGATGGCAGGCAACAAGCCCATCGTGCTCATCGGCGGCGGTACAGCCATGATCGGTGACCCTTCGGGCAAGACCGACATGAGAAAGATGATGACTCCCGAGACTATCCAGCACAACGTTGACTGCTTCAAGAAGCAGATGAGCCGATTCATCGACTTCTCAGAGGACAAGGCTATCATCGTCAACAACGCTGACTGGCTCATGAAGCTTAACTACATAGAGCTTCTCCGCGACGTGGGAGCTCACTTCAGCGTAAACCGTATGCTCTCACATGAGTGCTACAAGCAGCGTATGGAGCGCGGACTCACCTTCCTGGAATTCAACTACATGATAATGCAGAGCTATGACTTCCTGGAGCTCTTCCAGAAGTACGGCTGCAATATGCAGTTCGGCGGCGATGACCAGTGGGCAAATATGCTGGGCGGCACAGAGCTTATCCGCCGCAAGCTGGGCAAGGACGCATACGCAATGACCATCACACTCCTCCTCAACTCAGAGGGCAAGAAGATGGGCAAGACCGAGAAGGGCGCAGTATGGCTGGATCCCGAAAAGACAACTCCCTACGAGTTCTTCCAGTACTGGAGAAACGTAGATGACGCTGATGTTATCAAGTGCCTGAAGATGCTGACCTTCGTTCCCGTTGAGCAGATCGAGGAAATGGAGAAGACCATGGAGGGCGCTCAGTTCAACGCTGCCAAGGAGCTTCTCGCATACGAGCTCACAAAGCTGGTACACGGCGAAGAGGAGGCTGAAAAGGCTAAGGCAGCTGCAAAGGCTCTCTTCGGCGGAAGCGGTTCCAACGAGAATATGCCCGTAGCCGAGATAGACTCCGCTGAACTTACCGACGGCGCTATAGGACTTCTCACACTTCTGGTGAAGGCTGAGCTGGCTCCCTCTGTATCAGAGGCAAGAAGACTTGTACAGCAGGGCGGCATCACTGTAAATGACGAAAAGAAGACCGATCCCAGAGAAATGATAAAGCTTGAGGGCGACATCATTGTCCGCAAGGGTAAGAAGGCATTCAAGAAGGTAGTAGCCAAGTGATTACTCAACGTAATATAGGGCTTTTCTTATACACCTATATGAAATTTTTTTGAATAAGCTATTGACATTGAATGGGAAAAATCGTATAATGAAGTAAACGAATATCCACACATTTTTGCACTATAAAACTATGGGGGGGATTTATATGGCAAAATCAACTAAAAGAGGTTTCACTCTGGTGGAACTCATCGTTGTCATCTCTATTATCGGAGTATTGGCAGCAATTCTCGTACCGTCAATGCTGGGGTATGTTAAACGTTCAAAGCGTACAGCCGATATTTCCAGCGCAAAAAGCATCCATGACAGTGTCATGGCTATCCTTGCTGATGATGACGAAGCAGCCGAAGCATTCAGCGCGAGCAGCATAGGTAAACATCATGCAAGCGGCAAAACTGACGGAGTAACTGACAACTATGATTTCATCATAGTATGTTCAAAGGACGGAGCTTCCAACAACGGACCCAACCATTCCACATGGAGCGGCAACGCACAGACAAAACCCTTCACAGATCTGCTTAATGATTTCATGGGAAAAGGTAAGTCACCTGTCAAATTCCAGAGGTCAGCTTCCGGAAAAAAGTTGAACCGATGGTACATAGGCTACCGTGATACAAATCCTATCGATGTTGAGATCTGGGTCGGCGACGGTACTACCGACACTCCGATGTACAGGCTCTGGCCTAACACTGAAGAAGATTACGTCTAAAAATCATCCCTGCGTACTTTAATGTATGCAGGGATAATTTATTGCCAAAAAGGCTCCGCAGTTATGCGGAGCCTTTACTGTTTACGAGCCTTTCAGCCCTTATAGTTATAGAAAGCCATGAAGCTGTCGGAGCTGTAGCCGCAGGAAGAAAAACGCTTCTTCGCCGAATCCTCGGTAACTGCGCCGCGGACTTCCGCCGCCAGCTTTGAGTAGGCTCGCTTGTCCATATCGTTCATTCCGGCGGGCTGAACTCCAAGCTGTATCATGTTGAAATTCATCTTTACGTCGATGACGCCGTCAGCGATGATGTACTCTCCGAACTGGGACTTCATATAGTAATAGTCCACCTTGTCCTTGGTACATATCAGCATCAACTCCGACGGGATATAGGAATCGCAGCCCGTATAGGCTCCGCCGTCATAGTCCCCTATCTTGTCCTTCTCCCTGAAGATCTTGACTCGGGTACTGTTCTCGGGATAGCCTGTCTGTTCGCAGTAGTTGATGAGGTATCTCTCCCCCAGCTTGTTGCTGAGCTGATATGTATATGTCGGATAGTCGCGGAGCCCGCAGCCCGTCAGCACAAGGCAAAGGACCGCCGCCGCCATAACGCAGAAGCTTCTGATCTTCATAGTTATCCCCCTTATTTGTACAGGATCCTGCCGCCATGCCCCCGCAGAGCAGGATCTTTTTTATTGCAGCTTATCGGGAAGCTCGTTTATGCGGTGGAGCAGATAGAGCTGAATGGTAAGAGCGTCGTTGGACGTCATACCGTCAAAGCTTCCGTCCACATCAGCATTGATGCGTCCCTGCTTTTCCATTTTGTAGTTATCAGGATTTGCCAGGGACTGCATGATGAAAACAGCGTCCGCAAGCTCAACGACTCCGTCGAGATTAGTGTCACCGGGAAGAGTCATCTTCTCGCCTGCCGGCTCCGTAGTATCCTCAGGGACAGTGGTCACCTGAGGAGTTTCGGCGGAATATACCCTTTCGTACATGGTCTGAGCCCAGAGCTCCCTCATCATCTCATAGCCGTTGCCGTCAGGGTGAACACCGTCTGCCAGGTGGTCGGTATGTTTGCTGAAGAACTCATAGAAGTCGGGACCCTTTACTATCTTGTCGCCGTACTCCTCATAGAGCTTCTCGATCTGGGCGTTGTACTTTGCCAGATCCTTTGCAACGTCCGCATTCGTGGAAAAAGGTATAGTTGGCAGCACAGGCACCTTGCCCTTGGCGAGAACTGCGTCCACCATATACTTTGTATTTGCATAGTAGGTCTCCACGGGAGTATTGCTTCCCCAGGCGTCATTGGTCCCGTATGCTATGCTTACGTATTTCGCGGGACATATCTCCAGCCAGCTGTCGATATTGTTCCTGCCGTCCTCGCTCCTGAGACCGTCTATGCCGCCGTTCTCCTGAACGGGGAAAAATCTTTCGTCCAGGCGGTTCACGAAGGTGGCAAAGCCTGTTCCGTAGCAGTTATTCATGCCGCCTGCGGTAATTGAGTCGCCGTAGAATATCCAGCTGTCGGATATTCCGTCGGAGACGTTATGTACATCGAAATTCACCTGAGCATTGCTGCCGGTCTTGCCGTCGGCTTTTGTGACATTGAGCCTTATCCAGTTATAGCCCTTCATGTCAACAACGTGCTGGCGTGAGCCGTGGAGATTGTCCGTTACGGTCTCCACCACCTTCCAGCCCTCCTCTGGGTACTTTCCGCCCTCAGCGGCATTGACCTCAAGGGTGTAGTCGGTGGGCTCCATATTCTGGTTTGCATATGGACCTATCTTGTCGTAGGCGCTGGTGTTGTACCAGACTGCGATGACCTTTTCTCTCTGTTTTTCCGGGACTCCCGAAAGGTCGTATGCAAGATAGTCGGGAGCAGTACCCGTCCAGAAGGAGAAGTAATGCTCGTCATTGGCGGCTGAAGCCGTCGCAGGATTGGCACCCGAATAGGCAGGGCAGCCCCTGCTTATGACGGGATTGGGCGTTACGTCGGCAAATGCGGCAAGGCTCCCCGAAGCCGAAAGGGCGAGAGCGCATGAAGCAAGAGCCGACACAGTGTTTTTCATCAGCCTTTTCATAATAAAAACTCCTTTTCACAGCAAACGCCGCAGCGTCCGCTGTCTGCCGATACGCACCTATACGCATGGCAGTAAAATTTTAATATCCCGATGATCCCTTGATCATATAAAGCTGAGTTAAGATGTCTGCCGGCGGCAGTTACATATTGTAGACCTCTTTAAAAGAAAAAACAAAAGCGAAACAGAAGTATACCGCCGAAACCAGCGTTAAAGCGACTCCGTATCTTATGAGTATTATCAGTACGGCGTTGAGAGGCTTTATGCCGCCTGAGTTCTTTATCTCCGAAAGAGGTCTGCGGCGTGTCTTTATCTTTTTTATTGAGCGCATGGAAAACCTGTAGTACAGCCAGTTGGCAAAAAGGCAGCACAGAGCCCTTCCCGCAAAGCTGAGCACCATTCCGATGTCTCCCAGCATATCCAGCTTTCCCGTATACTCCGACATGAAGCTGACGAAATCTGCGGGGAGCTGAGATGCGTTCTCCTGCATATAGAGAGCCAGATCGGAGGGAAAGCTTAGTATGGTGCCTATGACAACGGTTATTATCGCCCATCCCCACATTCTCCTGTTTGCAAAGAGAAGGGACGGGAAGAAAAGTCCGAGGATATTGAAGGAAGGACGTACACCGTCCTCGTGCATACGCTTGAATTTAGGCAGATAGTAAATGTTGTTGGGCCCCACGAAATCGCTTGCCTCGCGCATGGTAGCGCCGCCTACGTCCTCATCGGGGTCATAGCCCAGATAGTTGATGGGGTCGATAAGCTCCTCGGAGTCAACGGGACCAAAGGGGTCTCTCCACTGACTGCCGCCCTGCTCCGCATTTCTGCGGCTCTCCTCGGCAGTATCAGCACTTACGTCTCTCAGGTCTGTACCGCACCTCTGGCAGCTGGTGTCATTGCTTCCGTTGGGGAAGCGGCACACGGGACATATCCTGTACCGCGGCTTATCGTCCGCCTTTCTCTCCCATCTCCTGCCGATGAAATGGTACTCCTCATGAGCACATTTACCGTTGGCAGCATAGCAATCCCTGTGATGAGGCGTACCGCACTCGGGACAAACAACTATATCGTCATCAGGTGTGAATATCTTATTACATACGGGGCATTTCTCACCGATATAATCCATTTACCTGCCTCCCTTTCAAATGTTTACAATTATCTAATATACATTATACCACTTTCACGGGATAAAAATCAAGTATTTTGGCACAATAACCATTGGCAGAAGGTAATTTTTTGAAAAAAATTCAAAATAGTATGGTAATTTATTTTCAAGTGTGTTATAATATGATGTATAGCTTTTTAGATAGGAGTGTTGACCTGATGATATACAAAAGGTCTGAACTGGGCGATAGTATCGGCTTCAATACTATGGTCGACAAGAAATTCAAGACCTGTTCCCTGGCGATATACTTCCTGACAGAGCTGAGCGACAAGACCGCCGCTGCAAACAATCTTGCAGCAAGCATACTCACCGTTTCCAGCAGCACCTACAAGACCTACGCTGCTCTCAGTGAAAAGCTCTCGGAGCTTTACGGTGCAGGGCTGGGCTCCTCCGCAAGGAAGAAGGGCGATGCGCAGATACTTGGGCTGCGGGCATCCTGGCTGGACAACCGCTACGCCATCGACGGCGAGGACATAGGCGGCGAGATGCGCCGGCTTATCAGGGACTGCCTTTTCAATCCCAATGCCGAAAACGGCGCCTTCGATGAAAAGTCCTTCGCCATGGTCAAGAAAGACCTCATAGACCGTATCGACGGCGAGCTCAACCAGAAGCGCAGCTATGCCCTTGAACAGGCTGAAAAGCTGGCTTACAGAGGCGAGCCTGCGGAATGTACGGGCTACGGCAGCAGAGAGGCAGCTCTCTCCGCGGACCCCGAGGAGGTCTACCGAGCATACAGGGAGCTTCTGAAAACAGCTCAGATAGAGATATATTACGTCTCCCCCGAGGAGGACGACAGCTTCGCGGAGATGTTCCGCACAAGCTTCAGCAGCATCGACCGTCAGCCAAAGACCGTGTCCATGCGCAATCACAGTCCTCTTAAAGCCGAGGTGGAGACCCTTTCCGAGGAATTCGACGTTAATCAGTGCAAGGCAGTGCTTGCTTTCAAGACCGACTCAGACGACAGATACGCACTGAAAATGCTCAGCATAATCTACGGTGAGCTCCCCTTTTCAAAGCTCTTCCTCAATGTCCGCGAGAAGATGAGCCTCTGCTATTACTGCTCAAGCCGCTCTGTGTCGGTAAAGGGCTCTTTCTTCGTTGACCTGGGCGTTGAGCGCAGCAATATCGAAAAGGCAAAGGCGGAGATAATGGCTCAGCTGGAGGAGATAAAGAAGGGCAATATCACCGACGACGAGATACAGGGCGCTCTCATGGCGCTGGACAATGCGGTGCTACAGGTGGGCGATACCCCGAGCTCCTACATCGGCTGGTTTCTGGACTGCTTCTGTGACGGCGAGACTATAACTCCCGAGGAGCACTTCCGAAGATTTGAGGAGGTCACAAAGGAGCGAATGATAGAGGCTGCAAAGTCACTTGAATTAGACAGCATTTACCTCATGCTCAACAAGGAGGTGCAGGCTGAATGAAGAAGGAAATACTCACCAGTGCCCGCACAGGCGACAGCTGCATACACGTAAAGCACAGCAGCGGACTTGACATCTATATCAGCGAGATGAACGACTTCAGCAGCATAGAAGCCCTCATCGGCACAAAGTACGGCTCTGTGAACAATATATTCAGGAATGCCGCCGACAGTGACTACACCACTGTCCCCGAGGGCATAGCTCACTTCCTTGAGCACAAGCTCTTCGAGAACGAAGACTGCGGAGTTTTCGAGCTCTACGCAAGAACAGGCGCCTCATGCAACGCCTTTACCTCTTTCGACAAGACCTGCTATCTGTTCAGCTGCTCCAAGAACTATGAGGAGAACCTGGAAATACTCCTTGATTTCGTGCAGAAGCCCTACTTCACCAAGGAAAACGTGGACAAGGAAATGGGCATAATCGGTCAGGAGATAAAAATGACCAACGATAATCCCGAATGGCGGGTGTTCTTCAATATGCTCAGGGGTATGTACCACAACCACCCCATAAAGACAGACATCGCAGGCACCGAGGAAAGCATATCACATATAGACGCAGACCTGCTCTACAAGTGCTATGACACCTTCTATAACCTCAATAACATGGTGCTCTCCATCGCAGGCAACATCAGTGCCGACAAGGTCCTGGAGATATGCGACCGGTGCCTTAGCCCCAGCGAGGACAAGGGTCTGGAGACAGTATTCCCCGACGAGCCCGATGAGATAGTCACCTCTGAGATCACCGAAAAGCAGCCTGTGGGAGCTTCCATATTCCAGTTCGGCTATAAGTGTACTCCAAGCGACGGCGAACAGAGACTCAGGGACGTTGCTGCCGCATCTACTGCCGCGGCTCTCCTCACAGATCCCGCTCTCCCCATGTGTGAGAGACTTCTCAAGGAGGAGACGATCAACTCCACCTTTGACGGCGAGGTCTTCTATGGAAGCGGCTATTTCACCGTGTACTTCTCAGGAGAGTCGGACCGCCCGCACGAGGTAAGAGACGCACTTTTCGAGGAGATAGACCGGCTCATAAATGAGGGTATCAGGGAGAAGGACTTCCAGAGAATAAAAAAGACCGCCTATGGTATGATGATACGCGGTCTCAATAATGTGGAAGCCGTTGCAAACCTTATGCTCAACGCTCATATGGACAGCGTTGGTCCCTATGATACTATCGAGGTCCTCTCGGACCTTACCTGTGACGATGTCATAGATTATATGCGCAGAGAACTGCGCCCCGACAGGTCCGTACTGTCGGTAATTACAAAGGAGGCATGACCCCATGAACGGAACAACATTCTTAGAACCACACGAAATACAATTTCCCGAGCTGGGCTGGAAATTCCACATCGACCCCACCGCCTTCTCCATATTCGGCTTTAATATACAGTGGTACGGTATCATCATCACTATCGGACTGATACTCGCCCTTATCTATGTACTGCCCAAGATGAAGCGCTTCGGTCTGGACTCTGACAGAGCCATTGATGTTATCATCGGCGGCGTTATCGGCGGAATAATCGGCGCAAGGATATACTATGTACTCATGCGCTGGGACGAATACAAATGGGACTGGAAAGCGATAATAAACACCCGAAACGGCGGACTTGCCATTTTCGGCGGAATAATCGGCGGAATACTGATAGGCTACATCATAGCCCGCATACGCAAGGTAAAAGCCCTGCCCATGCTTGACGTTGTCTCCCTGGGCTTCCTGATAGGTCAGGGCGTAGGACGCTGGGGCAACTTCTTCAATCAGGAGGCTTTCGGCACAAACACCGACTCCTTCCTGGGTATGACAGGCGGCACTATCCAGCGCACTATTTCCGACGGTATGAGCGTTGGCGGAGATATGTACAAGAACGGTCTGGAAATGCTTTGGGAGAAGCCGGTTCACCCCTGCTTCTTATACGAGTCGATCTGGTGTCTGCTTGGATTTGTCATACTGGCATTCTGGTCAAAGAGAAGAAAGTACGACGGACAGATATTCCTCATGTACCTCACATGGTACGGCGCAGAGCGCTTCCTGGTCGAGGGGCTCCGCACAGACAGCCTTATGCTGGGTAATATCCGCGTATCGCAGGCACTTGCAGCCGTAATATTTGTAGCTTCCGTGATACTCCAGATAATATTCTTCATCAGAAGAAAGCGCGATCCCGAGAGCTTTGTGCTCTATGCAAATACAGAGGAATCCCACCGTCTCATCGAGGAGACCCGCAGAAAGCGCATGGGTCTCTCCAAGGAGGACGCCAAGGCAGGCGGAGATGATGACGACGATGATCTTGACATCTTCAACGATGACGACGACGACTTCGACGAGGACGAGCTTGAAAGCTCTATTCTCGGTGACGATGATGACGATGACGAAGAAGATGATGATGACGACGAGCCCTTACTCATCAAAGACGATGACGACGATGATGATGAAGACGAGGACGACGAAGAAAACGATGATACAGAGGACCATGAGTCCGATGATGATAAGGAGGATAAATAAATGGCACAGATAATCGACGGAAAGGCAGTCTCAGCAGCAGTAAAGGCTGAGGTCGCAGAGGAAACAGCTAAGCTCAGGGACGAAAAGGGTCTCAAGGTAGGACTTGCAGTAGTTATAGTCGGCAATGATCCCGCTTCAAGAGTTTATGTAAACAACAAGAAGAAGGCTTGTGAGGCAGTAGGCTTCCAGTCCTATGAGTATGCACTGGACGAGTCCACAACTCAGGAGCAGCTCCTTGATCTGGTAAACGTTCTCAACCGCGATGACAGGGTAAACGGCATACTCGTTCAGCTTCCCCTGCCCAAGCACATCGACGAGAAGGCAGTTATCAACGCTATCTCACCTGACAAGGATGTTGACGCATTCCACCCCATCAACGTGGGCAAGATCATGATAGGCGAATACTCCTTCCTCCCCTGCACTCCCGCAGGAGTTATGCGCCTTATCGAGAGCACAGGCACAGACATAACAGGCAAGCAGTGCGTTGTTATCGGAAGAAGCAATATCGTTGGCAAGCCTCAGGCAATGCTCCTGCTCCAGAAGAACGGAACAGTTACAATCTGCCACTCAAAGACCAAGAATCTCAAGGAGATCTGTCTCGGCGCTGATATTCTCGTTGTAGCTATCGGACGCGCCAACTTCGTGACAGGCGACATGATAAAGGAAGGCGCAGTTGTCATCGACGTGGGCATGAACCGCCTTGACAACGGCAAGCTCTGCGGCGATGTTGAGTTTGAGTCCGCTGAGAAGAAGGCTTCCTTCATCACTCCTGTTCCCGGCGGCGTAGGCCCCATGACGATCGCAATGCTCATGAAGAACACCCTCACAGCTGCAAAGCAGCAGGCAGAGATCGAGTGATAAGTACACAGTGAATATTTACCCAAAAGGAACGGCGATCCGCCGTTCCTTTTTTTTGCAGGAAACGCTGACCGCTGATCATGAAAAGTATGTATTTAAATGCTTTTTCAGCACAAAAATACATATTGATTATTTCTTCGCGCAGTGATATAATTATTTTGTATTGCATCACGAAAAGACACTTGAAAGGACTGTATTAACAATGGAAAAAGAAAAGACCGCCTCATCAAGAGGAGGCTTCGGCTCAAAAATAGGCTTTGTACTCGCTGCGGCAGGCTCAGCGGTAGGTCTTGGAAACATCTGGCGTTTCCCCTACCTTGCCGCTAAATACGGCGGAGGAGTATTCCTGCTGGTATACCTTATATTCGCCATAACCTTCGGCTTTGCACTTATGCTCACCGAAATCGCCATCGGCAGAAGAACAGGCAAGAGCGTTATCGGTGCCTATAAAGCTGTGGACAAGCGCTTCTCGCCCCTGGGAATACTGGCGGCCGCCATACCTGCCCTGATACTCCCCTATTACTGCGTTATCGGCGGCTAGGTACTTAAATACATGACCGTCTTTATCACGGGCGGCGGCAAAGAGGCTTCCGTAGCTTCATATGCCACCTCAGACCCCGACACAAACCTCACCTTCTTCGAGCACTTTATCGGACTTCTGGGTGAGCCGACCGTATTCTTTGTTATATATGTGCTCCTGACCGCTCTGGTAGTTTTCTTCGGAGTTGAAAAGGGCATCGAGAAGGTAAGCAAGTTCCTCATGCCTGTACTGCTGGTTCTCATAATCGGCATTGCAGTCTACACCCTCACCCTTGACGGTGCAGGAGACGGTCTTAAATATTATCTGCTCCCCGACCTGACAGGCTTTACCGTATCCAAGTTCCTGCGCACCATAGCCGCTGCCTGCGGACAGCTGTTCTACTCAATGTCGCTGGCAATGGGCATCATGATAACCTACGGCTCATATATGCGCAAGGAGGACTCCCTTGAAAGCTCTGTCCGCCAGATAGAGGTATTCGACACACTCGTTGCATTCCTTGCAGGCATGATAATCGTTCCTGCGGTATTTGCATTCTCCGGCGGAGATGAGTCCGCGCTGAACGCAGGTCCCGGACTCATGTTCATCACCCTTCCCAAGGTTTTCGCAGCTATGCCTGCGGGACAGGTCATCGGTACCGCATTTTTCATTCTGGTAGCCCTTGCTGCTCTGACCTCATCCATCTCTCTTATGGAGACCGTAGTTGCAGTAGTTATGGAAAAGTTCGGGCTCAGCAGGTCAAAGAGCTGTATCGCTGTCATCATCATGACTCTCATTCTGGGTATGCTGTCTGTTCTGGGCTTCAGCGTGTGGTCTGAGTTCAAGCTCTTCGGTATGCAGATACTGGACCTCTTCGACTTCACCACCAACAACATAATGATGCCGATATTGGCATTCCTCACCTGCATACTCATCGGCTATGCCGTAAAGACAAAGTATGTAGAGGAAGAAGTAATGCTTGGCGAGAAGAAGTTCCGCTCAAAGCTCCTCTACAATGTTATGATAAAGTTCATCTGCCCTGTGTGCATGATAATGATACTTATAACACCATTTGTTACGGAAATATAAGAAACTGTCCCCCGCACGGTCTGTACGGGGGACTTTTTTCTCCTATGGGAGGACTGCTGCCTTTGTTGAAAAATGCAGAAAAAGCGTCTGAATATATGTGCTTTTGCAACAAATTGCTACATTATTCCAAAGCTATTGACAATTAAAAAACAAACGTGTAAAATAATAATGTATGAGTTTGAATAATGCTATTTTCCGCAGATTAGTCTTATTTATCAAATCACATATAAAAGCGCAAATGATATAACTAAAGGGTGATATATTTGGTTTTCAGCAGCTTGAAATTTATTTTCATTTTCTTGCCTGTTTTTCTGATATTCTATTCGGCTTCCGAAAAAAAATACCGAAATGCCATAGTGGTGGTATCCGCCATTATTGTCGGCATAGATATATTCATGGTGATGCGGCTCTTCAGACCGCTCCCCATACTGATATACTTAGCCTCTGTGCTGTTACTGATATATGAATCAAACAACGCTCCCGAAAAGCGGTTCCGATGCTCACTGATCATCGTAGGCGCTGCCGCCACAGCTTACTATCTGTTCAGTATGCCAGCCTACAGGAACGCAAAAAGCATCATTATTTTCATATCCTGTGTGACAGTACTTATGCTGCTCGCCTACTCCTCCAACCGCCTCCAGTACCAGAATCTTGTCATACTGGCAGGAAGCGTCATATTCTACGGCCTCGGCGTGGGAAAGCTGGTCTATATAGTTCTTTTCCTGCTGACCAACCTGGTCAACTTCATTGTTGGTCAGTTCATCGAAAACAGCAAGCACGCGAAAAAGCTCTGGCTCTTTTTCGGCGTCGCCTTCAACTTCTGGTGGCTCATATTCTTCAAGTACTGGACCTTCGGCACTGAGAACATCAATGCCATCTTCCACCAGAGCCTTACAGTAAAGAATATTATTCTCCCCATCGGTATCAGCTTCTATACCTTCCAGAACGTCTCCTACATCGCTGACGTATACAAGGGCAAGGCAAAAGCTGAAAAGAATCTGATAAATTACGGTGCATACATCAGCATGTTCCCACAACTCATCGCAGGTCCTATCGTTACCTATGACCATGTAGCAAAGGAACTCAAGAACCGTAAACACACTTTAGCTAAGGTTGAGGACGGTCTCAAGACCTTCACCATCGGTCTGGGCTACAAGGTCCTCATCGCTAATCAGGTGGGCGGACTCTGGAGCGATATTTCCATGGTAGGCTTTGAGAGCATATCCTCTCCCCTGGCATGGCTTGGCATTGTTGCTTATTCCTTCCAGCTCTATTTTGACTTCTGCGGCTATTCCCTCATGGCGATAGGTCTCGGAAAGATAATGGGCTTCGAGCTTCCGAGGAACTTCGACCACCCCTATATGTCAGTCACCATGACCGAGTTCTGGAGACGCTGGCACATGACCCTGGGCACATGGTTCAAGGACTATGTCTACATACCGCTGGGCGGCAACCGTAAGGGACCCGGAAGACTGTTCTTCAATACCCTTGTAGTATGGCTGTTCACAGGTCTCTGGCACGGCGCAAGCTGGAACTTCGTACTCTGGGGACTGGTGCTCTTCGCTATCATAATGACTGAAAAATACTGGACAGGCAAGTTCTTCAACGAGCACAAGATCATCGGTCACGCATATATGATACTCATTATCCCTGTGACCTGGCTCCTCTTTGCAGTTACGGACTTCCATGAGCTGGGGATCTACTTCAAGAGACTTCTCCCCTTCCTGCCCCAGAAGACAGCCTTTATAATGGATAAGGACTACGTTCATTACTGGCACAAGTACTGGAAGTATTTCGCCGCAGGACTGATCTTCTCCACAAGGATACCCGAAGCAGTCTACAAGAAGATGAAGAACTCCATCGTGACTGTATTGGCGCTTCTGGCAGTATTTGGTTTTTCTGTCTACTGTATGTACAGAGGCATGGACGACCCGTTCATGTATTTCAGATTCTAAGGAGATACAAAAGTGAATAATTTTAAAAAAGGCTTATATACGATCATACTGCTGTTCACCTGCGTTGTCGCATCGCCGATCATGTTCAGAAAGATCTGGGAAAACAGCGATATAAAGCAGCAGAAGGCAGCTGCAAAGGCTCCCGTTATCAGCACTCAGCCTGCCGCTGAGGACAGCGAGGGCACTACCGAGGCTCCCAAGGAGACTCAGCCCACTTCAGAGGGCGAGACCGCTGCCGCCACCGAAGCAGCTACTGCTGCTCCCGAGCCTGCAAAGGGCACCTTTGTACGGAGCGGTCCGGAATACTTTGATGACGCCCTGTTCATCGGCGACTCCCGTACAGTTGGTCTGAGGGACTACGGTACCCTGAGCAATGCGGATTATTTCTGCGACATCGGTCTTTCGGCTTACAAGATAAATGAGACCACCATCGGCGGAAGCACCGTCTGGGGCGCTCTCAATGCAAAGCCCTACGGCAAGATATACGTTATGCTTGGCATAAACGAAGTAGGCAATGACATCGAACGAACAGTTTCCGCCTACAGGCAGCTCATCGACGGTATCCGCGAGGTACAGCCCGACGCTATCATCTATATCGAGGGCAATCTCCATGTTACACCCGCTGCCGAGACCGCTCTCATCTCCAATGAGAGACTGAATATGCTCAACTCACGTATGAGCGAAATGGCAGACGGCGTACATACCTACTACATCGACATCAACAGCGTATTCGACGACGAAACAGGCGCACTTACCGCCGACTACACCAGTGACGGCATACACGTACTCGGTAAATACTATGCAACATGGTGCGAATGGCTCTGTGCAAATACAGTTTCTCAGGGACAGCCTGCGGCGGCTGCACCCGCCGAAAATGCTCAGGCAGAGGAAGCTGCAACATATGTATCGGAACCTGCGGAGACCGAGGCCGCAACTCAGGGACTTCCACAGAACGAAGAATTTTCAAATCAGTGACAGTATCAGGCGGACAACTCCGCCTGTGCTCATATAGGGACTATGAAAGGAGTCAATCATGGCAGAACTTAAAGTAGGCTACAAAGGCAGAACTATCTATAATTCCACCTTCACTATACTGGAGTTTCTCGGCGGAGGCGGACAGGGAAACGTCTACAGAGTCGAGTGCGGCGGAAAGGAAATGGCACTTAAATGGTACCATAAGTCCACCATCGACAAGATGAAGAACCCTCAGGAGTTCTACGAAAATCTCAAGGCAAACATAAAGAAGGGGGCTCTCACCAAGAATTTCCTCTGGCCCGAGGAGCTCTCCGACTGGATAGACGGCAGCTTCGGCTATATCATGCCACTCCGTCCCAAGGGCTTTGAGGAGCTGACACGCTTCCTCCTCTGGGACCCCAAGACACGCCGAATGAAGGCAAGCTTCGCCAATATCACCGCCCGCTGCAACGCAGCTATCAATATCATCGAGGGCTTCCGCGCACTCCACAATGACGGCTACAGCTATCAGGACCTGAATAACGGAAACTTCTTCATCGATCCGCAGAACGGCGATGTGCTCATCTGTGACAACGACAATGTTTCCGAGCGCGGTGTAAACTTCGGTATCGCAGGCAAACAGCGCTACATGGCGCCCGAGGTAGTTCTCGGCGGTGCTCCCGACAAGCGCTCAGACCGCTTCTCACTGGCTGTTATCCTGTTCCGTATGCTCTTTATCGAGCATCCTCTGGAGGGCAAGTACTCAACGCCTCCCTGCATGACTCCCGAGCTGGAGAAGAAGTTCTACGGCAGCGATCCGGTTTTCGTTCTCGACCCCGAGGACGACAGAAACGCCGCAAATAACCAGCTGAACACAAATACTCTCCGCTTCTGGAAGATATACCCAGACTATATCCGCGATCTGTTCATTCAGTCCTTCGGCAAGAGCTCCGTAAAGCCGCCCTATGACCGCGTTATCGAAATGACCTGGCTGGACGCCTTCGTGAAGCTGAGAAGCGAGACCGTCCCCTGCCCTCACTGCGGCAAGGAGACATTTATCGCTCCCAAGTATTCCGTGAACTGTATGTACTGCGGCGGTCAGCTGACCTGCACAGAGAGTATAAAGTTCAAGCGCTTTGAGCTCCCTGCATTCGGCGGCGCAAAGCTTTATGACGGCATGGCAAGCGACACCGAGGGAGACTTCCACAAGATCATCGGCGAGGTGGTCCGCAACAAGAAGGATCCCAGCAAGCACGCTCTCCGCAACCTGACACAGAACACCTGGAGCGTAAAGCTCCCCGACAACACTGTGAAGACCGTTGACCCCAACGGCATAATGCCCATCAACAAGGGCTTCGTCCTGACTATCGGCAGGAGCGAGGGCACGGTAGAATAACAAGCTCCCGAAACTAAAAAATCTGCCCCTGAACGTTTTGACCCGCCCCCTGTCAAGTAGACAGCGCAAAAAACAAAAATAATCTATGTAGTAACCAAAAGCAGTCTGTGCAATTTGTGCAGGCTGCTTTGTCGTTGGCAGCAATTGGCAAGCACCTTTT
>Ga0255347_1003154_pt1 | contig 21817 bp, 21 predicted proteins | sample wastewater_treat_2_FD_192479 | JGI IMG/M metagenome (GOLD analysis project Ga0255347, IMG submission 192479) | Wastewater microbial communities from Lulu Island WWTP, Vancouver, Canada - plant24 | ecosystem: Engineered > WWTP > Wastewater > Unclassified | place: Canada: Vancouver, British...
ATCTTTTCTGTGCGATGTTGGACCAATGGCTACAGTCGCCGGAGCAATAGCGGAGATGATTGGAAATCACCTTTTACAGTTTACAGACCAGATTATTATCGAAAATGGTGGAGATATTTTCTTAAAGACAAAGAAGGAAAGGTTAATATCAATTTTTGCAGGAAATAGTCCATTTTCTATGAGAATAGGAATTAAGGTAAAGCCGCGTGATACTTGCTTTGGTATTGCAACATCCAGCGGAACAGTTGGGCATTCAACAAGCAAGGGCAAAGCAAACAGCGTTACAGTATTATGCCCAACTGCAACACTCGCAGATGGTCTTGCTACCTGTATATGCAACCTGATAGGTGATGATGATTTTTCAATGCTAAAAAACAACATTAAAAATTTTCCTTTTCTCGACGGAATCTTAGTAATAAAGGACAAAGAGCTATTTGCATGGGGGGATATTGAAATCATTGAAACAAGATAATATCATCAATTTTATATCCAGGATAAGGGTTCCTGCTGGATGGTTTTTCTTTATACTTGTGGCATGCATTGGAAAATTTGAGAAGACATGGCCGGTAATACTTATTTTGATTGGGGAAGCATTCAGAACAATTGCAGCAGGAACAATTATAAAAAACGAAAAATTAGCCACAGAAGGAGTATACAACATTGTAAGACATCCTCTTTATCTCGGAAGTTTTTGTATTGCATTAGGATTATGTTTTATATGCAATGAAATATTAATATGGATATATTTCTTAATCTTCTTCCCTGCAACATATATAGCAGCAATTAAGATTGAGGAAAAATGGCTCAAGACAAAATTCAAAGATTCATTTGAAGAATACAAAAAAAATATCCCTGCATTTGTACCCCTTAAGATAAGGAAATTTCAAAAAAAAGGAATGTTTTCATGGAAACTTGCTTTTAAGAATAAGGAACACCATAATTGGTTAATACTGGCAGTTGTTTTAATAATTCTTATTCTAAAATCACGGTAAACAATGTTCTTTCAATTCAAAACAAATATTGTAAAAATTAAATAAACCACATCATGAGGATTACTCGATCCATCTCTTTTATATTCCTGCACTGTTGGTTTATTGTTTTTTATTCTGCTAATATCCATCTTAGTCATAAACATATATTACACAACTAAAGGAATTAAAATGAGTTCCTTCCTATGGGAAAAATGGATTCTTCTATAATAGCAGTATTTCTGTTTATCATCTATCCAACAATTTATCGTGAGTCCCTCGGTATTTATCTGGATATGAATCTTAGGTAGTCTGATTTTTCCATACTCGCATTGCCGCATCTCTTTTTGTTATTCGAAAATATTGGATGGATTATTGCTGATGTCTATACGGTTTTAGAATTTTCTATCTTAAATTCCAGAGATTGAGAACATTTAATTTCTTTTCGCATGTTCCAAGGAGACAAAAAATCAGGTGATTCTTCCCGTCCATCAGGAATAAATGGCATCGAAAAATCAAATTTGAAAAAAAAGATAAAAATAATCTTCGATCGAAAACCTTCAAAATCAGGATGCAAGATACTTAAAAAAATATTATTTAAGATATTTTATGTATGAACCAGCCGGACATAAAAATTTGACAGGAGAAATAAAAGGGGTAAAATAATTTCTCAAACTTTTCAAAAAAGGAGATGATTGTGGAAGTAACAGTAAAGGAACTTCTCGAGGTTGGAGCGTATTTTGGACACCCATCAAGGCAGTTTGATCCACGGATCAGACCCTACCTTTATGGGAAAAGACAAGGTATATATATTATTGATATCAGCAAAACATGTGAGAAAATATATCAGGCAGCAGAGGTTCTCCAGAAATTTGCCAGAGAGAATAATCCAATACTTTTTGTTGGAACAAAAAAACAAGCAAGAGATGTTATAAAACAGGCAGCAGAAAAAACCGGGCAGCCGTATGTTAATTACAGATGGATTGGTGGAACCCTTACAAATTTCGATGCAATTCGTAAAAGAATTGAACGGCTTGAGAAGATAGAGGAACTTGAAAAATCAGGCCGTATAAAATATTACACAAAGAAAGAAGCAAGTTTGATACAGAAGGAAAAAGAAGATCTTCTAAAGAAATTTGAAGGAATAAGACACCTGGATAGAATGCCCGGGATTCTTTTTATCGTGGACATAAAAAAAGAGATAAATGCGGTCAATGAAGCAAAAAAAGCCGGAATTCCAATTGTGGGAATAGTGGATACTAATGGAAATCCGGAACTTGTTGAATATCCCATACCGGCAAATGATGATGGTTTTAAATCAATACAATTGATTGTCGAAAAACTCGCAGAAGCAATATCAGAAGCAAGGACAGAAAAAGAAATCGTTGAAGAAAAGGAAAACGGTATTAATGAAGACGAAATACAAAAAGAAGGAGATAACAATGTCACAGACAGTGGAAACAATTAAGAAACTTCGAGAACTCACAGGACTCGGAGTAATTGAATGTAAAAAAGCACTCGAAAAAGCAGGGAACAACTTCGATAAAGCACTCGAGATACTAAAAGAAAAGGGTATTCAGATAGCAGAGAAAAAAACAGATAAAACGACCAAAGAAGGGTTAATTGGTAGTTATATTCATTCAAATGGGAAAATAGGAGTTCTTATCGAGGTTACATGCGAAAGCGATTTTGTCGCAAGAACCGATGATTTTAAAGAACTCGTTAAAAACCTTTGTTTACAAATTGCGGCAACTTCTCCTGAGTATATAAAAAGAGATGATATCCCCCCTGAAGTAATCGAACAAAAGAAAAAAATATACAATGACATAGAAACATTTTATAAAGAAAATGTATTGTTTGAACAACCTTTTATTAAGGATGATAGTTTAACCATTGAGCAATACATAAAAAACAAAATAGCAAAATTGGGTGAGAATATTAAGGTAAATAGATTTACAAGATACCAGATAGGGGAATGAACGAGAAAAGAATAGTGTTTTACATCGGAAATAAACAAATTAATGGTACCCTTAATGATAGTGCTACTGCGCAGAAAATTTATGCTTCTTTGCCTCTTGAGGGAAATGTTAATCTTTGGGGGAAGGAAATTTATTTTTACATTGGAATTAAAACTTCACCCGAAGATGAAAAAGATATAGTTAATCAGGGAGATATTGCATACTGGCCCGAAGGACCTGCACTATGCATTTTCTTTGGTCCAACCCCGATAAGTAAGAAAGATGAAATCAGACCATACAGTAAGGTAGGCATAATTGGAAGAGTTGATGACAATTCTATAAAAGAATTATATAATATCAAAAGTGGCGAAAAAATAACAATGAAACCCATAACAGGCGGAGGTGCTTAATGGAGTTTGAGGTTGGATATATTCTTTCCCTTGTTGTTATTGGTATAAGTTTCCTCGGGTTTATGCTTTCAATGATGATGGATGAGGTAAATAAGAAAAAAGGCATTGTGATGCTCATCCTTTCAATAGTTCTACTTTTGCTCGGAGGGTATTATTATTATACTGTCGGCCAATGGCAGAGATTAAAAGGAGGCCCGAGTATCAATAAGATTAATTATTATCTTCATATCTACAGGGAGCAGCCCGCGATTCAGCAGCAAGTCCTTCCATTGACACCGGGAACACCGCAAAATCCATAAGAGGGTAAGATGCGGATTCTAAGAGCATGGAAGATTCCTCTATTTATAGTCCTTATATTTTGCGGCTGTGCTGTTATACCAACATCTCAACCAACAAATGATAATCTAGATATACCTCTTGATCAGGGTGCTGTTTACCTGATTGATGAGGCAGACGTAGTCGTTTCTGTATCAGGCGCAACAGAAACAATTATACACCAGAAGATTATTATTACAGGGGAAAAAGGAAAACAGCATGGGACCCTTCAAATCTCATATGATTCAGAAAGACAATCCATTGATATAATTGAAGCGAAAACAATTACGCCAGAAAACCTTGTATTAAGAGCACAGAAGTCAAACATAAAAATTGTAACTCCTGCAGAACTTACACCATATTCTGTTCTATACCCAGGGATAAAAGTTTGTACGGTTAACCTTCCATCAGTTGGCATCGGAAGTACTGTTGAATACACATACAAAATAAAAACAAACAAGCCATTAATGCCCGGAGAATTCTGGGATGGTTTTTATTTCCAAAGTGAAGAACCGTTTGTTCTATCAAGATACAGGTTGTGGGTGCCAGAAAAAATGCAAATTCATACATTTCCTTTTTCTGTTGAATTAAAACAAAGAACAAAAAAAGGAAATCTATATTGTTATGAGTGGTCGAAAGAAAATATGCCTGCAATCACACCTGAAATAATGATGCCCCCTCTTGAAGAAATTGTACCAAGAGTTCTTGTTACATCAATAGATGACTGGGACCAAATAGGAAGATGGTTTTTTAATCTTGCAAAGGATTCAACAGTATATGATTCTAATCTTAAGAATCTTGCCCTTAAACTTACAGAAAATAAGAAAGATAATGACGAAAAGATTAAAGCAGTATACCATTATATATGTAAAAATATAAGATACATAGGACTTGAACTTGGTATTCATGGCTTTAAACCGCATTCAGCGAAAGATGTAATAAAACTCGGATATGGCGACTGTAAGGATAAGGCAGCCCTTATGGTGGCAATGCTAAGATCAATAAATATCCCGTCATATATTGCACTCATTAATACAGATAGATATATTGAAGAAAACATTCCATTTCCAGGACAATTCAACCATGCAATTGTTGCGATTCCAAAAGATTCCTCTTTTATGATACTTGACCCAACATCAGAAGTATTTCCATATCCACAAGTACCTCCATATGATCAAAACAAAGCAGTACTCGTTCCAACAGAAGGTAAAACATACCTTGTGAAAAGTTATACTTCAAATCCAGAAGAGAATAAAAAAACACGTAATATAAATGTTTACTTCGATGAAGATGGAAATATCGAGGCAAATGTTAAAATGATCCCGGAAGGCATCTTTAATGCAGCTATAAGAAATAATTTCAGGTTTCTTTCAGAGGAAGAAAAAAGAAGACAGTTATCTCGAGATCTAAATTCTCTTGTGCCGAATACAACACTAAAATCATTTGAAATAAAGGGTATTGAATCACTCGAAGAAGAGGTTGAAGAAAATTACGCATTTACTTCAGCAAGATATGGAATAAAAATGCAGGATACCTTCATTTTTAAGCCAGCATTTCTTGAAAAAATTGAAGGAACAGAGATAGTAAGTTTGGAAAAAAGAAATTTTCCAATAAGATTCCATTATAAAAGTGCATTCATTGATAAAATTTGTTTTTACCTTCCACAGGGGTATAGGGTAGATACCTACCCTGAACCAATTAGAATAACAAATAAGTTTGGAAATTATTCAATTAACGTTAAAATAGAAAACAATACTCTCGTGTATCAAAGATATTTCTCAATAGATGTTTTGGAAATAAATCCTCAGGACTATATTGAGTTTAGACAATTTTATCAAGCATGCTCTTATTTTGATGGTCTTCCCGTTATCCTGAAGAAGATTCACTAAATCTATTGAAGCGTTCCGTCGATCTGATGTTCTATTAGGATTTAGTCTTAAATCTCAATATTTTTCATTTCTTGCGATTGAGAGATAGTTAAGGTTTCCATTCTGAAGAAAAACAAACGGATATTCAGGTACAACAGAAAGACACAATTATAAAATGCAAAATGGAAGGAATAAGGAGGGAGCCCATTTCATCTTTTGTAATTTTCGTTTTGTGTTTTACATTATGAATGGCAAGATTTTCACGACTGAAGAGATATTGAAAAAAACCACAACAAAGGAAGTGAAAACTAAAAATTTCCTTTTGAATGGACTTTTATTTATGTTATCATATTACATCTATAATGGATTTGTTGTATAAATATCGCAAACCACGTTAAAAAAGTCAGCATTGGACAAAAAAAACACAAAGCAGCACAGATTGGGAACAAAACAAGGGATCATTTTTAAAGAAATAAATCAAGGAGCCAAATCCCTTTTTTGGAAGAATGGAGAAATTTACCATTCGTCCGGCTAAAGGTTAATTTTAATTAAGGTAAACTTGTTTAACTCTCACAGAGGAGCAATATGCGAGATAATTTTAATTTAAAGGATCTTCTCATTAGTATGGAGGATCTTGACGCAACAGATGTACATTTGCAGGCAGGTTCTGTCCCTGCATATAGAATAAAGGGTGATCTTGAAAAACAATACGAGTATGGCCCTATATCCGATGAACGTTTGAGAGAGATAATATTTGAATTATTGACCGAAAGAGATAAAAGAACATTTGATGAAAAGAATACTGTTGATACTGCAATCAGCATACCAGGAGTTGGAAGATTCAGAATCAGTGTATTTCAACAAAGGGGCTCAATTGCACTTGCTGCGAGAAGGATTTCAAATCAAATTCCTGATTTTGACACCCTTCATCTTCCAGATGCAGTAAAAAAAATAGTAGAATTCCCCAGTGGATTAGTTCTAGTTACAGGCCCAACTGGTTCAGGAAAATCAAGTACCCTTGCTGCAGTTATCAACAATATCAACAAAACAAGAAAATGTCATATCCTGTGTATTGAAGATCCAATTGAATATATGTATAAAAATGAACTCGCCATAGTAAATCAAAGAGAAATAGGTATTGATGTCCCAAGTTTTAAAGAAGCATTAAGATACGCAGTAAGACAGGATCCTGATGTAATACTTGTTGGTGAAATCAGGGACAGGGATACAGTAGAGTTTGCTCTTCAGAGCGCGGAAACAGGGCATCTTGTTTTTGGTACTCTTCACAGTTCAAATGTTAGTCAGACAATTAGTAGAATTCTGAATTTTTTCCCACACAGCGAGCATCCCTCAATACGAAGATCCCTGGCAGCACACTTAAAATCAGTTGTTTCCCAGTTACTTCTACCTTCATGCAAAGAAGGAATAACATTAATACCTGCAACAGAGATAATGTTTATGAACTCTACAATAAGCAGGATTATTCTCGAAGAGCAGGACTCAAAAATTGTTAAGGCAATAAGGTCAGCAAGAACAGAAGGAATGCAGGATTTTGAGTTATCATTGTATAATCTTGTTACAGAAGGTTTCATTACCAAAGAAACTGCACTTGAGCAGGCAGAAAATCCACAGAGTCTGGATATGAAGCTAAGAGGTATATCACTAAGCGAAGAAACAGGTATTATTTCATGAGAAATTTGAATTACCTGATCTTTATCGGATTTTTTTTAATGGCTACATTACTACCACATCTAAGTGGGAGTGATAAACCCCTTGAATTTGTGGTCTTTGGTGACTGTCATTTCAATGACATTGATAATCCTGATTCAACAATCCTCAAAAAGATCGTAAAAGAAATCAACAGGAAAAATCCCGATGCAGAATTTGCTGTAAATCTCGGAGATATCGTGGTTGTTGAAAAAAATCCAGTTGCATATGATAAGGCAATCGAGAATTATCTAAAGGTAATAAAAAATCTGAAAATCCCGGTTTATCATGTGCCGGGTAATCATGATATGACAAACAATGAACAAATACGCAAAATCTACGAGAACAAGATTGCCCCTCTTTATTACAGCGTTAAAAAAAATAATACACTCTTGATTTTCCTAAATAGTGAGTGTCTGGATGAGTCTCAGATTAAATGGTTAAGAAACCAACTTGAGAAACCAGCAAAAACAAAAATTGTTTTTATCCACAAGCCAGTTTTTCCTGTTTCTCCTGTTATTCCAGTTTATTCGAGTGCCACTGACATTAAAATACCAACGCAACTTAGAAAAATTCTCGAGGAAAAAAATGTCGATGCAGTGTTTTCGGGTCATGAACACCTTTTCTATATGAGAAAATATGGCAAAATTCTCCAGGTCATATCAGGCGGCGCGGGAGCGTGGTTATTACCCGCGCCGGAGGGCGGAAAAAGTATGTTTCATTACTGCATTGTGCGGGTTGAAGATAAAAAAATCTCTGTTGAGGCAAATCGAATTAATAATGGTGATAAAGAAAAAAGGTAGTATACTATATTTTATAAGGGTATAGTAAAAGCAAATTTAAGAGATGGAAAAGGGGCTCATTTTCAGAATGCAAAATAAAGGGAATCTCAAGGCGCCCTCAATTCAAATATCTATTTTGTATTGAGGATGAAATCAGAGGGAAAAATATACAAACGTAGATTTCAACACTAACAAGGTGGACAATATATGGATTGGAAAATAGCAAATCTTAAAAATTCAATGCAGGTAATCCACAAGCAAAAATCTGAGTATTATTCTGTTTCAATAGGAATTCTTGTTCGTAGTGGTTCAAGATATGAGACACCTAATTACGCTGGAATATCACATTTTGTTGAGCATCTTGTTTTTAAGGGAACTAAATCCCGATCAGCACGGGAATTAAAGGAATCAATAGAAGGCAAAGGCGGAAGTTTTAATGCTTTCACAAGTGAGGAGGTAATCTGCTTTTATGTAAAGATTCTCGAACCACATCTTGAAACAGGAATTGATATCCTTTCGGATATGATTAAGAACCCGCTTTTTAACCCTGAAGAAATTAACAAAGAACGAAATGTAATTATTGAAGAAATTAATATGTACAGGGACTTCCCTGCAAGATATGTTTTCGAACTTCTTAACAATGCTATGTTCGGAGATCATCCCCTCGGAACATCAATACTCGGGACTCCTGAAAGTTTAAGAAATATCAACAGAGAAACACTTTTTAACTTTGTTGAAAACTATCACACAGGAAAAAATCTTGTCCTTAGTGTAGCAGGAAGGTTTAACGAAGATAAACTGATTAAGATTGCGGATAAATTTCTAAGTAATATCAAAGAAGGGACAGATACAAGTTTTGTTCGCTTTGAGGAAAAGATGAAAACCCCATCCTACAAGATAAAGATAAAAGAAACTGAGCAGTGCCATTTTTGTCTTGGGTTTCATGCCTATCCGAGAAATGATGACAGAAGGTTTGCTTTAAGTGTTGCAAATATGATACTCGGAGGAAATATGAGCAGCAGGTTGTTTAATGAAATTCGTGAGAATAGGGGACTTGCTTATGATATAAGGAGTTATGCAAGAAGTTATTATGACACTGGCGCAGCAATAATTTCTGCAGGGTTGATACCGGCAAACCTTATTGAATCACTAAAGATTATAAAAGAACAGATTAGAATTATGATTGAACAACAGGTAAAAGAGGATGAAATTGAAAGAGCAAAAGAATATCTTGTTTCACAGTTTTTAATGGGTCTGGAGGACCCTATGGAATATATGCTATGGATAGGTGAACAACTCGCAGCAAAAGAAAAAATGTTGTCAATTAATGAGGTCCAACAAAGAATACGCGCGGTGACAGGAAAGGATATCCAGGATGTATGCAAGGACATATTTGAAAAAAATCCATGCTTTGCTATGATTGGACCAGAGAATAAACTCGATGAGGTCTCAAAAATTCTGGAGGATAAATAATGATAAAAAAGGATATCGTGGAGGAAATAGCAAAAGAAACTGGTCTGAGCAAGCCATTGGTAAAGTTGGTTATCGAGAAATTCATTACACAAATGAGAACATCTCTTCTGGAAAAACAAAGGATTGAACTGAGAAACTTCGGCGTTTTTAAGGTAAAAAAAGTAAAACCAAAAAAGGGACGCAATCTGAAAACAGGAGAAACAGTACCTGTTCCTGAAAGGTGGAAGGTCACATTCAAGCCCTCAAAAATTTTTCTGAAACTTAATTCCCCTGAATCAGAACAACAGCTTCCTTTCGATGAGACGGGGTCAACCCTTGACTCTTGACAAACATTAAAATTTACGCAATAAGTTAGCGTCAAAAAGTTTTATCCCTTCTCCCGCCAGGGGAAAGATGAAGATGACGTGGAATTTAGAAAACAGGATACAGGGAAAAGAAGATAAAGAAGATAAAGTACAGGAATAAAAAAAAGAGGGGAAATTTTTCTTCCTCGAGTTCCCACTTTGTAAAAGTCCTCCTTGTTCTTCCCCTCTTTGTAAAGTCCTCCCTCTAATTCCCCACTTTTAGAAAGGGGGGTTATGGGGGGATTTAGAAAGTAGACAGGATATAGAATACAGGGAAAAGAAGAAATACCCCCCTAACCCTCTCCCCCAGGCGCGAGGGATAATTTGAGTTTCTTCTCTCCTTAGGGGAGAAGGTGCAGGTTGAGGGGGGATTTATAAGAGTTAAAGGGGATTTAAGATTTCCTTTGAAGAGGGAGGATTTAGAACACCCTGTCTCTACGAGATACCCTAATTCCTTTTCTTTTCCCCCTTGATAAAGGGGGCAAGGGGGATTTAGAAATCCACCCTCAACCCTCCTTTGCTAAAGGGGGGAGAAATAGGAGATACAAAGGAAGGAGAAAAAAGGAAACAAAAATGATAGAAAATAACAAAATGTTGGACATCAAAGCACTTGAAAACTGGCTCTGGGAAGCAGCATGTAAAATCAGGGGAGAGATTGACGCCCCAAAATATAAAGATTACATCCTGCCATTAATTTTCTTAAAGAGGTTGTCTGATGTTTATGATGATGAGATAGAAAAACTTGCTGAAAATTACGGAAGCAAAGAAGTTGCTGAGAAAGTAATTGAAGCAGACCATTCATTAGTCTGGTTTTATGTACCCAAAATAGCAAGATGGTCTGAAATAGTAAAACAAAGCACCAGATTAGGAGAATACTTAACTGATGCTGTCAGAGCAGTAGCAAGGGAAAACCCTAAGATTAGCGGAGTGATTGATATAAGGGATTACAATGAAACAGCAGCAGGCCAAAGAATCATAAGCGACGATAAATTAAAACTCCTTATTGATGTTTTGAGTAAGCATAGATTGGGACTTAATGATGTTGAACCAGACATTCTTGGAAGGGCTTATGAGTATTTGTTAAGAAAATTTGCTGAAGGTTCAGGGCAATCAGCAGGTGAGTTTTATACTCCCGGAGAAGTTGCTATTTTAATGGCAAACATTGTTGACCCAGAAGAAGGCGAAGAGATTTATGACCCCTGTCTTGGCTCAGGGGGGTTATTGATAAAAGCATATTTGAGATTTAAAGAAAAATATGGAGACAACCCAAAAGTTAAACCACTGCAGTTTTATGGGCAAGAAGTTCTCCATGGGACCTATGCAATGGCAAAAATGAATGCTTTTATTCACAGGATGGAAGCAAATATCGCTTTAGGCGACACAATGTCAAGACCTGCTTTTTTAACAAAAGAAGGTTCTTTACAAACATTTGATGTTGTTGTTGCCAATCCTATGTGGAATCAGGACTTTCCTCAAAGCACTTATGAAAATGATGCATATAATAGATTTATTTTAGGATATCCGCCTTCAAGTTCGGCTGACTGGGGCTGGGTCCAACATATGTTTGCATCTTTAAAAGAAAAAGGCAGGATGGCTGTTGTTCTGGATACAGGTTCTGTCTCGCGTGGCTCTGGGAACCAGGGAAGCAATCGTGAAAGAGACATAAGAAAACAATTTGTTGAAAATGATCTGGTTGAAGCTGTTCTTTTACTACCAGAGAATTTGTTTTACAACACAACCGCACCCGGAATAATTTTAGTGATAAATAAAAGGAAAAAGGAGAAAGAAAAAATTTTGTTGATTAATGCCTCTAAACTATTTGAAAAGGGAAGACCAAAGAATTTTCTACCTGATTCCACCATTGAGCAGGTTGCAAAAATTTATCATAATTTTAAGGAAGAAGAAGGACTAAGCAGGATAATCACAAAAGAAGAGGCTGCCAGAAACGATTATAACCTGAGCCCTTCACGCTATGTTGCCCAAAATGGTGAAGATGATACACTTGACCTTGAAGATGCGGTGGTACAACTAAAGGAAGCGGAAGAAGAAAGACAAAAAGCAGACGAAAAAATGAAAGCAATTTTAAAAGAAATGGGAATATGGTAGATATGTTGAAGGGTTAATGAAGGATAGTATAATGATTGATTTAGATTTTTATTTTAAATTTGAACATAGCAGAAATGAAAAAATAACTATTTATTTTACTTTATCTTTAGGGGGTATAGATGAAAGATGATGAAATAAAGAAAATTGTTAAAACAAAGTATTCTAAGATTGCGAAAGGCAGATGTGGATGCGGCAATGTTTCCTCATGCTGTAGTAATTCACTTTCGACCAAACAAATATCAAAAAGCATTGGATATTCTGAAGAAGAGATCAATTCTGTATCAGAGGCTAATTTAGGACTTGGCTGCGGGAATCCAGTGGCTCTTGCAACCATAAAAGAAGGTGATGTGGTCCTGGATTTAGGAAGCGGCGCTGGTTTTGATGCTTTTCTGGCTGCCAAAAAAGTTGGGAATAAAGGCAAAGTCATCGGGCTGGATATGAGTGAAGAAATGATTCATAAAGCAAAAGAAAATGCAGAACGATATGGCTATCAAAATGTTGAATTCAGGTTAGGAGATATTGAACATATTCCAATTGAAACAAATACAATAGATGTTATTATAAGCAATTGTGTTATTAATTTAGCACCGAACAAGGAAAAGGTTTTTAGTGAAGCATATCGGGTCTTAAAAAGTGGTGGAAAAATGTTTGTTTCGGATATTGTTTTGTTAGAAGAATTGACTCAGGAACAAAGAAACGATGAAGAATTAATTGCAGGATGCGTTGGCGGGGCAATTTTGAAAGATGAGTATATTAAACTAATTCAAAATGCAGGATTTAAGGTTAAAGTTTTAGCAGAAGACAAAAAAATTAGCAAAAGACAATATAATGGAATCAAGTTAGAAAGTTTAAAAATTGAAGCAGCTAAATAAATTGATAAATAAGGAAACATGCGCCAAGAAGTAAGACAAGCAATAAAGACATATTAAAGCACTAAGGCATATGAAGGAAAAGAGAGAATGAAGGGGCTAAGTTCCCTCTTCGCCTAACGAAAGTTAAACAAAATTTTTACTTATTCTTGCGGATGGGGAAAAAACAACATCAAGATATGACAAACATTAATGGTAAAAGGTAAGCATATATGAGCCAACTAACATTTTTTGGGAAAAAAGAGGAAAAACTAATCAATTTAAAAGAAGCAAGTATATGGGCTTCACAATACTTAAACCGTAAAGTTACAATTTCTAATATTTCGTATTTGCTCCAATACGGAAGAATAAGAAAATACGGGAGTAATGGGAATCCCTTAATAAATATTGAAGAATTAAAAGAATATTATGACTCCTTTGATAAAGAAAAACAATGGAAAAAGAAATTGGGCGACGACCTTAATTGGCATTTGTCATTTGCAGAATATACAGAATGGGAAAGAACAAAACACGTTCACAGGTTACATCCATACAAAGGTAAATTTATTCCTCAGTTAGTAGAATATTTTCTTGATTCGCATACTGATGAATTTTTAAAAAAAAGGGGTATTATGAAAACATTTGAAGTTGTTTTAACAAAGTCATATATTGTTAGAATAAAAGCAGAGAACGAAAAGAAAGCAAAAGAATATTCTCAAGTTTTTACGGGCGATATTAAGGATATTTCATCGATTGATTATAGAAAAAAGTTTAATTTTGAAATAGAAGATATTGATTGCAAGCTGAATGAAGCTTTTGAGGTTAAAGAAGAATTACTATAAAAAAGATTGAAACACAAATATTTTTGGGTGATTGTAAAGATATCTTGAAAAATTTTGAAAATAATTGCGTTGATTTGATATTTACATCCCCTCCTTACGCAGATAGGCGTGTCCACACATACGGTGGGATTAAACCTGAAGAGTATGTTGACTGGTTTTTATTGAGGAGTGAACAATTTTTGAGGGTATTAAAGCCAGAAGGTACATTTATCTTAAATATAAAGGAAAAAGCAGAAAATGATGAAAACGACATACCTATGTTTTAGAACTAATTTTAGCATTAAAAAAACAAGGCTGGTTATGGACAGAAGAATTTATTTGGCATAAAAAGAATTGTTATCCCGGAAAGTGGCCAAATCGTTTTCGCAATGCCTGGGAAAGATTGCTACAATTCAATAAAACTAAGAAGTTTAAAATGTTCCAGGAAGCAGTTATGATACATGTTGGTGACTGGGTGGATGATAGATTAAAAAACCTAAGCGAAAAGGATAAAATAAGATTTGAATCAAGGTCAAAAAGTGGCTTTGGAAAAAATATTCCAAATTGGTTAAAGCGTGACAAAGTTTATCCTACAAATGTATTGCACTTTGCAACTGAATGTAGTAATAGAGACCATAGTGCTGTTTTCCCAGAAAGTTTACCAGAATGGTTCATAAAACTGCTTACAGAAGAAGGAGATACTGTATTAGACAATTCAAATAATCAAGTCATTACTGTCCAGGTAAAGTTTTTCACAAAACCAATTGTAATTCTTTATGACCCTTATCCTCTTCCCAATGGCGAGGAAAAGAAAGGAACAAAGGCACGAAGTAAAAGAAAAAAAGATTCTTCTTTTTATTAAATTTTCTTCTCCTCCTAGGGGAGAAAGAACTCTTCTCTATCTCCTCCCCCTTGATGGGGGAGGATTAAGTTGGGGGTAAAGATTTTTCTTCTCCCCAGCGGGGAGAAAGGACTCTTCTTTATCTCCTCCCCCTTGATGGGGGAGGATTGAGGTGGGGGTAAAGATTTTTCTTCTCCCCAGCGGGGAGAAAGGACTCTTCTTTATCTCCTCCCCCTTGATGGGGGAGGATTGAGGTGGGGGTGAAGATTTTCCCTTCTCCCCAACGGGGAGAAGATTAAGATGAGGGGGAGGCAGTTCCCCCTTTTATAAAGTTCTCCTTTTCTTCCCCTCTTTGTAAAGTCCTCCCTCTAATTCCCCACTTTTAGAAAGGGGGGTTATGGGGGGATTTAGGAAGTAGATAAGATACAGAATACAGGGGACAGCAAATAAAAATAAAGGAGATAAGAACACCCTGTCTCTACGAGACACCCCTCTTAAAGAGGGAAAAATGCTTTGCTATATGTATGATATAATTGGTATGAATCACAACTATGGAAGTTGCAGAAAGAAGGAATAATTAAACGCATAGGTTCAGATAAAGGTGGACATTGGGAAGTAGTGGAATGATTTTTAAAAATAAAAATTTTTAAATAATTTTGGAAAATTTACATTAATGGAAAAGGGAGGTAATTTGCTATGAAAGAAATTTTGGGAAATGCTAAAAATATTAGATTACTTCTCAGCGGTACTAAGTTTTCAATAGACTATTATCAGCGTGAATATCGTTGGGAGAAAAAACATGTAACAGAACTCATAGATGATTTATCTGAAAAATTCTTGGAAAGTCATCAGGATGGTAACGAAAGAAGCGCTATTGAAAATTATAATCGTTATTTTTTAGGTTCAATTATCATTAGCGATAGAGATGGGAAAAAATATATTATTGATGGTCAACAAAGACTTACTACTATTACACTTCTTCTTATTTATATTTACCATCACCTTAAAGATGATTCTCAGAAAGCACAATTGGCAGATTTAATTTTTTCCCAAAAGTATGGTAAAAGATCGTTTAATCTTGACGTTGATGAACGTTACGATGTAATGGAAGCACTTTTTACAAAAAAGAATTTTGAGGAAAATGATCAATTAGAATCTATTATAAATATTTTACATCGATATCACGATATTGAAGATCTTTTTCCTGAGGAACTTTCAAATGATACCTTGCCTTACTTTGCCGATTGGCTAATTGAAAATGTTTATATGGTTGAAATTACTACATATTCAGATACTGATGCATATACCATATTTGAAACCATGAACGATAGAGGTCTATCATTAACACCAACAGAAATGTTAAAAGGATATCTTCTTTCAAAAATCACTGATATTGATAATCGTAACAAAGCTGGTAATGTTTGGCAAAATCAAATAAGTAAACTCAAGGAAATAGGAAAAGATGAAGATGCTGATGCAATTAAAGCTTGGCTGAGAAGTCAATACGCTGAAACAATACGTGAAAAAAAACGCAATGCAGAACCTAAAGATTTTGATTTAATTGGAACAGAGTTTCATAGATGGGTAAAAGATAACGAAGAAAGATTAAATCTAAAGAAAAGTGAGGATTTTTTTAATTTTATCGATATAAACTTTTCTTTCTTTGCAAAACAGTATTTAAAAATTCGACAGGCCTCAGAAGATTTAATAAAAGGATTTGAAGAAATTTTTTATAATGCTCAGTATAACTTTACTTTTCAGTATCCGGTTTTACTTGCTCCGATTAAAGTAGATGATAATGATATTGACTGCAATAAAAAGCTAAAGATGGTATCAATTTATCTTGATATTCTCATCAATAGAAGAATTTGGAATTACCGTTCCATCGATTATTCGACCATGCAATATGCAATGTTTACCTTAATTCGTGAAATTCGTGGGAAAAATACACAAGAATTGGCAGATTTACTTCTTGAGCGTCTTAGTAAGAACGAAGAAACATTTAAATCCAATGAAAGATTTTATCTTCACAAAATGAATGGCAGATTAATTCATTTGTTACTTGCCCGGCTGACAGAATATGTGGAAATAAAATCTGGAAGACAATCAAGGTATAAGGAATACATCCAGCGAGGTGGGAAAAATGGTTATGAAATAGAGCATATCTGGGCAAATCACTTTGAAGAACATAGCGATGAATTCTCTAATCCTAATGACTTTGAAGATTATCGTAATCGAATAGGTGGATTACTTTTATTACCAAAAAAATTTAATGCAAGTTATGGTGATTTACCCTATGAACAAAAGAAAAAATATTATGCGACAAAACAAAATCTCCTTACCCAAAGTATGTGTAAAGAAACTTATGAACACGATCCAGAATTTAATAAATTTATAGCGGAAAGTAACCTTCCGTTTAAACCTTACGAGTCTTTTAAAAAAGTTGACTTAGATGAGCGACAAAATTTGTATATAAACCTTGCTGAACAAATTTGGAATCCTGAAAATATTAAAAAAGTATAGATTGGAGAGGGAAAAAACTCATGCATTAGGATAATATCATTATGAAAACAACCAACACGCCTCCACAAGGATACAAAATGACTGAACTCGGAGCGCTGCCTGAAGAGTGGGAAGTGGTGAGTGAGGAAAACATTGTATTTTTGAAAATTAAAAGGCTTTAAATTATGATAGAGAAATATAAAAGTACCCCATATACCTTAATGAATGGCTATTGTGGTATTTTATTCAATGATGAGATTGATTTTATGACTTTACTTTGTAATGATATAAAAAATCGATTATTTGATGTGCCAGTAAGACAAGATTTGTTATCCACATTAAACAATTTGAAGACTGATACTGGATTCTCATCATCTCAAAATCTTTTGGTTGACATTCAGTCACTTTCAAAAGGAGAAATTGATGTCAAAAATTTTGAGATTGGAGAAGCAATAGCAGAAGTTGTTCTGGAAAATGATTTCAAATGCAGGTTCCATTGGAACAAACGACGAGATTCAAAAAATCCTAAAGGCAACCAAACAGGAGCTGATTTAGTTGGCTTTATTGAACATAATGATGAGATTCTTTTTCTTTTTGGCGAAGTAAAAACATCCTCTGAAAAAGAAAATCCTCCACAGGTAATGAACCAAAAAGGAATAGGAATGATAGAACAATTAAAAGAAATACATAGCAATCAGCAAAAAAGGCGCGATTTAATTCTATATCTACAAAATAAAATAGAGCTTAATGGCAACATAAAAAAAGATTTTCAATCAGCTATTAAAGCATACTATAATCCTGATAATAATTATCAGCTTATTGGTGTTCTTATACGTGATACAGAACCAAATGAAAATGATTTGAAAAGAGTTTATGAGGATTTGAAGGATACTATTTTAGACCCTACTGGATTACAACTTGTAGCAGTGTATGTACCAATAAAACAAGAAAAATGGATTGAAATTATAAACCAGAGGCAACAACAATGAGTACTATAAAGAAATACGAAATATTAGAGAAAAATTATAAGGATATTCTTGGAGACCTGTCAGCACTCATTCAAAAAGCAAGAGTTTCCAGAAGGTTTAATGCCGTTAAATTATCCGAGAGTGAGATAAAATTATTACATAAGGCAAAAGAAATTTGTGAATTAGAGATAAACAACTACTGGAATCAAAACGATTCTAATGAATTCCTTTCTTTGTGCATTACTTATTTTGATATTGCTACGTGTTTTGATTATGATTTAAATGACGAAGTAAATATAATGGAAGTCTTTAAAATAATCATTTTTGGTTATCTTGGAGAACATTCGCATTATGTAAAAAGCTACCTTTTATCAATAAAAGATGATGTAAATAATATTATTATCCCTGAAAAATGGGATGCAAGAATTCTCTATACGATTTTTAATTCATTATACTTTTTAGTGGTTAAAAATAGCTGGAAAGATATAGAAAAAGCAGTTGAAAATATAAATCAGCTTAGAAAAGAGCAAGAAAAATTTGAGTCTAATTTTTTAAATCAAGTAAGAGAAGATTCTCAACCGTATGGAAGTGCTGAAATTGTCTCTTTGTACCATTTTGCAAAATCCATTGAATTGCTTGGTATTTTTCTGATTGAAGGAAACCCGACTGACATAGAAAATAAGATGGAGTATCATTTTAGAATTGCTTCAGAATTTGCAGAATTATCTCAAAATATTTCATTGGTTTTGCTTTATAAATACTTTAAAGAGTTTTCTATAAAATTAATAAGAAATACAATCTGGTATAATCTTCGAGGAGTAAACCACTTTATAAGTGAATTTAACAAATCCATCACTAAAAGAGACAATAAATCTATTCAGGAATTATTGTACCCTCAAAAATATTCCATTATAAAAGGAGAGATTTTTAATCCTGCTTACAGATCTATAATTTTATCATTACCAACATCCAGTGGTAAAACTTTAATCGCTGAATATAAAATCCTTCAAGCTCTCAATGTTTTTAAGCAAAATGGTGGATGGGTCGCTTATGTAGTGCCTACGAAAAGTTTAATTAATCAAATCTATGCAAGGTTTAAGCAGGATTTGACCAGCATTGGTATTCAAGTTGAAAAGGCAAGTGGAGCAGTAGAAGTTGATGGTTTTGAATATGGCCTAATTGATAATAAAGGAGATAATACTAATTTTGATATTCTGGTAACTACTTATGAAAAGCTCGATTTATTAATCAGACAGGGTTTAGGAACAACAGACAAAAGGCCTCTCGTACTCACCATCGTTGATGAAGCTCACAATATTGGGGACAAAAACAGAGGATTACACCTTGAAATGCTCCTTTCGACGATAAAAAACGATTGTAAAGAAGTTAACTTCCTTCTGTTAACTCCGGATATTCCAAATGCAAATCAAATAGCTGATTGGCTGGGTGGTGAAAGAGGATATACGGTTAATCTTGAATTAGATTGGTGGCAGCCGAATGAAAGAGTAATAGGTGCATTAATCGTGAATGGTACGCGAAAAGATTACTCGATTAGTTTACAAACATTAAATACCGTAAAAGGGTCTTATGTAATTTCAGAAAAGATACCAATTATTAACGATCTTACTGAAAATAAAGAGAATTTCAATTCAAAAATAAAGATAGTACAGCTAACTTCTAAAAATATATCGAATTCCGAAAATCCAATTATAATTCTTGCTGCAAAAGTTGATGAAACATTTCAAATAGCTGAGTATTTATATAATAATTCGCTTACAGATATTGTAAATGACGAAGATATTAATCTACTTCAGAAATTTGTAAAAGCTGAATTAGGTGAAAATTTTCCATTGGTGAAATATCTTGACAAGGGAATTGCAATTCATTCTTCTGCAATCCCAGATGATATTAGACAACTCATTGAGTTATTGATGGAAAAGGGAAAGCTAAATGTATTGGTAGCAACAACGACAATTGCTCAAGGGATAAATTTTCCTGTATCTGCGGTTATTATGGGTTCTTATAATTATCCTTTTCAAGGTCCAATGCCTTCGCGCGACTTCTGGAATATTGCAGGAAGAGTCGGCAGAGTTGGACAACATGACATGGGATGGATTGGAATTGCAAGTAGGAATAATAATGACTTAATAACTATTTCGGAATATGTTAAAAAAGCTTCAGAAGATTTATTGTCTCAGTTGACTGATTTATTGCAAAATGTTCAGGATATTCCTAACGAAGATTTTGCAAAATGGTTGTATCGTGATGAACGATGGTCAGCTGTCTTACAATATATTTCTCATTTAAGGAAACAGGTTAATGATCTGAATCAATTTATAACTCAATTAGAACAAAAATTGCAGGATACTCTAGGGTATCGTCAAATATCAGAGGAGAAAAAGCGATATCTTTTTAATAAATTGAACGATTATGTTTCTAAACTATCATTAGAGGATGCTGACAGAGCTGATTCAACCGGTTTTTCAACAATTACAGTCAGGCAAATGATTGGAAGGCTTTCTCAATTCAGTTTTTCTTCAAGTGACTGGAAGAAGGAACAGCTGTTTTCTGAAAAGGATCAAACAATGAAGAATCTGGTAGGTATCATGCTGAACACCTACGAGATACGAAAATCTCTTGAAGATATCAATTTTGGAGATAAAGTATTAGACCAAAATAGCATTTCGCGATTAATTATTTACTGGGTAAATGGTGATACAATTTCTGATATTGCTAAAAAACTAATCTCGTCAGGGGATACCAATGAAAATATTAAGGTGGTAAGTAAGGCGCTATATAGGATTATCACTACATCAGCAAGCTGGGGCATCTCTGCATTGCAAAAAATGCCAACCAGCGGTATTGATTGGGTTTACCTTTCTGAAAATGAGAAAAAAAGATTTTTAAATATACCTGCTTATATCTATTATGGAGTTAATACAGATGAAGCGGTTCTTATGAGAAAAGCCAATGTTCCAAGAACTATTGCCGGGGAATTGGGCTTAAAATATAAAGAAGAATGTGGTGACGATTTTCTTAATCATAATGCTGATATGGTACAAAAATGGTTATTTTCAAAAACAGAAAAAGATATTCAGACAATCATTCCTGCAAATTCACCATTAAATGCAAGTGAATATATAAAAATATGGAAAAGATTAAATTTCATAGAGGAAGAATAATGCATGCAATCAAAATATCTTATGGGAATATAGATCTAATAAAATTAAACATAAATGTAATAAATGAGCCCATAATATCATTATGAAAACCAACAACACACCCCCACAAGGATACAAAATGACAGAACTCGGAGCGCTGCCCGAAGAGTGGGAAGTGGTGAAAGTTAAAGAATATTTCATAGAAATTAAACAAAAAGTGGGATTTGAGAATAAAGATAAATATAATCCTGTTGCAGTTGGTGAACTTGGACTAAGATTTAGAGAACAAATCTACAAACATAAAACTAAATTAACTGAAAAAACAGAAACATATTTAATTTTTCCTTACAGCTCAATTTGTTTCGGCCTCGGTTCAAAAACTTTAGCTGTTGATGTAAATACAATAAAAAATTCAGTGTACAGTGTTAGTGCAGCATATAAAATTTTCAAATTTGATGATAATTTATTTAATCCTATTTTTTTTAGATTTTATGTGATGTCAGTTAAAGATTTATGGAGTTCAAAGCTTTTAGTTCAATCAGTCAGACAAGGTAAAAAAATAGATAAGGTTATATTTTATGATTTATCAATCCCCCTCCCCACACTTGCTGAGCAGCAAAAGATTGCGGCGGTGCTTTCTGCGGTGCAGACGGCAAAGGAGAAAACCGAGGCGGTGATAGATGCCACAAAAGCACTCAAAAAATCAATGATGAAGCATCTCTTCACCTATGGACCCGTTTCACCG
>Ga0255347_1003158_pt1 | contig 21803 bp, 18 predicted proteins | sample wastewater_treat_2_FD_192479 | JGI IMG/M metagenome (GOLD analysis project Ga0255347, IMG submission 192479) | Wastewater microbial communities from Lulu Island WWTP, Vancouver, Canada - plant24 | ecosystem: Engineered > WWTP > Wastewater > Unclassified | place: Canada: Vancouver, British...
AAGAACTTCTTCATCGGTTTTAGTAAAGTCTAACGCAATAGCAATACGGGAAGGAATTTTTGCCGCATTTTCATCGAATGAAAGAAAATCTCCATGAGGAATTGATATTTTTCGTCCCGGAGATGAGACAAATAGAGGCATGAAGGTGATATAAAGTAATATTATTCCGCTGAAAATTGTCAATGGAATTACTACAAATTGTATGATATTGTTCCCTGGATAATCCATTAACCAATCGTTGATTTGATCAACAACTAATTTGATATTTAATCCCACTATTATCGCTGCACATAACCACGAAGCAAATTGAACATAACGTGGTATGACAAACTCCTTCATTTTATCCTGATCGCTAACAAAATGGATTAACGGAATAACGGCAAATCCCAATTGAAGACTGAGAATTACTTGGGAGAGAATTAGCAACTTTCCTGTTCCTTCTTCACCCATATAATGAATGGTGATTAAGGCAGGAGTTATTGCTACAAATCGAGTAATAATCCTTCTGATCCATGGAGCGATTCTTAAATTCAAATAACCCTCCATTACAATTTGTCCCGCTAAAGTTCCTGTGATGGTGGAACTTTGTCCCGCGCAAATTAAAGCGATCGCAAAAAGAGCAGGAGCCAATTTACTTCCTAATAATGGTTCTAGTAAACGATGAGCATCCATAATATCGGCAACATCATACTTTCCATTACTATGAAATACGGAGGCGGCTAGAATGAGAATAGCGGCGTTTACAAAAAATGCCATGTTCAAGGCAATGCCGCTATCAATAAAATTAAAGCGAATAGCTGTTCGAATTTCCGATGGTGTTCTTTCAAATTTCCGTGTTTGAACTAGCGCAGAATGTAAATACAAATTATGCGGCATAACGGTTGCACCGATAATTCCGATAGCAATATATAATGCAGCTGAGTTGGGTAGGGAAGGGATAAATCCGCCTGCAATTTCCGTTACTGAAGGATTCGCCATAAACATTTGAGCTATGAATGCTAATCCGATCATCGCCACCAATGAAATTATAAAAGCCTCCATTTTGCGAATTCCGTAATGTAAAAGAAATAATAAAAGGAAGGTGTCAAACGCGCAAATAACTACTCCCCATAAAAGAGGAATATTAAAAAGTAGTTTCAGTCCGATAGCCATACCTAAAACTTCAGCTAAGTCGCAGGCAGCAATTGCTATTTCAGCTAAAATGTATAAATAGTAGTTTATATATTTAGGATATAATTCTCTTGATGCTTGAGCTAAGTCTCTTCCTCGAACTACTCCCAGTCGAGCACTTAATCCCTGAAGTAATAATGCCATCAAATTCGACATTAATAATACCCAAATTAGTTTATAACCAAATTGACTACCTCCGGCTATATCAGTAGCCCAATTACCAGGATCCATATAGCCAACACTAACCATATATGCAGGACCAAGGAAGGCCAAAAGTTTTTTCCTGAAACTCATTCCCGGCTTAATATGTACCGTGCCATGAACTTCCGATAATGATGAATGATTAAATGGTTCCATAATTTTTTACCAAAATATTTTTTGAAACTTCAAGACTAAGGTGGAATTTCTCTTTGTTTACTTTTACAAGCATACTTTTATCGAATTCCATTATTTCGGCTATGCTTACCGTTATACCCGGCTTTAATCCGTATTTTGCTAAATGCTTTAGAAATGCTGAACTATGTTCACCAACTCCGGTAATAATGTATTTTGCACCGGTTTCTCCACTCGAAAGCGACATTTGATCGTTTAATTCGAGCTTACCGGTTTGATCGGGAATGGGGTCGCCATGAGGATCAAATTTGGGGAATTCAAGATAAGCTTCAAGACGTTTTATAAGTTCATCGCTGCTTACATGTTCTAATTCTTCAGCCATAGTATGCACTTCGTCCCATTCAAACTTCAGAACCTTCGTTAAAAACACTTCCCACAAACGATGCTTTCTTATAATATTTAACGCCACTTTTTCGCCTTTGCGAGTGATTTTAACGCCTTTGTATTTTTCGTAATTAATCAATTCCTTCTCAGCTAATTTTTTAAGCATATCCGTTACCGATGCCGATGTGGTTGACATGGAGGTAGCGATAGACGAAGTATTTACTGAACTCACAGAGACATTTGAAAGGTGATAAATGGCCTTTAAATAGTTTTCTTCCGTTTCGGTATGTTGTTGCATGTGACGACTTAAAAAAATATTTTAGACAAATCTAAAAATAAAATTTGATATCCTAAATGCTATAATTTATTAATCTTGCACTCATGTACAAAAGGCTCATTCGTCCGATCTTGTTTCTGTTCGATCCTGAAACTGCTCATCACTTGGTATTCAGTATGTTAAAGGTTGCCTTTAAGGTGCCTGGTGTTTCTTCTTTGGTGAAAAGTTGCTATGGATTTAAGGGGAAAAATCTTTCCAAAACGGTAATGGGAATAACTTTTCCGAATCCAATCGGCTTAGCTGCCGGGTTCGACAAGAATGCGATGTTGTTTGAGGAATTGAGTTGCTTAGGGTTCGGATTTATTGAAATCGGCACTCTAACGCCAAAAGCCCAACCGGGAAATGATTTACCCCGAATGTTTAGGCTTCCCGCCGACAAAGGCCTCATAAATAGAATGGGATTTAATAATGAAGGCGTAGAAAAAGCAGTAGAGCGCTTAAAAAAGCAATCGGGGAAAGTGATTATCGGAGGAAATATTGGAAAAAATAAAGTAACTCCCAATGAAATTGCACTCCGCGATTACGATATTTGTTTTGAAGCACTATTTCCATACGTCGATTATTTTGTTGTAAACGTAAGTTCTCCTAATACACCGGGATTACGAGAATTGCAAGATAAAGAACCATTAACTGCTCTCTTAATTCACGTAGTAAAACTAAATTCCGCTAAAGAAACTCCGAAGCCGGTTTTGTTAAAAATTGCTCCTGATTTAACCAATGAACAATTGACCGAAATAGTTGAAATTGTAAAAGAAGTTCGGTTAACGGGTATAATTGCGACGAATACTACTATTTCTCGCCAAGGATTAACTACCAGCGGCGATATTGTGAAAGAGCAAGGTGGATTAAGTGGACTGCCCGTTAAAAATAGAAGCACTGAAGTTATTCGCTATTTGCGACAATTAGCTGGAAAAGAAATGGTAATCATAGGAGTAGGTGGGATTTTCACTGCTCAGGATGCTAAAGAAAAGTTGGATGCCGGTGCCGATTTGTTGCAAGTTTATACCGGATTTATCTATGAAGGTCCGGGAATGATTAAAAGCATACTTAAAGGCTTGTAATTTTGATGGCAAATCGCCTTTTTAACTACCTTTGCACCGCAATTAACAGCACCTTCAATAAGTGCTATTATTATAAAAACACATGAAAAAATTAACAGCCATTTTTGCTATCGCGATGTTAGGATTAGCATCATGCGGACAAAAGTCAGAAACTAAAGAAGGTAATCAAGAACCTGCAGCAGCTACCACTGAGACAGGAAATTTCGGAGCTAAAATTGATGAAGCCGGTGCAATCGGAATGGATTCATTAGTAGCAATGATGAACACTGCTAAAGGTGAAATCTCGAACGTAAAAGTAACAGGAAAAGTATCTGAATGTTGCCAAACTAAAGGATGTTGGATGAATATCGATAAAGGTGATGGATCAGGAATGCGCGTTACGTTTAAAGATTATGGTTTCTTCGTACCTAAATCTTCTGGCGGAAAAACTGCAGTATTTACAGGTAAAGCTTATATGGATACTACTTCAGTTGACGATCTTCGTCACTATGCACAAGACGAAGGATTATCTGAGGCAGAAATTAATAAAATTACAGAACCGAAAATCGAACTTTCTTTTGAAGCAGACGGTGTAATTATTAAATAATTATTTGAATAAAATTTTGAAAAGAGCCCGTTGTCACCAGCGGGTTCTTTTTATATAATCAAAACCGATAAAAATGAAAATTATCGAATGTCCGCGTGACGCAATGCAGGGAATTCACGATTTTATACCTACTTCTCTAAAAGCAGAATATATAAATCGATTGCTAAAAGTGGGATATGATACAATTGATTTTGGAAGTTTTGTTTCTCCTAAAGCAATTCCTCAGTTACGTGATACCGCTGAAGTATTATCGGCTCTCGATTTAAGCCAAACGTCTTCGAAGTTATTAGCAATTATCGCGAATGTAAGAGGTGGAGAAGATGCGGTTAAATTTGAAGAGATCAATTACCTCGGATTTCCATTTTCTATCTCAGAAACATTCCAACAGCGAAACACTAACAGTTCGATTGATCAATCTTTGAAAACAGTAGAACAATTGCAATCGCTTTGCGTGAATAATAAGAAAGAATTAGTGGTTTATATTTCAATGGCTTTTGGAAACCCATATGGTGATATTTGGAATGAGGAAATTGCTTTTAACTGGGTGAATACCATTCAGCAATTGGGCGTTAAAATCGTTGCTATGTCGGATACTGTCGGTGTTGCCTCGCCTGAAGCCATCAATGTTATCTTCAGTCACTTAATTCCTGCCTTGCCAAATGTCGAATTTGGTGCCCATTTGCATTGTACAGCTGGCAATTGGAATCAAAAAGTTGATGCCGCTTTTCGCTCGGGTTGCCGTCGATTTGATGCGGCCATCAAAGGCTTTGGCGGTTGTCCGATGGCTGAGGATGAATTGGTTGGCAACTTGGCAACTGAGAACTTGATTTCCTATCTAAATGAAAATAAGGTGAATACAGAACTGGATAAAGCTGCTTTTACTGAAGCAATGTTATTTTCAGGCACGGTTTTCGCCTCTTGAAATGCAACATGTTGAAGTGCTTTGCGTTTCACTTAAGATTACTACTTTCGCTTATATCAAATTATGAATATTTCATTCTCTATGCGTTTAATTAAATTGATGGTAGCATTTTGCTTGCTAATGGGTTCTTATTCCGCATTTGCTCAGCAAGATGGCTATCTTGAAGTTGTCGGGTCGGTATTACAAGACAGTAAAGGTCTTGAGGGTGCCGATATAAAAATTTTCAAGGGTAATGAAAATGTCGATAACGTACTTTCTTCCGCTGGCGGGAAATTTATTATCAACCTTGAATTAGGACATGATTATACGATCGTGTTTTCTAAAAATGGCAGTTTTACGAAATCTGTAATTATCGACACGAAAGTTCCTGATGATTATAAAAAACAAATTTTCAGCTTTAAGTTTAAAATGGATTTGTTTAAGGCTCCGGAAGGTGCCGAGCAACCTAAAGATGCCGAGAAGCCTGTAGCGAAACTTTCGTTCAGTGATATGTATGAGGATTTCGATTACGATGCCGAATATTCTAAGACGCGTAAAACAGAACTTGAAAGTGTAAAAGTGAAGTTGGCTGCAGAAGCTGCAAAACAAGATGCAGCGAAAAAAGCTATCGCCGAAAAAGCTCGTCAGGATTCAATCGCCGATGCTCGTGCGAAACAGTTAGCGCTACAAAAAATTCAAGCTGAACAAGATAAAGCGCGTCAGGATTCTGTCGCTAAAGAAACTGCTCGTCAACAGCAAATCGCAGCTGCTACCGTCGCTAAACAAAATGCAGAACGTGATTCTATTGCCGCCGTTGAAAAGAAGGCTAGGGCAGAAGAAGCCGCTCGTTTAGCTCGTGACAAAGCAGTGCAAGATTCTTTGGCTAAAGTGGTGGAGAAATCACGCCAAGATTCATTGCTAGCCGCTAAAGAGCGCCTCCGAATCGAACAGGCCGCATTGGCAAAAGCTCGTCAAGATTCGCTCGATAATGTGAAGAAAGATCAATTAGCTCAAGCTGCTCGTGAGAAGGCTGCTCAAGATTCAATAGCACAAGTTAATGCGCGCTTGAAACAAGAACAATTGGCCAAGGCTGCTCGCGAAAAAGCAGTTGCCGATTCATTGGCTCAGGTGAAAGAAAAAGCTCGTCAGGAAGAGTTGGCTTTGGCCGCTCGACAAAAAGCAACAGCGGATTCATTAGCGAAGGTTCAAGAAAAAATAAAACAAGATTCAATAGCTGCTGCGAAAGAGCAAACACGACAAGCTGAATTAGCTCGCGTAGCACGTGAAAAAGCGGTATCTGATTCAATTGCTACTGTAAAGGCAAAAGAAGAACTGGCTGCGAAGGAAGCTGCGAAAGAAAAGGCTCGATTAGATGCTATCGCGAAAGCGGAAAGAGAAAAGGCTACTGCCGATTCGTTGGCTACTGCTAAAGAACAAGCTCGTTTGAATGAGATCGCTCGTCAAGCGCAAGTAAAAGCTACTGCTGATTCATTGGCGAAAGTTAAAGCAAAGGAAGAACAAGATGCATTAGCTGCTGCAAAAGAAAAAGCTCGTCAGGAGGAATTGGCGAAAGCTGCTAGAGCAAAGGCTACCGCCGATTCATTAGCTACGGCAAAAGAACAGGCTCGCTTAGCTGAAATTGCTCGCCAGACTCAAGCAAAAGCTACTGCGGATTCATTGGCACGAGTGCGTGAAAAATCACGACAAGATTCGTTGGCTACAGTCGCTGAAAAAAATAGAATTGAGTTGCTTGCACGTGAAGAGCGTATTAAAGCAATGAAAGATTCTCTTGAAACGGTTAGAAAGAAACAAGAGGAGGAAAATGCTAAGCTTGCTTTAGAGCAAAAGCGTAAAGATGAGGAAGCAGTTGAAGCGAAGAAAATGAAAGAGATCGAAGATCAAAAGAAAGCTTTAGCTTCTGGTGGTGCTGCTCAAACTCAACCTAAGAAGAATCCAAATGATATTAGTGCTTACCGTATCGATTTTGATAAACAGTTTATTCCTGATGGAATCAAAGACGAAACAATCACTGAGCCAAATAGAACGATCATTCGTACTATTGTAAAATCAAAAGATGTTCAAGCTACTTATCTGAAAGTTACTTATAGCTATGGCGGTGTATTCTATTTTAAAAATAGTGCCAGCTTATCAGAGAGTATTTATAGTCTCGAATTGCAAAATTTAAGAAAGCAACTGCTGAATAAATAATTTTATCCTACAATAGAAAAGCCCCGCTTATGCGGGGCTTTTTTTATTGGACAAATGGCCATTGCTTACTCTTCTTCGACTTGATTAAATATACAATCGTTCCGCTAATAATTACTATTCCTCCCGATAGCATAAACTCTTTTCCGGTTGAGATAAAAATAAAACCCCATATTAATATTGCTAATATTATTGGAAGAGGATATAGCGGCATCTTAAATGGAAGCACGGTTTTGTTTTTCTTTCTTAGGATGATGAGACCTACCGCTTGTCCTATAAATTGAATTACTATTCGCATTGCTAAAATGGCTGTTATTACTTGCGATAATTTAAACATTAGACTAAAGACAAATGCTGTAATTCCTAGTCCTAATAATGCAATATGAGGAAAATGTCGAGTAGGATGGACTTTTGCAAATACTTTGAAAAATTCACCTTCTTTGGCAGCCGCATATGGTACACGCGAATAACCTAACATCACGGCAAATAAACTTGCAAATGCGACCCATAATATTAATACTGTTGCTACAATGGCTGCATTATGTCCGTAGAGTGTTTCGAAGTAAGTACTTACTACAAATTCCGATTTAGCCGCTTCCTGCCAAGGAATTACGCTCACAACACTCATGTTCATTGAGATGTAGAGTGCTGCAATTCCTAATACAGATAGGATCATACTCAAAGGAATATTTCTTGATGGATTTTTAATTTCTCCTCCTAAATGGCAAACGTTGTAATAGCCTAAATAACTATAAATCGTTTTTACTGATGCGGCTCCTAACGCGGCAGCAAATGCGGCGTTGAGCGTAAATCCGTCGTTAATATGCTTTAATGGTTCAGTGAAATGTCCGTTGCTAATGCCACCGTAAATTATCCATAACATGGTGAATATAACTCCGCTCCAGAGTAAAATACTGATTTTTCCGATAGTTTCTATTTTTCGGTACAGCAGCAACGTTAGTACAATTACTATGCTGCCCGATACAATACGCGATGTAATGTCATTTAGTGGCACTAGAAATCCAAAGTAGTGAGCAAATCCGATGGCACCACTTGCAACAACTAATGGTGCTTGTAACATGGTTTGCCATACATATAAAAATGAAAATAGCTTACCCCACGATTTTTCTCCATAAGATGCTCGTAAGAAATTAAAACTACCTCCTGCTAACGGAAATGCTGCTCCAAGTTCCGACCATATCATTGCATCGATGATCGATAATACGGCACCTGCAATCCATGCGTATAAAAACCATGGTCCTCCCATCAGTTGGATTACAATTGATAGTACTACAAAAGGACCAATACCTACCATATCGATCATATTTATGACGGTACTTTGGAAAAGTCCTAAGCGGCGTTCCAGTTGAGGTTGTTCGGTTGTTGCCATATGGCCGAAAATAAGCAATAAATTCAACTAACATTCTCGGTTAAAAACTTTATGAAATATCTGCATGCTTATATTGGTATTGACCTGTAATTTGTTGTCATTTGTTAAATAAATACTTCTTCTATGTTATTAGTATGTGATTCAGGTTCTACCAAGGCAGATTGGTTATTATATGATGGTGCTACCGTTAAAGGTCCCTTTCATACCATGGGATTTAATCCTTTTTTTCATTCTTCTGAGTTGGTTTATGATACCTTGTGTCAAAATAGTGAGATGTCGGCTTTTGCCGCTGATGTTAAAGAAGTGAAGTTCTTTGGCGCTGGATGTTCAAGCGCAGCTAAAAAGGAACAAATTGCTGTGGGTTTGCGAAAGTTCTTTAGTAATGCCGATGTATTAGTCGACCATGATTTGTTGGCTTGTGCATTTGCAACATGCGGAAGTGAACCCGGTATTTCATGTATTACCGGCACAGGATCTAATTCTTGTTGGTTCGATGGAGTGAAAGTGCACGAACGAAATTATGGAATGGGGTATATCTTGGGCGATGAGGGTAGCGGTGCTCACTTAGGAAAGAAAATACTAACTCATTTTCTTTATGGTTTATTGCCTAATGATGTCCATGCTGATTTCGAGAATACTTATCATCTTACTCGTGATAGCATTAATGATTTTGTGTATAAAAAGCCTAATCCGAATGTTTGGTTGGCATCATTCTCTACGTTCTATACCAAACACCGCGATAATGAATATATCCATGAGTTAATCATGAATAATTTTCGCGATTTCATGACGTTATATGTTTGCAATTATCCCGATTACCAAAAAGTTAAAGTCCATTTTGTCGGATCAATAGCCTTTTATTTTGAGAAGGAATTGAGAGCGGTAGCGAGTGAATTAAACGTGACTTTAGGGAATATTGTTAAGCAACCGGTGGAAGGGTTGATGAATTATTATATTCGAAAATAATCTACTTATCGTAGCTTAACTCCTGGTCCTACAAAAGGATCAGCGTTGCCTCCATGCTTAATAATATCTCTCACAATGGTACTCGAAATAGGGGAGTACTGTGGTGCCGATAATAAAAAGATGGTCTCGATTCCGCTTTCTAAATAACGATTCATCTGTCCTATCGATTTCTCGAATTCAAAGTCTACTGATGTTCTTAGTCCGCGAAGTATAAATCGTGCATTTACTTCTTTGCAATAGTCGACTGTTAGTCCGCTGTAGGTTTTGACTTCTACTTGCTGATATTCTTCAAAACATGCTTTAATCCAATCTATTCGATCTTGTAAAGGAAACATATAGTTCTTTTGTGAGTTATGTCCCACACCGACTATTATTTTGTCGAATAAATCAAGCGATCTAATCACGATATCAACATGTCCTACAGTGATAGGATCAAAGCTTCCCGGGAATAATGCGATTTTTGACATGAGGATTTTGGATTATATTGATGAGTTTATTTTATCTGAAAAATGAAAAGCTTACATGACCGTATTTTCTTGTCTCGTTGTAGTGTTCTATATGGCTTAAATCATTTCCTGTAGCATGTTCGAGAATAAAAACGCCACCCGGCTTTAATAACTTTCTTGTAAAAACAATTGCAGTAAGTTCCTCTGCCGGTGTTTCCGCATAAGGAGGATCGGCAATGATAATGTCGTATGGCTTAATGGAAGTGGAAAGGTATTTTATAACGTCGGCTTGAATTACGGATAATGCATTATTGTTATTAAGTAATGCGGCTGTCGATTTAATATACTTACAACATCCTCCATGCATATCGATACTTGTAATATCGTTGCATCCCCTCGATAAAAATTCAAAACTCAAGCTTCCGGTTCCTGCATATAAGTCAAGAAAACTGACCGCTCCAAAATTATATAAATTATTTATAATATTAAATAGACCTGTTTTAGCGAAATCCGTTGTGGGACGTACCGGCAATTGCTTTGGAGCAATCAGTTGTTTTCCTCTATATGTTCCGCTTATAATACGCACAGTGCTTGAGTAAATAATAGGTGATATTGTGAACTGCTGAGGTTACTAAATCCATATGAGTATTCGATATTATCCGGTTTTTCCCCGAGTGAGATATAGCGAATATATTTTTGTGCAACTAACCAAGCTGAAGAGTTTCTGTCAATTTCTCCGTAAACCATTACTTGATTTACATCGGGACTTAATTGCATTTGTTCCATGACATAAAGTAAATAGTAAATAAAATCTTCACCTGTATGTTGCTCAAAGGTATTGCAGAAGAGTAATTCATTTCCTTTGCAAACTAAAATATCCATTTTATGTTTTCTAACATTCACTGCTAAGAATGGCAACTGTCGATGTTTATTCATCATCAATTGCATTTCAATGAAATTAGATTTAGCATTAAATAAAATAGCTTCTTTAAATATATCACCGGTTTCTTTTAGAAATGATTCCGGAACATTATAAATTAAGTGCGTATCTGCTATTTTTATATGATCTTCGTAGATATTATCTGTTGCATCAGGTCTACAAACTAATTTCAGTGCTTCTTCCATATGTTCCTTGCTGAACAAGGGATCAGGAATGAAGGTGCTGCAATTACTATGAATTCCGAAAATGATCTTCTCTGCTTGAAGATTTCCTAGAATTTCATCTTGCTCGATGATTGATTTAATAAATCCCGCAGATGTACCGCTTCCTTGTATGATGTGATAGTCTTTCATCACTACTGCTTTCCTTCTCGCAAGATCAAGAATGAAATAGCAGAATTGATGTTCGTCGAGGGTAGCCACAAATGCTGCCCTTTCGGTCATGCCGTGCTCGAACGATTCGTCAACGACTTCGTGCTTAAGATTTATCTGAATTATTTCTTCTTCCATGGATGCACCAAAAATAAGGAATTCCTTAATGGACTATTTTTGTTGCTAAATATAATTTATTATCGTGAAAGGTGACATGGCCGCCAGGGTGCGCGCCCTCTTATATGATTCGTTATCAGTGGTTCCCACGCAAGGGCAGGAGCGCTTTATTGAGCGTTTCAGCCGATTTGCCGAGGATTCTGACGGAGGAATATTTGTATTGAGAGGTTATGCGGGTACCGGAAAGACGACAATGATGTCGGCCGTTTCGAATGCTTTTCAAAATATTGTCCTTTTGGCCCCTACGGGTAGAGCGGCTAAAGTATTATCGGGTTATACCGGACGACCGGCTTATACGATCCATAAACATCTATACGTTCCTGCTATGAGTTCCGATGGCAGAATGTGGTTGCGTCCCATCGAGAATAAGTACAAAAAGACCTTGTTTATCGTTGATGAGGCTTCTATGATTCCCGATGCAGCTATCGACGATTCCGGATCAGCTTTTCCCGGAGTAAACTTACTTTCTGATTTGGTCAGCTATGTGTACAGCGGACCCGGTTGTCGCTTGATGTTAGTAGGCGATACTGCGCAGCTGCCTCCCGTACATTTTGATCATAGTCCAGCACTTGATGTTAACCACTTACGTTATAGATTCAAGCGGGAAGTGTACGAAACCGAACTTACAGAGGTTGTTCGTCAGCAACACGATAGCGGAATCCTTTCCAACGCAACTCAAATTAGAGCAAATATTAACGAGGAAATTCCCGAAATTTCACTCTCAATAAATGGATTTACGGATATTCATCGCGTTAGCGGAGTCGACTTAATTGATTTAATGCACGACGTATATCGTGAATACGGACAAGAAAATGTTTTAGTCATTACTCGATCGAATAAGTCAGCAATTCAGTATAATCGCCTCATTCGCTTTCATCAATTGTGGATGGAAGATGAGTTGGGCGCCGGTGATAGTTTAATGGTGGTAAAGAATAATTATCATTGGTTGAGTGAAGAGCATAAAGCAGGATTTATTGCTAATGGTGATGTAGTGTCTATTCATAAAATCCACCGATTTGAAGAAAAATTGGGATTTAGATTTGCATTGGCAACAGTAGAAATGATCGATTTTCCCGATGAGCCTGCCTTTGAGGCTTACCTGATCATGGATACGCTATCGAGCGAAGCTCCGGCAATGACAAAGACGCAACAGCAAGCACTTTTCGATAATCTTCATGAACATTATTCATTTGATGAGCCCGACAAACGTCGTCGTAACGCACTCATCAGAAAAGATCCTTACTATAATGCTCTGCAGGTAAAGTTTGCCTATGCAGTAACTTGCCATAAATCGCAAGGTGGACAATGGCCTGTTGTGTTTGTAGATCAAGGCTATTTGCCTGACGATCAGGAAGGGGTGGAGCAGTTGCGGTGGTTGTACACAGCCATCACTCGTGCTTCGAAAAAATTGTACTTATTGAATTTTAATGAAAAGTACTTTGAAGAAGATAATGATTTGTAGAAAAGTTCGTTGATATTTTATTCATTTCCATTCGTAGCATATTCTGCGTTGTTTTATCTTTAGCCTCTCTAATACGAAGTGTTCATTAGGAATTTATGATTATTCAAGTTGCCGATTTATTTAAGTCTTATTCAAGCCTGCCGGTGCTGAAAGGCATCAATATGTCGGTGGCTAAAGGTGAAATAGTTTCAATTGTTGGAGCAAGCGGAGCGGGAAAATCTACGCTATTGCATATGCTCGGGACATTAGATCAGCCGGATTCGGGAACATTGAAAATTGCAGATATTGAAGTATCTCGGTTAAAAGGCAAGGAGTTGGCCAATTTTAGGAATAAACATATCGGATTTGTATTTCAATTTCATCAACTATTACCTGAATTTACGGCACTCGAAAATGTATCCATCCCAGCGCTTATTGGAGGCAGAAATAAAGCAGAAGCTGAGAAAGAAGCTGAACAATTGCTTATTCGAATGGGTCTAAAAGATCGAATGGATCATAAGCCTTCAACTATGTCGGGCGGTGAACAGCAAAGAGTGGCTATAGCGCGAGCACTAATTAATAAACCGGCATTGATATTAGCCGATGAACCTTCGGGGAATCTCGATTCGGCAAATGCTCGTGAATTGCATCAATTGTTCTTCGATTTGCGTAAAGAGTTTAATCAAACTTTTGTTATTGTTACTCATAATCCTGATTTGGCTGAAATGGCTGATAGGATGCTAACGATCAGCGACGGAGTAATTCTTTAATGATCAAAAAAATAAATTGCTACTGTGGGAATTTCGCTTATTACTGAGTTACCTTTCGGATTTACGGTTTTCTGCCTATTGGTGGGAGCCGGTTATTCGTACTTGCTGTATCGTAAGGAACAACTGATGAAGGACCTTCCGAAATGGCAAAGCCGATTAATTGCAGGTGCGCGTTTTACTTTGGTTTCGCTATTGTGCTTTTTATTATTAGGACCAATGTTAAGGGTTGTTTCACGCGAAGTGGAAAAACCAATAGTAGTACTTGCATTGGACGCTAGTAAATCGATTGTTAATCGTAAAGATTCTGCTGAGATTATTGAAAAATATAAATCAGGAATTGAAAAAGTCGCAAGTGGATTAGGAAGTGATTATGAAGTGAAATTATTATCGTTCGGTGATCATGTACGTGATAATTTCGATTATAATTTTTCTGATAAGGAAACTGATTTTTCTAGTTTGTACAAAGATCTGGATGCGAAATTTGCGAATAGAAATGTGGGCGCTATTGTTATTGCCAGCGATGGATTATATAATGAAGGAAGCAATCCTGTTTATGGTCCGGATCGATTAAAAGTACCTGTTTATACTATTGCTCTTGGCGATACAACGATTAGAAAAGATATTGTAATCTCTAAGGTAAATACAAACAAAATGGCTTTCCTTGGAAATAATTTTCCAATGGAAGTTTGGGTGGATGCCCGTCAGGCTGCAGCCGCTAATTTGCAATTAACTGTTGCAGAAGATAGCGCTAAATTATTCTCTCGTTCTATTGCGGTATCGGGAAATAATTTTCATACTTCAATTCCTCTTTTCCTTGATGCAAAGAAGAAAGGTATTCACCATTATGTCGTAAGTATTACACAATTAGATGGTGAAGTGACTTTTACCAATAATATTCGTGATGTTTTTGTTGAAGTTGTAGAGAATAAGCAGAAAATATTGATCGTGTCTGCTGCTCCTAATCCCGATGAAAGTGCATTGAAAAATGCTATTGAAATGAGTCCGAATTATGAGGTGTCGATTACTAGTCCGGCTGATTTTACAGGAAGAATTAGCGATTATAGTCTCGCAATTTTACACGGATTACCTTCTCCTCGTGTTGATGCAACTACACTAATCGGGAAGTTTAAATCGGCTCGTATTCCAATGTGGTTTATTCTAAGTGCCAATACTACTGTTAGTGATTTTAATAATGTTAGAGCAGGAATTCAAATTGCTGATAATAGAGGTTCTTTAAATGAAGTGCAAGCTGTTCCTGCCGGAAATTTTTCTTTATTTAATGTAAGCGATGATTTATTAAAACAAATCGATGAATGGCCTCCTTTGAAAGGTCCATTTGGAGTTTATTCTTCTAACGGTAATGCATATACGTTATTTAATCAAAAAATTGGTTCGGTTGTTACAAAGCAACCTTTGCTTTCATTTGCTGATGCTGATGGCGTAAAATATGCCGTTTTAGGAGGAGAAGGATTATGGAAATGGAGATTGGCTGATTTTAGTACAAATGGCTCGCACGATCGCTCTAATGAGTTAATATCAAAGATTGTTCAATACTTAAGTGCGAAAGAAAATAGAAGTCCTTTTCGAGTTATTGTGAAGAATAGTTTCAAAGAAAATGAACCTGTAGTTTTTGATGCCGAATTGTATAATCAATCAGAACAACCGGTGAATGAACCTGAAGCTCATTTAACAATTTATAATTCGAAAGGCGATCAATTCCCTTATGTTTTTTCTCGTACTGATAATACTTATTCGCTTAACATCGGACAATATCCTGTTGGCAATTATAAGTATAAAGCAGAGGTGAAATTAGGTGATAAATTGTATGCTCAGCAAGGCGAATTTAGCGTTAATGCTTTGCAGCTCGAAACATCAAATACTGTGGCGAATCATCAATTGTTGTATGCCTTGTCGCAAAAGTCGGGCGGAATTTCTGTTATGCCCGGTGAGGAAGATAAATTGATAAGCGCATTGAAGTCGAGAGAGGATTTAAAACCGGTTTCTTATACACACAAAAAACTGGAAGATCTTGTTAATTTACCTTGGGTGTTTTTCTTGATGATTTTGTTACTCTCGATTGAGTGGTTCATCAGAAAAAGAGCAGGAGCGTATTAGTTATTTCCTATTCTTACCGGATTTCCCAAAAAGTAGGGCTTTTTATTTAGGAGATACAAATCAATTACTACCATCGCGCGAGCAAAGTACTCTCGTATCCTTACTTTTAATGTAAAGTCATCGGGAGGATCAACTGCATTATATGCAACAGCATCTATGTCGTTAAATCTTGCAATATAGATGGCTCTTTCATTGTGAAATTCTTGCGATATAATAGTGAACTTTTTTAATCCGAAAACTTTCTTTGCTCTTACAACCGAATCTAATGTTCTGAATCCTGCAAAGTCCATTATAATTGATGTATCAGGAATTCCTGCGCGCATTAACTCACGACGCATTTCTCTAGGTTCGTTGTAACTGAAATAACGGTTGTCGCCACTCACTAAAATATACCTGATTTTGCCTGAGAAGAATAGGGCAGAGGCTGCTTTTATTCGGTAGTAAAAAAAAGGATTGGGAGTGCCATTGGTTAAATGTCGACTAGTGCCTAATAATACACCTACTTTATTAGCAGGGATCTTATTTAGATCGGTGTAAATATATCCCTTTGATCCATCTTCAACTGCGTTATTACACTGACGTGTGATAATGATGGCTGCTATTATCATTAATGAAAAAGTAATCTTGAATGCTTTTGATTTTATCAAAAACAATACTCCTCTCTTAATTTTAGAAAGTGACGTAATAAAAAAAGCTTTGTCAATTTGCATTTGAATAGGTTGGCCGATTATTTTCTTTAACGATTATTAGGCTGTTTCGGGTTACATTTTGTATTATGATTTAATCTTCTGACCATGTGAAATTAGGTAATTTCAATTTGATATCCATTTTTTAATTCTCCAAAGAATCGATGTTTTTTTAAGTTTTAATTCGTGTTGTTTTCCTCTCAAATCCGCTAAAAGCATTTTTTTTAGCTTTTGGATTGTGTAATTCCTTTTATTTGATGCAGTTATAGTAAATTTGGCTACATTTGTTTACACCCCAAACCTAAGAACTATGAAAATTTATTTACGTTTATTTTGCTTTTTGTTATTGTCGATGCAGGTAAAAGCGCAAAATCCGTCGCTTATTGCTGTGCCGTATTCTAGTGGATTTACTAAACCGGTTTGTATAACTAACTGCAAAGACTCACGATTGTTTGTTGTTGAGCAAGACGGGCGAATTAGAATTATCAATAATGGTTCTTTAGTAATCACTCCTTTCCTCGATATTAATCCGGTGGTAGGTTCTACTGGTAATGAACAAGGATTATTGGGATTGGCCTTTCATCCCAATTATAAATCTAACGGTTATTTCTATGTGAATTATACCAACAATAGTGGGAATACTGTAATCGCTCGTTATAGCGTAGACCCTGTTGATTCAAACCTTGCATTAACAAATAGTGGACTTATATTACTAACCATTACACAACCTTATTCCAACCATAATGGAGGCGATTTAGCCTTTGGTCCTGATGGTTATTTGTATATAGGTACTGGTGATGGTGGAAGTGCAAATGATCCTGGAAACCGCGGACAAGATATTACCCAATACCTCGGAAAAATGCTGCGAATCGATGTAGATCATGGAACATTATATTCTATTCCTGCCGACAATCCATTTGTAGGTGTAGCAGGTGCTGTGCAAGAGATTTGGAATGTGGGAATGCGTAATCCTTGGCGATTCGATTTCGATAATCTTACAGGTGATTTGTGGATAGGCGATGTTGGACAAAATATTTGGGAAGAAGTAGATTTTCAAGCTGCCGGCACCGGAAGCGGAAAAAATTACGGTTGGAGATGCTATGAAGGAAATACTGCATTTAATACTGCCGGTTGCGCTGCTCAAAGCAATTTTGAATCGCCGGTTTATGTGTATCAACATACGGGAGGTAATTGTTCAATTTCAGGTGGAGCAATTTATCGTGGCGGTAAATACAGAAATTTATTTGGTTATTATGTGTTCACCGATTTTTGTGTTTCTTCATTGCGTACATTAAAACAAGATTCAACTTCGTTTTCGTATTTAACTCATGCTACTTTATCGGGAATTAACTTAAGCTGTTTTGGAGAAGATAATCAAGGTGAAATTTATACCGGTAGTTTGTACACCGGAGTTATTTATCATATTGTTGATACTTCATCTTGCGCTCCGGTTGCTTATCTAAGTGATCTTGATACTATTCATGTCTGTGATACTTTAACAACACTTTATACGCCTGCAAACGATTCAAATATGTATACTTGGAAGTTTAATGGAAATGTTTTGAGTGGAGCTGATTCTAGCTCTTTATTTGCTGATCAAAGTGGTGAATATATTGTGATTGTAACTAGCTTGGCAACTTTCTGTTCAAGTACTGATACTGTAATTGTCGATTTAAAAACTCCTGCTCCATTAGCATCTATTAGTGGACTAGATACTTTGTATTGCATTTTTCAATCGCCGATAAGTTTATTATTAGACCCTCCGGGAGGTATGCTTACAGGAATAGGTACCTCGGGAACTTCATTTGATCCTTCATTGGCAGGAGCAGGTTCTTATACGCTCAATTATACTTATGAGGCAGCTAACGGTTGTACTAGTTCGGCAGCTCAGCAAGTAAGTGTTTATGATTGCTCAGGAATTAGCAGTGCCGATCGTTCTTTGTTGTTGAAGGTTTATCCGAATCCTTCAAATAACATTTTCAATATTGATCTCGAAATTTTGAAAGCAGATAAGTTTACGGTTACACTAAGTGATTTAACAGGTAGAGTAGTAGCCGATCATCAATATTTATTGAATCCAGGAATGCAAAAAATCGGATTTGATATTTCATCTGTGATGAATGGAAATTATGTAATGAAAATATCAGGAAATCAGCGAACAGCCGTTGTTCCGGTTTCTATTGTTAAATAGTAAAAACAAAGAGAGCGACTGATTAGTCGCTCTCTTTGTTTAATAACTCATCTCAATTATTTTTCTGACATCTGCGGGAGTTATATCTTTTCTTTCTCCTAAGGCTTTCCATCCTCTAATTTCAAATGTTGATTCAATTTTTTCGGCTGTGCCTTTATAAGAGTCGGTATATTCTGATAGTCGTGTTTGTACTCCGAGCTGATTGAAAAAAGATTCTGTTTTTGCTATAGCTTGCACTGCCTTTTCTTCGGTACTGCCAACCGTTAGTCCCCATACGCGTTCACCATATTGAGCTAATTTTTCTTTTTTGTTTTCTAGTTTATAGCGATAATGGCGTGGTGCAATAATGGCTAAGGTTCTCGCATGATCAATTCCGTACATTGCGGTTAATTCATGTCCCATGGCATGTATTGCCCAATCTGTTGGTACTCCTTTTTGGATTAACCCGTTTAATGCCATTGTACAACACCACATAAAATCACCCGCAGCTTCGTAGTTGCCAGTATCTTTTGTTATAACTGGAGCAATTTCAATCAATGTTTGCATGATACTTTCCGCAAAGCGATCTTGTAATTTTGCTTGCACAGGATATGTCATGTATTGTTCCATAACATGTGTGAATGCATCAATAATTCCGTTTTGAATTTGTCGCAGTGGAATGGATTTAATTACTTCCGGATCCATAATAGAAAATTGAGGAAATAGTCCTGGGCCGCCCATTCCTAATTTTTCTCCCGTTTCTTCTCTCGTAATCACTGCTCCAGAGTTCATTTCGGATCCCGTAGCCGGCAATGTAAGAACTGTCCCAAATGGCATAGCAACTTCCGTCCGAATATTGTTTTTTAAAATATCCCATGGCTCTTCACCCTTGAACAATGCCGCAGATGCCAGAAACTTTGTTGCATCAATTACTGATCCACCTCCAACAGCCAATAAATAGGTGATATTTTCATTCTTGATGATGGAAAGTGCTTTCAGAAGAATTGAATATTCAGGGTTTGCAGGTATTCCTCCAAATTCAATAAAATTATATCCCGCTAAGGCCGAAACTACTTGCTCGTAAATTCCGTTTTTCTTGATGCTTCCGCCTCCGTAAAGCATTAGCACTTTGGCATCTTTAGGGATTTCAGTGCTGATTTTAATAATCGTATTTTTTCCGAAAATGATTTTCGTAGGGTTCTTGAATTCGAAATTATTCATTGTATCTATTGACTTTGTTTGGATGTATTCGTTTGACGATTTACAGAGAGAAATATTTTGACTGCTATGAACACTAACAATAAACATAGGATTCCTGTTTCGATTTCAGTCGATATACTTCTATTTATTGCTCGATTGCGTAGAAATAATATCATATAAAGCAGGATAATCGTGATTATTGCTGTTCCGGAAGATGCTCGAATTCCATTCTTTAAGTCGATTTTTCGGTCGCTTTCTTTGTATTTTTTGAGCGAAAAAGTGAAATTTTCAATTTTTAATATATTGAAATTCAATTTGTTATTTATGAAGTAAAATAGCAGTATTTTGACACTTATTATCCATGAAAACAGTGCAATAGGGTGGATAGCCATTCCAATTAATCCGCTGATAATCAAATAATCGCTTAATAGTAAAGGGTTCGAACTAAGCGACATGATTCCTGAATTATGATCGTGCTTTTCTTCTCCGTTTATACTGAAATACCAGGTTTGCAAAATCCATCCGAAAAAGATAAACCATGCTGAAAACCAAGTTAGAAGCGCTGATTTTAAGTGGAATAAAATGCCAAATTGGGAATAATAAGCGCCAACGATTGCAAAAATAGATCCGATTATCCACAAAACAGGATGGTAACTTTCTGCCTTTTGTTCTCTGTAAACGGGTATTTCGGGGTTGTTCATTGAAAATTCCAATTATTTATTTGTTCGTATTGTTTTTTAACTATATTTCGCTCCATCGTTTGGACTAAATCAACAACCAACTAACATTTTCGCGTTATGGCGAATTCTAAAAAAGCGAGTAAACCTATTAAGAAGTCTGCTTCTTCAAAGGCTGCTCCGGCCAAAAAAGCTTCTGCTGTTAAAAAGCCTGCTTCTAAAGCCGTTGCCGCTAAGGCAAAAGTACCTACAAAAAAGGCAAGTCCGGCAGCTAATAAGCCGAGCGCTGCCAAAAAGGTAACTGGCAAGCCGGTTGTTTCCGCTAAATCAGCTCCATCCAAAAAAGTAGAAGTTAAGAAAGTTGTTGCCCCTATGGCTACTTCAAAAGCTGTAGTTCCTCAAAAAACGGCAGCTAAGAAATCATCGGCGAAGCCAGCTACCACAGAAAAACTGGTCGAGAAAAAGAAATCGGTTGTAAAAGTTGTTGCTCCTCCTGCTAAAGTTACAGTTAAAAAACCTGAAACTAAAGTAGAGCCTCCTGTTAAAAACGATAAAAAAATAGTAAAACAGACAGCAGTTCCTTCTAAGGAAACTAAGCAAGATAAAAAGGTTGAAAGACCAGATGATAAGCTAGATCCTTTACATGTTAAGGCTGCTAAGGCTATTAAAGAGTTGGAAGAAACGATGGACTTAAGTAAAGTTCGTCCTCGACTCCAAGCAGGAACTACGCCTGCTCCTAAACCGGTAGTGAAATTAAAGGAACCTCCTTTAAAGTTAGTGGAACCTACAAATACCACTAAAATAAAGTACTCGCTAGAGTTCGAATTTCGATCTTCCCCGAAAATATTATTTAATTGTTTGAGCGATTCCAGCGGACTTGCCGGATGGTTTGCCGATGAAGTAAAGACAAAAGATCGTATTTATACTTTCGTTTGGGAGGGTGGTGAGTCGTATGCTAAGCTTGTGGCTATTAAAGATCAGCAATTGGTGCGTTTCCAATGGCTCGATGATACCGATGGAACGTATTTTCAATTTGAAATCAAGGAAGATGATATTACTTCTGATATCGCTCTTGAAATCACCGATTTTGCCAATCCAGGAGATAGAGATACCGCTATTCGCTTGTGGGAATCGCAAGTTCAAAACCTACGCATGCTGTTAGGCAGCTTGTAGTTTATTTTAATATTTCGAACAATATTCTTGCACTTTCAGCAGCTTGTTGAGGCAGTGTTTCTGCATCTTCAAAGGCAATTTTATGAGCTATTTTTAAGTAAGATGATTGCCTGATTTCATTTTCAAAATTGATGCCCGCTTCGTTCATCTTAAAATAGTTTTTTTCGTCAATAATATGCATCCATTCGTCGGTGTTTGCACTGAAAAAATAATGCTTCGGAATGGAATCTTTTCGCTGTGAAATTCGCTCTTGGTATTGCTTATAAATTTCACCCGATAGATGCAGCGTGATAGAAAAACAATG
>Ga0255347_1003161_pt1 | contig 21796 bp, 23 predicted proteins | sample wastewater_treat_2_FD_192479 | JGI IMG/M metagenome (GOLD analysis project Ga0255347, IMG submission 192479) | Wastewater microbial communities from Lulu Island WWTP, Vancouver, Canada - plant24 | ecosystem: Engineered > WWTP > Wastewater > Unclassified | place: Canada: Vancouver, British...
TATGGAAAGCTCAAACATTTCAGACGAATAGCGACGCGTTATGACAAGTTGGCATCGTCATACTTGTCTTTTGTATTTGTTGCAGCAATATATCTTTGGTTAAAATGAATGTCGACAGAACCTAAACATCACGCCGGCAGAGGTGTAAACATCGGTGCGTAAATGCCAGGCGTCGGCGTGTAAGGCAATGGAGTCAGCCTCTTTGCCCACCTGGAAAAGTTTTTGCGACACAATAAAATTCATGACGGCAGAAAACAACATGACGCCGACACCCCATTGAGGGTTTTCCATCACATCAGGCACGTTTAATTTTTGCAATGCTTCGAAGATAATCCAGAACGCCGCCCCGAAGATGAGCAGGGCTTCCACAAATCCGGAAATGTTTTCAATTTTCCCGTGACCGAAGGGATGACGTTCATCGGCAGGCACGCTGGATGTCTTGACGGAAAACATGGCAATGACCGCCGCCAGTAAATCGACTCCCGAATGTATGGCTTCCGATATGATCGACACAGAACCGATGGCCACTCCGATGATGACCTTGAACACCACCAGAAAGGAATTGGACAGAACGGATAACCGTGCTGCACTTTCTTTGCGCTTTTGCAGATCCACTTCTATCTACCGTCTGAATTTTAATCGTGCAACTGTTTATATTTCATTAAAGGACATTCATTCGCTTTGCAAGCATGGATTTTTATGGTAGGAAGGCTCTCTTAAAACGGCACGACAACCTATCAATGTATGAGAAACGCATTAACAACAATTTTTAAGCAGGCATCGGCCAGGGACTGGAAGGACTGGCGCTGGCAATTTACAAATCGCGTCACGAAACGGGCATCTCTGGAAAAGCTTCTCGGGCAAACTAAAATTGACACAGAGAGCCTCAGACCCGTAACGGCAGTTTATCCTCTGGCCATTACGCCATATTATTTATCGCTTATTCAAAGCTTTAACAAAAGCGATCCCGTTTTTACGCAAAGCATTCCCAGCCTGCGGGAAATCTCCTTATCCGACAAAATGCCGGAAGACCCCCTCCAAGAAGATACACACATGCCGGTGCCCAAACTAATTCATCGTTATCCCGATCGCTGCCTGGCCATTGTCACGGAAACCTGCGCTGTGTACTGCCGGCACTGCAACCGCAAGCGTTTCTGGTCACAGCCCAATCACGTCAGTTTAAAATCCCGCTTTCGAGACATGGTTCGTTACATCGCCGCTACCCCGCAAATACGCGAAGTAATTATCTCCGGCGGCGATCCGCTGATTCTCGACGACCATCGTCTGGAAATGATTCTGTCTTCACTGAAGGCTATCCGACATGTCGAGGTTTTACGAATCGGCAGCCGCGTTCCGGTCGTCATGCCCATGCGCATCACAAGGGATACCTGCCGGATGCTCAGGCGCTACCGTCCGCTGTGGTTCAATACGCAGTTTAATCATCCGATGGAAATCACCCGGGAAGCCGAACGCGCCTGTATGATGCTGCAAGAATCCGGTATTCCGGTTTCCAATCAATCGGTTTTATTGAAAGGCGTCAATGATTCCCCGGCCGTCATGAAGGATCTGCTATATGGCCTTCAAAAGATATCCGTCCGTCCCTACTACCTTTTTCATTGCGACCCGGCCAGGGGTTGTGCGCATTTTAGAACCGATCCGGAAGCTGGTATCGCCCTGATGGAAAAAATATGGCGCCAATGTTCTGGACTTTGCCTGCCCCAGTACGTTCTGGATGTACCCGGGAGTGCTGGCAAAATACCCCTGAGCGTCCTGTCCGAAACGATAAAAAACGACTTGAAAAAACATCAACATTTTTTTGACAAGTTTCAAGAAATAGATTAGAGAAGCGCCAGAGCAAAAGACGTTTTTTGTTACACCCATCCAGGAGAGTTTTTTATGTACACTGCCAGTGATTTAAGAAAGGGGCTTCGGCTGAAAATCGACGGCGAACCTTATGTCATTATGGAATTCAATTTCGTCAAGCCCGGTAAAGGACAGGCCCTGTATCGCACCAAGCTGAAAAACATGATCAACGGCAATCAGTTTGAACGAACATTTCGTTCTGTAGATACATTCGAACAGGCAGACTTGCGGGAAAAGAAAATGCAGTACCTTTACAAAGAGGGCGACAAATTCTGCTTCATGGACAATGAAACCTACGAGCAGGTTTATCTGACGGAAGATCAGGTCGACGACGCCGTGAATTTTATGACGGACAATATTGAAGTCGAAATTCTCCTTTTTGAAGACAAACCCATTGGTATCAGCCTGCCCAATTTTGTCGAGCTTTTTGTAACGGAAGCTGAACCGTGGGCTAAAGGAGACACCGCTGCCGGCTCGACAAAACCGGTCAAGGTGCAAACCGGATACACTGTCCAGGTGCCGACCTTTGTGACGGAAGGCGAAAAAATCCGGATTGATACGAGGACGGGAGAGTACCTCACTCGTGTTAAAGGTTAACCATTGCCTGACTCGTTTTCAGATTACAGCTTTTCATTGGCGCGCAAAGCTCGAGCTTTAGAGACACGCGCCAAACTCATTCAAAGTATCCGCAACTTCTTCATCCACAACGGTTTCCTGGAAGTCGAAACGCCCCTGCGCCTTCCCTCGCCCGCGCCGGAAGAGCATATCGAAGCGATCCGGTCGGAGGACTGGTTTTTGCAAACCTCGCCGGAACTCTGCATGAAGCGACTGCTGGCGGCGGGATACCGGCGGATTTTTCAAATCAGCCCCTGCTTCCGCGCGGCGGAACGGGGCGACCGTCACTTACCGGAATTCACGATGCTGGAATGGTATGTGGCCGGCTTCGATTATCAAAAACTGATGGGCCAGTGTGAAGCCCTGGTCGGGTCCGTTGCCCAAAGCCTGGGTGTCACAAAGATCTCCAGACTGAACAACAGCATAGACTTATCACCGCCCTGGGAACGCATTACCGTTGAGGATGCCTTCACCCTGTACGCCCCTGTTTCGGTGGAAGACGCCATGGCGCGCGACACGTTCGAAGAAATTCTTGTTGATTATATCGAGCCGCAACTGGGCATGAACAGGCCAACATTGATGTATGATTACCCCGCAAAACTGGCGGCTCTGGCCAAGCTGAAGGATCAGAATCCCTCGGTCTGTGAACGTTTCGAACTCTATATCGGCGGTCTGGAAATCGCCAACGGCTTTTCTGAATTGACCGACGAAACCGAACAGCGCCGTCGCTTTGAGTACGCTTTAAAAAAACGAGCGGAAAAAAACCTGTCCCGCTACATCATGCCGGAACCGTTTCTCCTGTCGCTGGAAACCCTGCCGCCCGCCGCAGGCATTGCTCTGGGCATCGACCGACTGGCCATGGTCATAACCGGCGCTGAAAAAATAGATGAGGTGGTCGCCTTCACCCCGGAAATTCTTTAATGAAGAATCGACCGGAATCGGCAGGTCATCCCGGTATCGGAGAGCGGAAAAAATTTCAGCACAACACCGGCCGACAGGGCCGAAAAGAGTTATTGACAAGGCCACCTTTTTCCTTTAGTAATCCAAGACATTTATTTTTCTTTTTTTGAAAGCAAATAAATCCGTTGTTGTATTGACTCCCGTTGATCGGGGGTTAACTTACATTAAAAATGGTTTTCTGACTGGAGAACAGCAAGTGAAAGAGATGGGTGCTTTAGAGTTGGGAGGGAGTTTTCACGGCAGCCTGCTGGGCATGATCCTTGACGCCGGGCTCGTAGTGCAATTGGTTTTGTTGTTGCTCTTTATTTTTTCCGTCGTTTCCTGGGCCATTATATTTTTGAAATACAAATATTACCGTCATATAAAAAAGGAAAATGAGGCTTTTGAAAATGACTATACCCGATCCTCCAAGCTCTCGGATGTCTATCCGGCCGCAAAAAAATATCACAAATCCACGCTGGCCGAAGTTTTTCGCGTCGGTTACGCGGAACTGACCAAAATCAACAAAACATCCAACGAGGCCGTTTCAGGCGGCGACGAAATTAGCCTTTCGTCTCTGGACAATCTGGAACGATCCATGAACCGGGCCTGCAATACAGAAATGACCAAACTGGAAAGCGCCCTGGGTTTCCTGGCCACCACCGGATCGGCCAGTCCGTTTATCGGTTTGTTCGGAACGGTTTGGGGAATCATGGACACGTTCAAGGGAATCGGAGCGCGCGGAACGGCAACCCTTGCCGTTGTCGCTCCCGGTATTTCCGAAGCGCTGGTAGCCACCGCCGCCGGCCTTGCCGCGGCGATCCCGGCCGTTATTTTTTACAACTACTTTTTAAACCAGTCCAAAAACATGGTTCAGGACATGGAAAACTTCGCCTCCGAACTGTTGAATATTGTCGAACGGCATTTTGTCCGAAAATAAAAACAGGAGAGGTTGACAGGATGAGCAACGCTCGCAGAAAAAATCATTCCAATAAACCTTTAGCTGAAATCAATGTGACCCCGCTGGTGGACGTCATGCTGGTGCTGCTGATTATTTTCATGGTCACAGCGCCGATGCTGTCCATGGGTATTGATGTCAATCTGCCGAAGGTTCAATCCAAAAGCGTGGATGTCACCGAAGAAAAACTTGTCCTGACGATCAACGAATCAAAGGAAATATTTTTGAACAAGACCCCGATGCCCTTGGGTGAACTGAATTCCAAACTCGGAGCCATATTTGCCAACAGGATAGACAGAGAATTATTTCTTCGTGCCGATAAAAATGTTCCGTACGGATTTGTGGTTGAAGTGATGTCTGAAGTACGCAAATCCGGTGTCGATAAACTCGGCATGATTACGGAACCACCAGAGGAAACAAAATGACACCCCGGACGCCTGGTAAAACCTACCGCGGCACCAACGGCAACCTCCACAACATGATTTATCTTTCATTCATCTGCCATTTGATCATCGTCACACTCATTTTTATCGCCATCCCTACAACGTCACGGCGTTTTACCTTTGGGCCGGTATATTCCGTTCAGCTGGTCGGCTCCGACGCGGCGATCACCCATCAGAGCACGTCTCTATTGAAAGATATCTCTCCATTGCCGCAAACGTCCGATGCCGTTATGATCAAAACCAAACTCAGCAGCATGGACCCTTCTCCCCTAAGGCCTCAGGACGCCGACCGGCTCAGGGTGGAGAGCGCCATCAGCGCCCTGAGGCAGAGGGACCAATCCCGATCAGCGCACCAAGATCCCGTGACCGCCGCCGGCACCATGAAAAAGACCGATGCGGAAGTCAACGCATATGCCAATGAATATATCGGCGTCATCTGGTCCAGGGTTAAACAACACTGGTCGATGCCGCAATCGTTACTGCCCGCAAATAATATTACGGCTATTATCGACGTTAAGATTTCGCGTACCGGCGCACTGGAATATGCGATTTTTGAAAAGCGATCCGGAAACCGTTATTTCGATGAATCGGCCCTGCGGGCGGTTCAAAAGGCAAGTCCGTTTCCGCCCCTGCCCTACTGGGTCAGAGATGACAGCATTGAAATCGGTATCCGTTTTCATTCAACGGAATTGAGGTAGGATTCCAGCGGAAACTTAAAAAATCATATGGCTCTGAAAGGTGCATGGATCCATGACAAAAACAATCTGCCTCCTATCATCGGTGATGATCCTTGTCTTTGCGTTGTTGAACCTCAACCGCAACGCTTATGGAAAAGTATATGTGGATATCGACTCTCCAACGTTCAATCCGATTCCCGTCGCAATCAGTGATTTCAACCCAAAAGCAGGCGGTCCGGCGACACAGGCGGATGTTTCGGGTATCATCGCGGAGGGCGTTCGTCAGGACCTCTCCCTGACCGGTCTTTTCAATATTCTGCAAAAGAAAAGTTTTCTGGAACAGAATCCGGGAATTGAAAAAATACGCTTTGCGGATTGGATGGCTATAGGAGCCGATTACCTGCTGAAGGGAGAAATCGTTAAAAACGACCGGGAAGTCATCAGCAACGCCTATTTTTATGAAGTAAGCCGCGGAGAACGGGTCTTTGGTCGAAAGTACCGCGCCGGCGCCGGTGAAGTCAAAGCCATTTCCAGGGCCATAGCCAAAGATATTATGCTGGCGCTGTTCAATGACGCGGGTGATTTTAATACGCACATCGCTTTTGTTCCCAAAAAGGGTTTAAAATCGGACATCTACTCCATAAGTTATGACGGGTCCGAGATCCGCAAGAGAACCAGCCACCAATCCATTTTGCTGGCACCGCGCTGGTCTCCCGATGGCCGTCTGCTCGCTTTCACATCATTCAGACGGGGCCGTCCCGAAATCTATATACAAAATCTACAAAACGGTCTGGAACAAAAAGTGACGTCCTTCGATGGCATGAATCTCTGTGGCTCCTTTTCACCGGATAACAGAAAGTTATTATTAACGTTGAGCAAGGACGGCAACAACGAAATATATGTTCTGGACATTGCGTCTTTATCGCTGAAACGCCTGACGAACAACTACGCCATCGATGTCTCGCCTTCCTGGTCGCCGGATGGGAAAAAAATAGCGTTTGTATCCAACCGTTCAGGCTCTCCACAGATTTACACAATGGATGCCGACGGTGGCAACGTCAAACGGGTAACCTATGATGGAGACTATAACTCATCGCCGTCCTGGTCACCACGTGGCGATCGTCTGGCCTATGAAGGACGCGTCAATAACAAATACCAGATCTTTACCATTGATCCGGACGGTGGTAATCCCCAGCAGCTGACGTCCGATCATACCGATCATGAATCACCGTCCTGGTCGCCTTCGGGCCGTCAGATTGTCTACGTTTCTCACAAACAGGGCAAGAGCACAGTATTCATCATGAATGCCAACGGCACCAACCCAAGGCAGCTTTACGAAACAAACAGCAAAGTGGTGATGTCAACCTGGTCTCCACGTTCTCAATAGTCTCTGTTTTTCAGGGTTGTTATTTTTAGCGCTTTGCCGTATAAGACCGCAACAACCATTTGATGATGAAGCGTGAAAATGTTTACTTCGCCAACTTCATTAAAATGAACGGGAGAGGATGGATATGATGAAAAAAGATAGGATATTCAAAGGAGTCTTGATGGTTCTGGTGATCAGTCTGCTCATGGTTGCCGGATGTTCTTCCAAAAAATCAGTCATCACCAGTGATACCGGTCGGGAACAGGAAACTTCGACCGGAACAGCAACCGATCAGCAGGATACCTTGAAAGATCAATACGGTGCCCAAAGAGAGGGACTGGATCAATCGGTTGACCTGGAAAAAATGGCTCAAAAAAAATCACCGGTCCGTGACATCCATTTTGATTTTGATAGTTCAAGCATTCGTCCCGACGCGCGTGAGATCCTCAAAACCAATGCCGACTATTTTATGAAAAACAGAGTGTCATCCATCACCATTGAAGGTCATTGTGATGAGCAGGGAACCGCTGAATATAACATGGCGCTGGGGGAAAGACGCGCGCAGGAAACCAAGAAATATCTGGTTTACCTGGGCGTTAAGGAATCCTTGTTGAAAACCGTCAGCTTTGGCGAGGAAAATCCTCTGGATCCCGCATCCAACGAAGAGGCATGGGCAAAAAACAGACGTGCTCACTTCGTCGTCAACCCTTAAAAATGATATGAGGTGGAAACATTGAAAAAGTACCGTGGCTTTATCTTATTGCTGAGCTGGATGTTTTTTATCGGTTGCGCAACAACAGGGGATTTGCGAGCACTCCGGTCGGAAATCAACCAGCGGTTGGATGAAAAGATTGCAGCAATCGATAGCGATTTGAGCGGACTCAAGAAGAACGTTTCCACGCTGGATACCATGCGCGCGGGACAGGCCAATACGGCGGCAGACCTTTCCGAGCTAAAGGACACTGTGCAGCAGTTACGGGGTCAGATCGAGTCTCTGAAAAAAGAGTTCGCCACCAACTCCAAAAGGGATGATCAGCGCCTGGATAATATCCTGCTCAAAATCAATTTCATAGAAAGCTTCCTGGAAATCGACAGCAAAAATGCCTCCGGTGCGTCAGCCGATAAGACCTCTAAATCAAACGACATGACCGTATCGAATGATACCGGGAAAAAACTGGATAAGGAAAAAGCGTATTCGGCAGCTTACCAAACATTTCAACAGGGCCATTACGATAAGGCCAGAAGCAAATTTCAGAAGTTCCTGGAAAACTTTCCGAACAGCGAGTATTCCGATAATGCCCAGTTCTGGATCGGGGAGTGTTATTTTTTTGAAGAAAAATATGAAGAGGCTATCCTGGAATATGACAAGGTCACCAAAAATTATCCGAACGGCAACAAGGTGCCTTATGCCTTGCTGAAACAAGGCCTTGCGTTCAGTAAGCTCGGGGATAAAACCAGCGCCAAGCTCCTTTTACAGCAGGTCATTAAAAATTACCCGAACACCAGTCAGGCACGGATCGCCCGCTCCAGCCTGCAGGAGATCAAATAATTATTCTTGGAAAACCTCCGGTTATCATTCCAGCGTCATGATTTGGACGTGATCCGGAACAACAAGGTTAAACGCGGACAAGTCCGCCGACTGGTCAATGCTCACATCGGAATATTTTATGGACAACGACGTGCTGCCGTCGCCCATCTGGATGATAATCTGTTGAGGGAAATGGCCGGCGTCCTCCGTATAGACATATTTTACCCGGTACAATTCGTCTCCTGTCAGGTCCTTGCGAACGAACCTGGATAGCTGATTTCTGTCATTGATGCAAATGGTTTGAAACTGACCCGAGGGTGCTTTCATTTCCCCGCATCGATCAGTGCCATCCTGAAAGTTTTGACACCTAACGACGCGATCCTGTCCAAAAGGACAGGTTCCGGTAAAAATCATGACCATGTCTTCAACCGGAATCGACCACGGAAGAAACTTTTTCAGATTGTCTCGCGTGGGCTTCCCACGATATAACACGCCCTGCGAAGGAATAAAAATATTCATGGTATCCGGTGTAGCGGTCAATAAAAAATCAGAAACGCCGATGATCGGAATCCTTTCCATGCGGATATAGGAAGGTCTTTTCATCATCAGAGCGACTTTGGCCGGATAAGAAACATGCCGTGTTATGACCGTTATTTCGGCAAGGGCGGTTAAAACATCCTCCTTGTCCAGCGGGTCAAAAAACGATGCCGGAAAATTTGCGTAGGAAACACTGTCAGGCTGCACGGCCGGTTTTTTGACAACACAGGAAAGCGATGGTAAGCATAAAAAAATCAGGCAGGCAAAGCAAAAGACTTGTTTTGTGGTGCGATTACAAACGGCCATTTGATGCTCTTAAGGCCCTTTCTTTATCAAATCGTTAACCTTTTTTTGCAATGACGTTTTTTGGGGATCCATTTTCAGGGCGCGTTCATACATGCCTCTGGCTTCTTTGATTCTGTTCTGCCTGACGTATAAATCTCCAAGGTGCTCAATAACTTCAATTTCCTCCGGGACAAGCTCCAGCGCCTGCTTTAAATACTTTTCCGCGTACGGCAAATTATTTTTTTTGAAATAAACCCATCCCAAACTGTCCAGAAAGTATCCATTCTGTGGTTTAATTTCCAGTGCCTTGGTAATCAATTGTTCCGCCTCATCGAGATTAATGCCCTGTTCCGCATAACTGAAACCGATAAAATTAAGTGTTTCTGCATGATTCGGTTCCATCGCCAGAATCTTTTTCATGGTGCTGATACTGGCTGAAAAACGCTTTGTTTTATCGTAAAGCACACCTAAAGCATAGTACAGGTCTATGCTTTGCGGCATGGTTTTGATTCCATTTTTCAGAACATTTTCCGCATTGGCGAGATCGTCGCTTTCCTCGTAAAGCGCCGATAAAAAAAGATAGAGAGGGGCCTGGTCGCTTTTTTTCACAATGGCGTCCTTGATTAAAACAACGGACTCTTTGATCCGGCTTTTATTTTTCAAAAGGATACCGGCCCGAATTTGAGCACTCACATATAAATCAGAGGAAGCGGCGATGCTCTTATATTCTTCTATCGCCAGATCGTTGTCTCCCTTGTGTTCATAAGTGGTGGCTAACAGGTAGCGCACCTTGTCGTCATTCATGTTCTGCTGTAGAATTGCTGAAAGTTCAGCTATTGCCGAATCCAGTTTATTTCTATCAATATATAACAAGGCAAGTGCCACCCGAATATCACGATTATCCGGATCAATTTTCAGAATTTCCCGAAACTCTTTTTCCGCCTCCTCGTATTTTTTCTTCTTGATGAGCAGCTCTCCTGTTCTGAGCCGCAAATTGATCCTTCCGGGATCAACGGCCAGATATTTACGGTAAATTTCTATGGCTTTATCGATTTTCTCCTGTTTTTCATAGAGCGCGGTCAGATCAAACAGAGCCATTTCGAAGTAAGGATTTAGGGACATCGCCTTTTTAAACATTTTTTCCGCTTCTTCAAATCGCTTCATTTTCTCCAGAACTTTACCATAATAATAAATTCCCATAATATTGTCGGGATCGATTTTCAGCATTTTTTTAAATGTTTCTTCGGCCTTATCCAATTTCTTTTTTTCAGCAAAAATGATCCCCAGGTAAAGATGGGCCACGAGGTTTTTGGGATCCAGGGCAATAACTTTTTTATGTTCCTTGATGGCTTTTTCATATTCCCGGGTATTGAGATATAACCCCCCCATGATTAAATGCAATTCGATGTTGTCCGGATGATTATCCAATGCCTCCTTGCCCCGGGCAATTGCGCTCTGGAAGTCACCTTTTTCCGCGTAAAGCGACATCAGATCCGTCGCGAGATAAGAAGACTCCGGATCTGCTGCAACAGCCTGTTTTAATTCATCAATGGCTTTTTCCAGATTTCCTTCCTGTCGCAAAAAAACACTTAAAGCATAATGATACGTTGCTCTCATTTGATAATTTTCGGCAGTGTCGGGATCCATCGTCATGTGCTGCAGACGGACGCAACCGCTCAAATGGAGTGCGATGGCAATCAATGCCGATACCCAGAATACCCTTCTTCTGTTTTTCATATCTTTTCAGCTTTAATATGTATTCCTGTCACCGGAGCATCATTGCTAAGATGACGTTTTTACAGTTTTTATAAGCCGGGAAACCGGCACGATGGATATGTTTTTTTTACGAAGGTCGTCGACGGCATCTCTCAACGCTTGAATCGTCTCGGGATAAGGATGACCGATCATGATTTTGGGAGACAGGCCATTTCCTTGAGCAGCCTGCATGATATTGTTGTAAATTATGTTATAATTACGATGGTTATCAAGAAATATTTTCCTTTCAGCAACTTTTAAACCTGTTGTTTTAGCAGCAACGGCCGTTTTTGTATCCGGTGAGGTTCGCGAATCCACAAAAAACATATTGGCCTTTTTAAGTTCTTTAAAAACCACCGTAAGTTTTAATTCATCTATCATGAACCTGGACCCCATATGATTGTTCACGCCGGACACATAAGGCACGGCGGCAATATTTTTTTTCAACTGATACACAAGCTCCTCATCACTCATATCGGTAAATAGCGCCCCTTCGCCCGGCTTTTCTTCAGGATAAGACACGGGTTCCATGGGCAAATGTAAAAGAATCTCTCGTTTCGCTTGATGAAGTATTGCCGCCGACTCGCGGGAATGCTTCTGAAAAGGTAAAATAGCAAAAGTTAAATCCGCCTGGATAGAGGCCAGGGCTTTTGTAACATTCAGGTCATAACCGATATCATCAATGATGATGGATATTTCCTGCGTCGGTATGGCCGTTGCTGCTTTGTCCGGCATTTTGCTTTTCGTTTTGCCGCTCTTTATTTTTATGGCCTTTTCTGCTGTTTTCCCTTCCTGAACGTCCTGTTTTTCCTCCTGGAACTGTACAACATAAACAATGCCCGCTATCGACAGGATGACACAAGTAATAAGTGTCGCTGTGAAAATTTTTTTAAACACCTGCATGGTTTTTTTATTTTCGCTGCGCCGTTTACCGTTTAAACTAAATTTGATTTTTTTTCATGATATCCCAACTCTTCAGAATATCCACAGCGGTTTTCAGCTGATTGTCTTTTGCCAAATCGGATGCAATTTTTGTTTCTTTGCCCACCGGATCATCCACTTTAGTCCCATCTTCTTTTGCCGGCTTGATATGGCCCTTAAGATCCTTTTCCCGAACCCGTTCTTCTTTGTCGGCAAAAAACCCATCATCTTCAGTGCCCGTAAGAAAAGGGACCACGATATCAGGCGTAATGCCTGCCGCCTGAATGGAGCGTCCTTTCGGTGTGTAGTAGCGGGCGGTCGTCAACTTCAGCGCAGAACCACCTTCCAGGGGAATAACCGTCTGGACGGACGCTTTGCCGAAGGTCTGTGTTCCAACAATTAAGGCTCTGCCGTTATCCTGCAGAGCCCCGGCAACGATCTCCGCGGCGCTGGCTGTCCCCTCATTCACCAGAACGACGATCGGACACTTGATTTCATTGCCATCGTCTTTGGCCATCGACTTGGATTCCATGCTCTTCGCCCTTCCACGCGTCGATACAATCACTCCTGACTTAAGAAACATATCGGAAACATCTATCGCCTGGGACAACAATCCTCCCGGGTCATTGCGTAAATCCAGCACCAGGCCATTCAGCGGATTGTTTTTTTCACTCACTTCCTTCAGGGCCTTACGTAAATCCTCGGCGGTTCTCTCCTGAAAAGCCGCAATTCGGATATAGCCGATATTATCTTCAACTTTTTTAACCTTAACGCTTTTGATCTGAATAATGGCCCGCGTCAATGTAATATCTTTTGGCGTGGTCATGTTTCCTCGCAATATGGTAATCGTCACTTTGGTATCCTTGGGACCCCGCAACTTCTGGACGGCCTCCATGGTGGTTATATCTTTTGTCGATTTACCGTCGATTTTTAAAATTTGATCACCGGGTTTCAGTCCGGCATTAAACGCGGGCGTATCTTCAATCGGAGAAACAACCGTTAACACCTCTTTGATGATCATAATTTCTATGCCGATACCGCCAAACTGTCCTTGTGTTTCCACCTCCAATTCTTTGTATAAATCCGGTGTCATAAACGAACTGTGGGGATCGAGCGACCTTAACATGCCACCGATGGCGCCCTGTACAACTTTTGTCGTGTCCACATCATCAACATAGTTTTTTCTGATCATGTCCAGGACTTCACTGAATGTTCTGATATCTTTGTAGAGATTTTTATCCTTGGCCGAATCATTGTTAAGCCCCAAAAGGACAAAAGACCCCAGGCAAATAACCGTCAGCAAAAAAAACTTCACGGATACTTTGTTCATGATGATCCTCGCGATATTCGTCAATAATTTTGTTACTTATATTACTTTATTCATTTTTTTTCATTGTTTTCAGAAAATATTTGTTCAATGGTAGACGACTGAAAGCAAAGCCCGGTTATCCTGCGCTACTCGATCATCCATGTGGTGCCATTTGGTGAATCTTTAACCGTAATATGCCGTTGAGCCAGTTCTTTGCGGATCTCATCTGCTTTTGCCCAATCTTTTTCTTTCCGCGCCTTTTCCCTTTGCCGGATCAAAGTTTCAATTTCGTCGATGTTTAAATCTTTTTTGAGCAACTCGATTTTTTTATCGGAAGCAAAAAATTCGTCAGGATCGTCTTCCAAAACTCCCAACACCGTGCTGAAGCGGTCAAACACCGCCCTGGCCTCTGCCAGAATCATCTTTTTGTCGGATGCATGGATACCTTTTTCACCGACCAGAACATTGTTGGTTAGCCGGATCATCTCAAAAACATGTCCCAGGGCCTGGGCAGTATTGAAATCGTCATCCATCGCTTCATTAAACTTATCTAGCAGGCTTTTAAACCGGTTTGAATATTTTTCTGTCTTTTCCGCGCGGGTTTCTGAGTTTACGCTCACATCAGATGATAATTGCGCCTGATGGGCTTTAAGAAGCTGCAGAGTGGTATAGCAACGGATCAGGCCCGCCCTTGCTTCGGTAAGAGATTCTTCCGAATAATCCACCGGGCTTCGATAATGGCTCTGCAACATGAACAACCGTAGTACTTCCGGGTGATATCTTTTCAGAATTTCCTGAACGGGGAAAATATTCCCCAATGATTTGGACATTTTTTCCGAATTGATTTTGACAAAACCATTGTGCATCCAGTAATTGGCCAGCGGTTTTCCTGTGGCCGCCACGGACTGGGCAATTTCATTTTCATGGTGAGGAAAAACCAGATCCTCGCCGCCGCCATGAATATCAAATGTTTCCCCCAGGAAACGCCGGCTCATGGCGGAGCACTCAATATGCCATCCGGGACGACCCTTTCCCCAGGGGCTTTCCCAGAACGGCTCACCTTCCTTGCTGTTTTTCCAGAGCGCAAAGTCCAAAGGGTTCTTCTTTTTATCATTCACGTCAACGCGCGCGCCGGCCATCATCTCTTCCAGATTGCGTCCGGATAAACCGCCGTACTTCTTGAATGCACTGATGGAAAAATATACGTCTCCATCAACACAATAGGCGTATCCCCGCTCTTCCAGGATTTTAATTAAAGCAATCATTTCTTCCATGTGCTCGGTGGCCTTCGGGGTTACCGTGGGCGTACGGACACCCAACGCGGCCATATCTTCATCATGGGCTTGAATATAACGTTCGGATACCTCCCTGAAATCTACGCCTTCCCGGTTAGCCCGGTCGATAATCTTATCATCAATATCCGTAAAGTTTTTCACATACGTGACGTTAAACCCTCTGGACCTCAAGTGTCTGACCACTACATCAAAAACAACCGCCGCCCGCGCATGGCCGATATGACAAACATCGTAAGCGGTAATGCCGCAGACATAAATACCGACAGCCCCTTCCTGAATGGGCTGAAAAATCTCTTTTTTTCTGGTCGCAGTATTGAATATTTTCTGAGTCATCTTTCTTCACCTATCATTCGTCAGGGATAAAGCGGAGCTGTTTTTAAACCCGTATCTTCCTGAATGCCGTACATAATATTCATGTTTTGCACCGCCTGTCCCGCGGCGCCTTTGATCAGGTTATCGATGGCCGCCATAATAATCACCCGTTTTGTCCGCGGGTCCACCGCCAGTCCGATATCGCAAAAATTTGACCCGTAAACAGAAGAAATATTGGGGTAAACGTCTACCGGACAAATCCGGATAAACCTCTCTCCATCATAAAAAGAACGGTAAAGCGCGTGCAAGTCACCCAACGAAATTTCCTTCTTCAATGTCGCGTAAATTGTACTCAATATTCCCCGCTTCACCGGCAGTAAATGCGGCGTAAAGGAAATGGTAAATTTTTCTCCGGCCAGAGCGTTGAGTTCCTGCTCGATTTCAGGAAGATGTCGATGCTTCCCGACCTTGTACGCTTTAAAACCGCCGTCAACCTCACAAAAAAGCGACCCGGTCAGCGGTTCCCGCCCTGCGCCGCTGACTCCGGAAGCCGAATCCGCAATAATGGTTTTGACATCCAGCAAATGTTTTTTTAGCGCCGGAGCGAGCCCTAAAATAATACCGGTTGGATAGCAGCCCGGGTTGGCTATCAATTTTGATTTTTTAATTTTTGCCCGGTAAAGCTCCGGGATACCATAAACGGCGTTCTTGATCAACTTGGCACTACGGTGTTTCTGATACCAGGTTTCATAGGCTTCTAAATCCCGAAGTCGGTAATCAGCACTGAGATCAATCACCCTTTTTTTGTTCTTAAGAAATTCCGGAGCAATCTCCATGGATACACCATGGGGAAGAGCCAAGAAAACAACATCACTTTTCTTGCATATTTCAGATGCCGTTGTATTTTGATACGTTAATGACGTTACTCCCTGAAGAGCGGGAAATACTGCCGGCACCGGCTGGCCGGCGTATCTCCTGGAAGTCACCCCGACTAACTTCACGTCAGGATGTCCCGATAAAATTCTGGTCAACTCCTGGCCTGTATAACCGCTGGCGCCGAATATTGCTGCCTTGATCATAAAAATCTCCCAAAAAAAAGGGGGCTGGAAGCCCCCTGTTGTCGTTTATCGTTTGGAGAACTGGAATCTCTTCCTTGCTCCCGGCTGGCCATATTTCTTTCGCTCTTTAACCCGGGCATCTCTGGTTAAAAAACCGGCCTTTTTCAGTATGGAGCGTAATTCGGCATCGTACTCCAGAAGAGCTTTGGAAATTCCATGTTTCACGGCTCCGGCCTGCCCGGCTACTCCGCCACCCGTCACGTTAACAAACAAATCAAACTGATCCTTCTTGCCCGTAATTTCAAAAGGCTGCTTGATGAGCATTTTCAAACTGGGGCGTGTAAAATATTCCTCGTAGCTTCTTTTGTTTACCACAATATTACCATTGCCCGCCTTCATGTATATACGGGCGATAGCTCTTTTTCTCTTGCCAGTTGCATAAAATCTTTGTTCCGCCATGATGTCTCCAATACCGTTTTAAATTATTGATCCATTAAATAGATAACTTTTCCGGACACTGCGCTTCGTGGATATGGGCATTGCCTGCATAAACTTTCAATTTCTTGAGCATTTTGCGACCGAGATTATTTTTCGGAAGCATTCCCTGCACTGCCATTTTAATTAAATTTTCCGGTTTTTCCGCCAGCATTTTTCCGGCAGTTGTCTCTCTTAATCCGCCCGGATAACCGGAATACGAATAATATTTTTTATCGGTCAGCTTTTTACCGGTCAGAACGATTTTTTCGGCATTGACTACAATGATAAAGTCGCCCGTATCCACATGCGGCGTATAAATAGCCTTATGTTTTCCCCGTAACCGGTGCGCTATTTCACTGGCAAACCTTCCCAGCACCTTCCCTGAAGCGTCCGCGATGTACCATTTTTTGTCGGCTGTCTGCGCCGTTGCCATGTATGTCTTCATAATAAAATCACCACTTTAATAAAAAATTTAAAGACGAACTTTATGCAATTTCAAACGGCTTGTCAAGGGAAATCTTTACAGTGTCAATTAAGAATTAAAAGTGAACCGTTTTTTGCGGATTTAAGATTTAAAAGTGAACACCTGAACGTGGTATAATTCCTCCAAAAAGGAGGATGAGCAAGTGGTTCAGTTGCACAAACATTTTAGCGATGAACAAATCAAAGAGTTTATTCAAAAATATCTAGGGAAAGAGGTAGAGAGGAAACCCCTTCAAGAGGTTTTGGGAATCAACAAGACGCGGTTTTTTGCCTTGGTCAAAGCCTATCGCGCTGATTGCTCTTCGTTTTCAATAGATTATAGCAGAGAGAAGGCAACCCGAAGCATTTCTAGGGACGTAGAAGAAAACATATGGTTCACTTTTAATCTTTAAAGAGTTCACTTTTAAATTTTAGCCAACAGGAAAATATTTGCACTATCAGCAAAAAAGTTAAGATGGGAAAACCATCTTCCAGTGTTCTTTAACCAGCGGGGAATAGGATTTATTACTCCTTGACATATAATATTTTTTTCCATAATTTAACTTACAGCACAAGTACTTGGAGCATTTTAATCCAGCTTTATTCTAATAATTAAATTAATACAGATAGAGGAAATAAAAATAACCGGTCTGCTCGGAAATACAAAAAAATGAAAATTAATAGAAAACTAATTAAGGAGTTTTTCGAAGGGCTTGATGAGCGCTCAAAAGAGGCGCTTAACAGTGCCGTGTCGCGTGTAGTTATGGCCAAGAAGAAAAGGGGGAAAGTCGCTGTGGTAACAGGAAGCGGTCCCAATCTTCACGAAGGCGTAACCACCCTCATTGCCGAGCTGATGGATAAAGGCATCGTTGATGGTGTAACGACGAGTTCTGCGGTTATCGCCCATGAAATGGGCGGAGCATTGGACAGGGTGAAGATGTGTAATGCGTCTCAGTTTGGTTTTGATGAGAAGAAGATGCCGAGAGGCAATGTCTTTGAATTTACTGAACTCACGGATAAGCAAATTGACAGTCTCCGCAAAGAAATGCTTCTCGATGAAAAGCTGCTAAAGAAGAGCAATACAGCGAAAGGACATATGGTCATAAAGGCAGCCGCAAATATGGCCTACCCGATGGGTCTGCGCACGGAGTTGCTTGCCGAGGAGATACTCGGCATCTGCCGCCAGACCGGACTTCCTTTTGAAATCGTAGCGGGATGGGGATGCGACCCTAGAACTATGCTGGGTAAAGGTGCAGAGAAAGGATTTCCCGTTATTGTTACTATTCCCCAGATGGTTGGTGGCGGACATGTGGGTCTGGCCATAGGTGACAGTATTCCGGTTGCCGAACGTTCGCGCCGGATAGCCGACATGCTGGGAAGCGCCGATGTGATTATTGAATCGGCGGTCGCTCTGACTCAGGAAATACATGATGGTCCCTTTGAGACCTACACAGGACACGGCATCTGGTCATGGTGGCAGGGTCAGCCCGTTTACAGCCTGGAAAGCAAGGCCCTTATCCGCTTTGATCTGGATGAAAACCTCCGCCGCGCACAGGATCTGCAGAAAGAGAGTTCTATGATTCAGCTGGCAATAGACAAGGGACTTCCCAAAACAAAAATATCAAAAATTCCTTTTCGCATGGAGATGTCCGCCTTCGCACGTCATGAAGGAAGCATTCCTGTCGTCGGAGATATCGGAATGATCTGGCCAGTCTTTGCTCTTAAAATCGCCGACGCTCTGAACATCAACCTTGGATTCATGAGCTACAAACAGGAAACGCAGGAAGGCAAGGATATGCGCGAATGGATCGTGGATAACATAAAATATCTTGACCGGGAAAAAATGTTAGCAGGCTTCAGAGAGTGGAAAAAACAAAAAAGATGAAACCTAAGATTCTTGGAGTCATACCTTCCAGGTATGCTTCTACAAGACTTCCCGGCAAGCCTTTGCTGGATATATGCGGAAAGACTATGCTGGAACATGTCTATAGACGTGCCTTGGCTTCGGGTGTATTCTTCAGAGTTATCATCGCCACAGATGATGAAAGAATCTTTGATGCGTCTAAAAAATTTGGCGGAGATGTCTTGATGACAAGAGCCGACCATCCCGACGGCTCCAGCAGAGCCGCCGAAGTCGCACATTCAATTGATACGGATTATGTGATCAACATCCAGGGAGACGAACCAATGCTTGACCCCCGCATGCTGAAGGAACTTGCCGAGGGATTTATGGCAGACAAAGACGCAGATTCAGCAACAGTCTGTGTCCCCATTTCTAGTAAAGAGGATATGTCCAATCCAAACATCGTCAAGGTGGCAAGAGCACAAAATGGTCGGGCACTTTACTTTAGCCGTTCGCTTATTCCCTATCCACGCAATATAACAGGATGTCCTGTTTATGAACATCTGGGCATATACGCTTTTACGAAAGCTTTCCTGCTTAAGTTCGTAGAACTTCCTCCAACGCCGCTGATGAAGACGGAATCTCTGGAACAACTCCGCATCCTTGAAAACGGCTACACGATGGCGGTTATTCTCACACAATATCCATCTCTGGGACCGAATGTAAATACTCTTGAGGATATCGAAAAAATCCGCCGTATCATGGAAAAAGAGAAGGTCTGACATTTGCACAAAGCTGAAATGTAAAATTTTCCCGGCTGCAATCATTCTGGCGGCTCTCGTTTTTGGCACAGAAGGTGGCCTTATTGCCGATGTTGCAGGTTCTGTTTATTCTGCTCTGTTGCTTGGCAATCCCTACATTATTGCGGGCATCGCTGATTCATTTAATCACGAGTATGAACCCCAGGGCAAGCCCTGGACCCTAATTCTGCAGCAAGCTGCGTGTATCATACCCTCCGCTATGCGGGATTGTTCGACTTACAAATTTCAATACACTTCATTTTGAAACTTGGGTCTTACCATGAACAAGCATCTGCGTAAAACTATCACGCTGATGCCGAATTTTTCAAAATACTCTTTAGCTTTTTTTGTGGTGAGCGTACCACTGAAGTTGCCGGCAGATGCCTCGAACAATCTTGACCTCCAGTGATAAAATGCCGGCGCGGGTGAAAAAACGGCGCAAATGCATCATCCAGTAATCCGGGTTTTCCGGATTCAAAAAACCGATCTCAGCCAGCAATGTTTTGATTTGTTCGTACATGCCTTCCAATTCCGATGAAAGCGCCAATTTTGGCGCCACTTCCGTTGACGCAGCAGATGACGAGGCGACGAATATTTCATAGCATAATATCATCACGGCGTGTGATAAGTTCAGAGAAGTAAACTCCCGCGATGTCGGAATGGAAACAACCAAATGGCATAGGCGCAACTGCTCATTCGCCAGACCGGTATCTTCAGGACCGAAAAGCAGAGCGACCTTGTTTTGCTGCGATCGATCCACAATATCCGACGCGGCAACACGCGGCACGATAAACGGTCCCCTGCCTTTACCCAAGCGGGCGGTTGTACCCACAATATAGCTGAAACTCCCCAGCGCATCTTTAATGTTTACCTCATACCGGATATGATCCACTACGTCGGCAGCCAGATGGGTGGAACGCTGCAGGATTTCTTCATTGTCGTATTTTTCCGCTCCTACAACAATTATATGATGGATCCCCATATTTTTGGCGGCGCGGGCCACTGCGCCGATATTGCCGGCGTATTTGGGCTTATACAAAACAATGCTGATGTTCCTGAACTTTGGTTTCAACATAATACGCTTCCTTTTCCCAAAATATTGTTTTGCGGTGCTATATGAGGGTATGTCCCCATAAAAAATTATAGATTCTGGTATTTTTCATATATGGGCATTGACAAAACGGCATACAACATTATAAAAATGGCGCGAGTGAAAAAAGCAATCTTAAAAATTGCCGGAAAGATAATTTAAGAAAGGATTCTTACTCTCAATTTTAGCCTTACCGTCAACAAGAACACACCTTTACAAAAATGTTAAAGCCTAAAAACAACATTGGACTTTGCTGCCTTTTCCTATTCCTGTATGCCTTATGCCTGCCTTTGCCGGTCTTTTCCGATGAATCCTCTGACGGGCATTTAAAAAAATATTTAACCACACTGGAGAGGCGGTTTGCTTATTACGGGTGGACAGATATTAACCCCCGGGAGATATCCTGGGAATATTACCGGAGCACCAAAAATAATCATCCTCTAATTTTCACTACTTTCGGCAACAACGACCAAAATAGCATTTTGTTTCTGGGGGCGGTGCATGGTGATGAACTGCCAACCGTCTATCTGTTGTTCAAGTTAGCTCTTTATTTAAAAGAAAACCCCGATTACTATGCGGATAAATGTATTGTCATTGCGCCCCTGGTGAATCCCGACGGCTTTTTATCCAAATCGGCAACCCGGGTTAATGCCAACGGTGTGGACATTAACCGAAATTTCCCTACCCGGGATTGGCGCGCAAAAGCAATTCGCCAATGGACACGCAAGGGTAAAATTGCCCGCTATGCTCCGGGAAAGAAACCGGCATCCGAACAGGAAACGCTATTTCAAATGGCACTGATTAAACGATTTAATCCTCAAAAAATACTATCTTTGCATTCACCTTTAAATTTCTTTGATTATGACGGACCTTCATCTGATTTAAATTCCTTTGAGCGATGGATGGAACAAATCTGCAAAGAATCTGATCACCCTTTGAAAAAATTCGGTTATTTCCCCGGATCGCTCGGCAATTATGCCGGTCATGAACGCAACATTTTCACAGTAACATTGGAGCTGCCTTCGTCCAATCCCAAACAGGGTAGCGAATATTTTCAAAAGTTTCAGCGATCCATTTTGAAGTTTATTAACCTGCCTGTAATCGGTTCCCCGCCAAACATCAGGATAATCAATAATTAGTCGTCCCTGAAAAACATTTAACACATTGATATTATTACTTGATTAACGTATTTATATGTGATATAATTGCCGGAAATTCAGGAAAAGGAGCTAAAAACCGGCAATATTATGCAACCGAAAGACA
>Ga0255347_1003168_pt1 | contig 21743 bp, 18 predicted proteins | sample wastewater_treat_2_FD_192479 | JGI IMG/M metagenome (GOLD analysis project Ga0255347, IMG submission 192479) | Wastewater microbial communities from Lulu Island WWTP, Vancouver, Canada - plant24 | ecosystem: Engineered > WWTP > Wastewater > Unclassified | place: Canada: Vancouver, British...
TAAACCATTCTTTTCAATTTCTTCTACTACTTGTAACTTAAAGCAATCGCTGTACCGTTTCGTTGTTTTCTGAACTTTTGTCATAATTTTTCCTGATTTAAGTGTAAACCTATTTCAGGACATGACAGTAGGTTAGTTTTGAGTATCAAGTGTTGAGTTATGAGAGTTATGGGATTGTGTGTTATACAATATGTTGATTATTATGTTATATGTTAAATAAATCGTAAAGATAACAAAAAATAACGCTACACCTTGTAGATATATTTTACAAATCGATTACATCCATTAATGTCTTGAAGAACTACGGAATCAGGGCCAAAAAGGGCAGCTACCTCATTGCCGAAGGCTTCATTTACCTCAAAATAGCAGACACCCTCCTTCTTCAACAATTTCTCCACCCAGCATTTCAGTGCCCTATAGTAAAGCAGCGGATCATCATTAGGCACAAAAAGGGCCATTTCAGGCTCATAGTCGAGTACGTTTGGACGCATTTGAGATCGCTCACTCTCAAGTACGTAAGGAGGATTTGAGACAATTATGTCAAACTGCGGAAGGCCGGCAGGAGGAACTCCCAATATGTCTGCCCAAAAGAAAACAGGCCTGAGAACCGTACCCTCCTCTCTCCTCACTTTCTGTTTGCAGGCAATCTTGAGAGCTTCATCGGAGATATCACAACCGAATAGCTGTGCCCCGGGCAATTCCGCAGCAAGTGACCAGGCCAGGCATCCGGAACCGGTACAAACATCAAGAATGTTGAACTCCTGCCCCTCGTCAAGCTCCTTTTCAGACAGGTCATCGATAATTATTCCGAACAGTTCTTCGGTCTCCGGACGGGGAATAAGCACTCCCTCATTCACCTTAAATCTCCTTCCGCCGAATTCGGCAAACCCAAGCACATACTGTAGAGGACGCCATTTTAGCAATTCAGCCATGGCATCATCCAACTTCTGTTGTTCGGCCGCGGAAATATTCCTGTCAGGAACCGACAGATAAGAGTACTCGGGCACCTCAAGATAGTGAGAGACGAGCCTGATAGCCATCGACTTGGCCTCAGCCACCGGATAGAGTTCAGAAAGCTCCTTTGCAGCTTTATCTACAAATTCCTTTAAAGTCATATAGTTAAGAGAAAAGGTCAGGTAATATCTGCGATGCCGGTAATGACCTGCATCATATCCAAACCCGCAGCACGTATCTGTTGGGGCACCAAACTCATCGCTGTCATTCCGGGGACCGTGTTCAGCTCCAGAAAGATCACGCTACCGTCATCACAGAGGAAATAGTCAACCCTGACAATCCCCTTACAGCCAAGGCAGTCGTATATACTGCGCGTAATGGCCGAAATCTCCACTACCTTTGCCGGATCTATATTCGCAGGGCAGATTTCATCGCTTAAGCCATTGTACTTGGCCTCGTAATCAAAAAAGGTATTGTGAGGAATAATCTCAGTAACGGGTAATGCCACAATCTTCTTCCCATCCATATATGCCCCTTGTGTTATCTCTCGCCCGCTGATGTACGTCTCCACCAGCACCGTATCGCTGTGTCTGAATGCCAGTTTTATCGCCCCCTCAAGCTCTTCCTCCTTCATAACCTTGCTGACACCGAAACTGCTCCCACCGGAACAGGGTTTGACAAAAAGTGGCAGCCCAAGCTTCTCTATTATATTTTTTACGGAAAACTCTTTGCCCTTTCTAAGACAGACATCAGGAGCTAACTTGAATCCGAAATCTCGCAGCAGCACTTTGCACATCTGTTTATCGAAAGCCGAAGCCGAAACGGCGGAAGAAGAGGTAGTGAAGGGAACCCCCATCATCTCAAGGTATCCCTGCAAAACTCCATTTTCTCCGGGAGTGCCGTGGATCATAATCATCGCCAGGTCAAACTTGATTTTATTCCCCTGAAAAGTAAAAGAAAAATCGTTTTTATCCACTTGAGCCAACACTGTAAGACCCGCCTCCGGATTAGATTCGGAGAACTCTCCGGAGTCTTCTACAACCTGCCAAGAGGCCCCTTTCAGGAGCACATGGTATACATTGTATTTTGAACGATCAATAAAATGGGAGACATTGCGGCCGCTGAGAATGGAAATTCCTACCTCTGCAGAGTCCCCTCCATATATGAGTGCAAGATTGCGCTTTGACATAAATGCGTTAGTTATCAGTTGAAAAAGCCTTGATCATCACCGGAATTTGAAACTTTGTCATTTGACAGATCGCTATCATCTCCGGTACAGGACAAATCCATGCTCCAGCCCAGAGGGGGAACAAAGAGGTCTTCCGGTCCTATGCTGATGCTCGGATCTCCATAAACTTTCTGCATGAATATTCCCCATATCGGGAGCGCCATATTGGATCCGGCACCATATGTCAGACTTTCAAAGTGCACCTGACGGTCCTCTGCCCCCACCCAAACTCCGGCAGTCAGTTTAGGTGTAAAGCCTATAAACCATCCGTCAGACTGGTCATTGGTGGTACCGGTTTTACCGGCAATATTGTTGCCAAGACCATATCTCCAGCGTAGACGACCCGCCGTACCCTCATTTACCACTCCCTGCATAAGATTGACCATCAAATAGGCGGTAGGGTCGCTCAATGCCTCTTTTTTGCGGGAAGCAAAATTGGCCAGCACATTACCGGACTTATCTTCTATGCGATTGACCAACATCGGAGACACATAGACTCCACGGCTGGGAAATGTATTGAAAGCGGCTACCATCTCGTATACCGAAATGTCACATGAACCCACACAAAGCGAATATACAGGGTCCAGATATGAACTTATGCCCATCTTGCGACACATTTCCACCATAGCTTGCGGACCGAACTGTTTCATCAGATAAGCTGAAATATTGTTGGAGCTATGAGTAAGACCCCACTTAAGCGTAACGGTCTTGCCTATGTGTTCGGCTCTGTCGGTACTCTTGGGTGTCCATACTTCATCTCCGACGGGAAATGAATAGGGGATATTGACCACCTTGTCACAAGGTGTGAAACCCTCCTGCATGGCAAGGGTGTAGAGAAAAGGTTTGATGGTGGACCCCACCTGACGTTTGCCCTGTCTGGCATTGTCATATTTGAAATAACGGTATTCCGGACCGCCAACATATGCCTTGACTTTGCCGGTATGCGGTTCCATCGCGATAAATGCGGCACGGAGGAATGATTTGTAATATCTAATGGAGTCGTATGGGGTCATCAATGTGTCAATGTAACCCTGCTCATTCCAGGCAAACAAACGCATTTTAACCTTCTGTTTAAATGATTTGAGGATATCTTCCTCACTTGCCTCCTCCTTTTTCATCTCGCGGTAGCGGTCACTCCATCTGATAGCCTGGTTCATAAGCAATTCAGTAACTTCAGGAGTCACTTCGGGAGAGAAGGGGGCATTGCGCTTACGCTTTAGTTCATTGAAGAAGACCTTCTGCAGATCATTGCCAAGATGCTCTTTTACAGCATCTTCCGCATATTGCTGCATTCTCGAATCGATTGTGGTATAGATACGGAGCCCATCCTTGTCAAGATTGTACTGGGTGCCGTCGGGCTTTAGATTTTTGTTGAGCCAGCCAAAAAGCGGATCGTCAACCCAAAGAGTGGAGTCAGCCGAATAATCCTCCTTTTGTCTATAGGAAGATGGTTTGGGCTCATCTGCGTTCATATAACGGCGGAGCATATCACGGTAATAGGAACCAAGACCGGCATTATGGTCCTGCTGCTGGTATGATAGCATAATGGGAATCTGTACTATGGAATCATACTGTGATGAAGTGATATAGTTGTATTTTTCCATCTGCCTGAGTACGTGGTTCCGACGTTTTAAAGAATTCTCAGGATTGATGACAGGATTGTATCTGGTGGGTTTGTTGACCATTCCTACCAGACAGGCGCTCTCTTCAACCGTGAGGTCTCTGACATCTTTATCAAAAAAGGTTATAGCTGCCGATTTGATGCCATAGGCATTGCTGCCAAAGAAAATAGCATTGAGATACATCGTCACTATCTCATCCTTTGTGTAATTGCGCTCAAGTTTGACTGCAGTGATCCACTCTTTTATCTTTATAGTGACAAGTTTGATAAACCTACCACCCGGAATGCGACTTGTGACATCCTGACGGGGGTAGAGGGTCTTAGCCAACTGCTGAGTAATAGTGCTGCCACCTCCCTGACTAGAGTCTCCCATAATCAGTGTCTTAACCACAACGCGGGCAAGACCTCTAAAGTCAATGCCGGAATGGCGACGGAAGCGTGCGTCTTCAGTGGAAATAGCCGCATTCACCAAATGGGGCGGAAATTCCTCGAAGGAGACATAGGAGCGGTTTTCAACATGGTAGGTATTGATAACCTTGCCATCTTCGGAAATCAGCTCTGTTGCAAGATTGCTCTTGGGGTCTTCGAGTTCTTCAAACGAGGGAATATGTGCAAAAAAGGCCACTCCGGCTACTAAGAGGATGAAAAATGCAACAGGTGTCATTATTATCCACCAAAACCACTTCAGAAACCTCTTCCGGTTGACCGATTTCTTATTAGTTGTCATAAATCAAAATGTTTCTATCATACAAAAATAGCAATTAAAATTTGGATAATTGCTTTCTTTATCCCTTACTTTGCATTTCAGTTTGAAAAGAATAAGGAATATGGGAGAGAATCTGGTAATCGTCGAGTCGCCCGCCAAGGCAAAGACCATTGAGAAATTTCTGGGAAAAGGTTTTACGGTAAAGTCGAGTTTCGGCCATATACGGGATCTTCCCGAGAATGGTCTCAGTATTGACATTGAAAACGGCTTCGAACCCAAATACGAAGTACCCAAGGAGAAGAAGAAAGTGGTGTCCGAACTGACCGCCGCCGCAAAAAAAGCCGATATGGTATGGCTTGCATCCGATGAAGATCGCGAAGGAGAGGCTATTGCCTGGCATCTGCAGGAGGCATTGAAGATTCCGGCAGAAAAAAGCCGCCGCATCGTCTTTCACGAGATTACAAAGACTGCCATACTGGGTGCAATAGAGAATCCACGTGATATTGACTCCAACCTTGTCATGGCTCAGCAAGCCCGCAGGGTGTTGGATCGTCTGGTGGGATTTAAACTTTCGCCCGTTCTCTGGAAAAAGATCCAACCAAAACTTTCCGCGGGACGTGTCCAGTCAGTGGCAGTACGGTTGATTGTGGATAGGGAGAGAGAAATTTCTTCATTCGAAGCTCATCGTTATTTTAGAGTAGAAGGTATATTTATCCCTGAGGGATCAAACGCACGCATCAAAGGCGTGCTTGACAAGAAATTCTCTACAAAGGAGGAAGCCGAGGCCTTTCTCGAACGCTGTAAAGGTTGCACTTTTGACATTTCCTCGATAGAGAAAAAGGAGATAACACGCACTCCGGCACCCCCCTTTACCACATCGGTTCTCCAGCAGGAGGCATCCAGAAAACTTGGACTATCTGTAAGCCAGACAATGGTCATAGCGCAACGACTCTACGAGAGCGGACTCATCACATATATGCGTACCGACTCCACCAACCTCTCATCCATGGCGCTCGGTACGGCAAAAGAAACCATAACCTCGATGTATGGAGAGCAATACTCCCAACCGCGCAACTACAAGACCAAAAGCAAAGGGGCCCAGGAGGCACACGAGGCCATCCGCCCAACCTATATATCCAACACATCCATAGAGGGCAACGCTAACGAGAAGAAACTCTACGCGCTGATCTGGAAGAGAACAATCGCCTCACAGATGGCTGACGCGCGTCTGGAAAAGACTGATATTACCATCTCCGGAGACCGCATCAGCGAAAAGTTTCTCGTTCAGGGCGAACAAATAATATTTGACGGATTCTTAAAGGTCTATATCGAAGGACGTGACGATGAGGATGAGAGCGAAAAGGCTGCTCTCTTGCCCCATCTCAACCTCGGACAGACGATGACCGACGAGAGCATAACCGCTACCGAAAAATTCACACAAAAACCGCCGCGATACAGTGAAGCGAGCTTGGTTAAAAAACTGGAAGAACTCGGCATAGGCCGTCCCTCGACATACGCGCCAACCATCTCCACCATCCTCAAGAGAGGCTACGTCATCAAAGGTGACAAAACCGGCACTTCAAGGGATTATTGCGAGATCACCCTCAGAAAAGGCATTATCTCTTCGACCGTCAAGAACGAAGTTGTCGGTCGTGAAAAGAACAGACTCTGCCCTGAAAACATCGGGATGTTGGTGACCGACTTCCTAGAAGCCAACTTCCCGGACATTCTTGATTATGGTTTCACAGCGAAGGTGGAAGAAGATTTTGACAATATCGCTAAAGGCCTTCTGGTTTGGAATGAGGTTATCGGCAACTTTTACGAACCTTTCCAAGCAAAAGTAACAAATGCTCTTGAGGACAGAACCTTCACTAATGTGGAAAAACACCTCGGTACCGACCCTGCCACAGGGAAACCTGTCATCGCACGTATGGGACGCTTTGGCCCTCTGGTACAAAAAGGCACTAATGACGACCCTGACAAACAGTTTGTAAGCCTCAAGAAGGGCCAATTGATAGAAGATATCACTCTCGAAGATGCACTCCAGCTCCTCAAACTTCCTCGCACTGTCGGCAAACATGAGGGAAAAGTTGTAACAACTGCCATCGGCCGTTTTGGGCCTTACATCAGAGTGGGTTCCACATTTATCTCTCTACCTAAGGAACTTGATCCATATACCGTCACTATTGATGATGCGATAAAGCTGATTGCAGAAAACGAACAAAAGGAGAGTCAAAAATACATAGCTGAATTTCCGGAGCACAAAATACAAATCATCAACGGTCGTTACGGACCCTATATAAAGCAGGGTAAAAACAACTATAAAATTCCCAGAGGTACCGATTCGTTTACTCTCAATGTTGCTGATTGTCTGGCGATTATAGAGAAAGAGAATTCAAAAAGACCAAAATAGGTTATAAATTGTAACCAACATGCCGATTTTTTTGTATCTTTGAGCCTAAAAGCACATTTATGACTACTTACCAGATTGATCATATTGATCAGAAGATCCTCTCTTTTCTCGTCAAAAATGCGAGAATGCCATTCCTTGAAATAGCACGCGAATGTGGAGTATCCGGAGCGGCTATTCACCAGAGAGTAAAGAAAATGGAAAGCATGGGCATCATCACCGGTTCCACCCTTCTCGTCAAGCCCCAGGCTCTCGGACTCAATGTTTGCGCCTTTGTTGGGGTATCACTCTCTCAGGCCAACAGTTATCCGCAAGTTGTTGAGGCTCTAAAGGAGATGTCTGAAGTTGTGGAGTGCCATTTCATAACAGGTAACCACGCACTTTTACTCAAAATATACTGCTTCAACCATGACCACCTTATGGAGATTCTGGTCAACACTATCCAGAATATCCCCAGTGTCATGAAGACCGAAACCTGGGTATCTCTTGACCAGGCGATCGAACGCCAGGTATGGGTAAAAGATTATCCTAACGCTTCCCCTCGCGCAAAATAGCTTGCGCAATTGCCAGATCTTCCGGAGTAGTAATCTTGATATTGCCACCGAGACCCTCACATAGTGAGATTTTGTGTCCCAGATATTCCACTACCGAAGCATCATCCGTAAAGAGAGGATTATAGGGTTGAGCATATGCCTCCTTAAGGAGTTCCGAATGGAATATCTGGGGAGTCTGCACCAGACGGTAACGGGAACGATCTACCGCAGTTGATGTCCCTTCGGGTCCAATTTCACGAAGCGACTCCACAGGCTGGATTACCGGCACCAGCGCATCACACTCCTCCATTTTTTCAAACATTGACCTGATAAAATCCGATGTAACAAAAGGACGGACTCCATCATGGACAGCCACTATTGCCCCGTCGGGAACATATCTAAGGGCATTCTGCACGGAATGAAACCTTGTGATACCGCCGGAGGGCATGATATAGCGCTTTAAAAAGCCGGTACGGTTGCAATACTCCTTCCAGTACTCCTTCTCCCCGGAAGGCAGCACCACGATGATGTCGATGAACTCAAAGGCCTCCATAAAACGCTCAATCGTGTGTCTGAGAATCGGTTTCCCCTCAACCTCAATGAATTGTTTGGGCATATCGTACCCCATTCTCGACCCCTGTCCTCCGGCAAGGATAACGGCATAATAGCGTCTATTCATTTGCTTTAAAAATTATACTACAAAAATAGCCGAAAATCCCGTTATTATTACTAAATTTGCTTGATATTTTTCATCTTGACTACATTCCCGCAAATGCGTACCGAAAATTGCACCAGAAAGATTAGAAGAGCGCTGATTTCAGTATACAGCAAAGATGGCATAGAGGAGATAGCCCGTGAACTTATTGCCTGTGGCGTTGAACTGCTCTCTACCGGAGGAACATTTACATTTCTCAAAGAGGCAGGGTTGGATGTCACTTCAGTGGAAGAGATCACCTCCTATCCCTCCATACTCGGAGGCAGGGTCAAGACACTTCACCCTAAAGTATTCGGAGGAATTCTCTATCGCAGGGAGCATCTTCAGGATTTAGGAGATATTGAGAAGTACGCAATACCTCCCATCGACCTGGTGATTGTAGACCTCTATCCTTTTGAAAAATATGTGCAGATGGATGCAACTCCCGAAGAGATTATTGAAAAAATAGATATCGGAGGCATTTCACTTATCAGGGCAGCCGCCAAGAATTATCGTGACGTAATCATCGTCTCCTGCAAGGAGGCTTATGGCCCGCTGCTCCACCTGCTCAAGACTAAACACGGTGAGAGTGATATCGAAGAGCGCAGGTCATTTGCCAGACAAGCATTCCACACCTCCTCCTACTACGATACCCGGATCTTCAACTGGTTCAATAGGGACAACGCCCATTCAATGCCCCTGCGTTATGGTGAAAACCCTCACCAGCAGGCAAAATTTACCGGCTCGAGTGATTCTCTGCCGAAACAGTTGAACGGCAAAGAGATTTCCTACAACAATCTGCTCGACATCGAGGCTTCAGTGGAGCTCATGTATGACTTTTCCGAACCCACGGTAGCTATAATCAAGCACAATAACGCTTGCGGATGCGCCACACGCAACACCATCTCAGAGGCCTGGAGAGATGCTCTTGCAGGTGATCCCGTATCTGCTTACGGCGGTATTATCATTGCCAACAGAGCCATTGATAAAGAGTGTGCAGAGGAAATCAACAAGATATTTTTTGAAGTGATAATTGCTCCGGAGTACTCTCCCGAAGCACTCGAAATATTGAAGTCAAAGAAAAACAGGATTATTCTCCTCGACAACGGAGTCAGGCCTTCGGCCACAAAGTTCCGTTCACTGCTGGGTGGCATTCTCGTCCAGGATAGGGACGAAAAGGTAGAAAGTCCCGAAGAACTCAAAACTGTGACCATTCTCGCCCCTACGGCTGAACAGGTGAAGGATCTGCTTTTTGCCAACAAACTGGTAAAACATTCCAAGTCCAACGCCATAGTGCTCGCCAAAGACTCCATGCTTTTGGCAAGCGGCATCGGACAGACATCCAGAGTAGATGCTCTCAAACAGGCAATAGTCAAGGCTAAATCCTTTGGATTTGACCTCAACGGTGCGGTAATGGCTTCTGATGCTTTTTTCCCTTTTCCGGACTGTGTTGAAATTGCACGAGAGGCCGGTATAGTTGCCGTAATCCATCCGGGAGGCTCTGTAAGGGATCAGGAGAGCATCGACTGGTGCAACGCCAACGGAATGGCCATGGTCACCACCGGATTCAGACATTTTAAGCATTGATAACGATATAGTTTTATAAGATATATGGCATTTTCATTTTTAACACAGGAACTCGCTATCGACCTTGGCACTGCCAATACGGTCATTTTTATGAATGACAAGAAAATCATCGACGAACCCTCCATTGTCGCTATTGACAATCTCACAGGAAAAGTTCTTGCAGTAGGCACAAAGGCCAAACAGATGCAGGGTAAGGAAAGCAAGGGTGTAAGGACTATCAGGCCTCTAAAGGAGGGAGTGATTGCAGATTTCGACAGTTCCGAACAGATGATAAGGGAGTTCATCAAGATGATCAACACCCGTAGATCTTTCTTTTCGCCGAGTCTGAAGATGGTGGTCTGCATCCCTTCCGGAAGTACTCCGGTGGAGACGCGTGCTGTAAGAGACGCAGCAGAGCATTCCGGCGGACGCGACGTATATCTTATATTCGAGCCGATGGCAGCCGCTCTCGGAGTGGGCATCGATGTTACAGCCCCTTCGGGAAATATGATTGTAGATATAGGGGGCGGTACAACAGAGATTGCCGTTATTTCACTGGGAGGCATAGTTGCCGACTCGAGCATAAAGGTGGCCGGCGACCAATTTACATACGAAATCCAGCAGTATATGCGCCAGCAGCACAATATAAAAATCGGAGAAAAAACCGCAGAAGAGATCAAAATCAATATCGGAGCCGCCATCTCCGATCTTGACGAACCTATAGAGCCCTATAAGGTGAGCGGTCCAAACCTTATGACCGTGCTACCCATCGAAACGACGGTAACTCCGCAAGAGATTGCACATTGCCTTGACAGATCACTGGTAAGGATTGAGTCTGCGATTATGTCGGTACTCGAGCAGACTCCTCCGGAACTCTACAGCGACATTGTGCATAAGGGTATTTATCTCACAGGCGGCGGAGCCTTGCTCAGAGGTCTTGACAAACGTCTTTTCAAGAAAATCAATATTCCTTTCCACGTAGCTGAGGACCCCCTCAGGGCTGTGGCCAGAGGTACTTGCATTGCACTTAAGAACTGCACCTCGTTCAACTTCCTGATGCGATGAGGAGAAGTTCCCGCCTCATAAAGATATTCTTGTCCATTGCGTTGTTTCTGCTTCTGGAAGGCATTTCAGTCCTCCTGATTACCAACAACAGCATAATTCAAAAATACAGGATTATGGGGGTGGCAAGGTCAGTACAGTCATTCTTCTGGCGGCAGGGAGAGAGCGTCCGTTATTTCCTCAACTTTAAAAAGGAAAACCAGTTGCTTGAGGCTGAAAACAGGCTTCTGAAAGAGCGTATCTCATCACTTATGAAGTATCTCGATGACGTGAGCACCGAAGAGGCCATTACCCGAGCATCGAGTACGGGTGACTACTCATTTATACCTGCCACCATCATCAAGAATTCCGCCAACAAGCAACACAACTACATTATACTGAATGTGGGATCAAACAACGGAGTAGAAGAGGGAATGGGAGTAATAACTTCTTGGGGCATTGTCGGTATAGTCGAGGCGGTTTCGCCACGCATCAGTTATGTCTCCTCATTTCTCAACACCTCTCAAAGCATTAGTGCCAAGATTGTCTCTAACGGCGTTTTCGGTCCGATGGTCTGGACCGGAGTCGGCAACAGGGCGGTTGTAAGGGAGATACCAATACATACGGAAGTATATCTTGGTGACACGATTTCCACCAGCGGCTATTCTGCCATATTCCCTCCCGATATTCCGATCGGTGTCGTCACCTCTGTCGATGAGGTCAATGGAGTAGCATTGGATATTGGCGTGGAACTGTTTCAGAATTTCAGGGCATTACGCCTTGTAGATGTTGTAATCAACAATTACGGAAAAGAGATAAAGATGATTGAGAATGAGATGGAATAGAAACATATCGCTTTTTGCGCTGATTGCCGTGATGATAATCATCCAGATTATCATATGTGATTACATCTATACGGGGCCATATATCCATCTGACTCTTCTGCCCTTGATAATCCTCTCACTTCCTGCAGAATATCGCTATCCTAAGCTTGTCATCATATCATTTGCGGTTGGTTTTGTGATTGATCTGGTCTCTGACGGAGTACTAGGCCTCAACTCTGCAGCCGCAGTAATGACTGCCACATTTGTCAGACCCGTAAGCTATTTAACCATCAACCGTGAACGAAGTGACAAACTTGAGCGAGTGATTCTCAGCGATGTCGGATTTTTCAGGTATTTCAGGTATTCGTCATACCTGACACTTATATTTCTTGTCACATACATCCTATTTGACTGCGCAGGCTTCAGGCCGGCATCATTTATATTGATGCGAATAGCGCTGAGCTATGTGGCAAATATAATAATGATTCTCTTCGTCAGTGTTACACTACTCAACAAGCGTTTCTGATGGCAATCTCTCGGCAAAGAAAAAACGTCCTTTTATTCTCCATGATCATTGTCTTCACGGTTATTGTGATCAGACTCTTCAATATTCAGATCATAAGCAAGTATTACCGCATCAACGCCGAGAATAATGCCCTAAAATATGAAACACTCTACCCGGCCAGGGGACTTATCCTGGACCGCAATGGGGAGATTCTTGTCTCAAATAAAATTACCTATGACATTATGGTGACACCCGTTGAGGTGGCGCCTTTTGATACGCTGGAATTTTGCGCGATATTTGGCATAGACACTTCATTCGTCAACTCCAAATTTCGTGAATACCGAAAATATCGCAGCAGAATAGGATTCCAGACGCTTCCTTTCATCAAGCAGGTTTCCGGTGAGCATTACAATATCTTCATCGAAAAACAGTACAAATTTCCCGGATTTTCCGGAACACCGAGAACAATACGTACCTATCCTTCCAATGCCGGAGGCAATCTCTACGGATATATCTCCGAAGTTGATGCCGCCTACATTAAAAACAACCCCGACTATAGGCAAGGTGATTATGCCGGAAGAACCGGCATGGAGATGGCCTACGAGGAACAACTCAGAGGAGAAAAGGGGTACAACATCTATCTGCGAGATGCACACAACCGCATCAAAGAGCGTTACGAAGAAGGAGAATATGACAAGGTCGCAGTGGCCGGAAAAGACGTGACAAGCACCATCGATGCCATACTCCAGGCATACGGCGAAGAGCTGATGCAAAACAAAGTAGGCTCTCTGGTGGCAATAGAACCCTCTACCGGTGAAATTCTTACGATGGTCTCCAGCCCCGGCCTCGAAACTTCAAAACTGGCTGAAATCAACAAATACTATCAAGAAATCGTTACCGACCCCTACAAGCCCATGTTTAATCGTGCGGTGATGTCACCGCAGCCTCCGGGTTCCGTTTTCAAACTGGTCAACGGCCTAATAGGGCTTCAGGAAGGGGTAATCACCCCTTCCTCCGCTTATTCATGCCATGGCGCTTATACGGTCGGTAACCTTAGAGTAGGATGTCACGGACACTCTTCTCCACTCGATTTCAGGCACTCGATAATGATGTCGTGCAACACATACTACTGCTATGTATTCCGCGCAATCCTCGATAACCCGAAATATGAAATCATTCGTGATTCCTTTACAAAGTGGAAAGAATATGTTGAAAGTTTCGGGTTTGGGGTTAAACTGAATACCGACATCCCCTCCGAGCAAGCCGGCACAATGCCCACTGCCGAATGGTACGACAGACTTCACGGCAAAAACCGCTGGAGGTCGCTCTCGATCATCTCCCTAGCCATCGGGCAGGGCGAGATTGGTTCCACACCACTGCATCTGGCAAATCTGGCAGCTACAATTGCCAACCGCGGCTGGTTTTACACTCCACATCTGCAGAAAGATATGCCTGATAACCCTATTGACTCCCGTTTTACGGAGCGCCACTACACGATGGTAGATACTACCTGGTTTGAGTATGTGGTTGAAGGTATGTACCTAGCCGTTAACGGCGGTGCCGGAGCTACCGGACGACTGGCCAATGTGTCGGGACTAGACATTTGCGGAAAAACCGGCACAGCGCAAAATCCGCACGGCAACGACCACTCGGTATTCATCTGCTTTGCCCCTAAAGATGATCCAAAAATTGCGGTGGCAGCATATATTGAGAATGCCGGTTTCGGAGGCACTTGGGCCTGCCCCATTTCAGGCCTCCTAGTGGAGAAATACCTCAATGGCGAAATCTCAGAAGAGAGAAAATGGCTTGAAACTAATATGATAAACGGATACCTGCTTGACAGGGTAAAAGTTAGGAGGAGATAGGTAGTGGGAAAGTCAATCTATAGGAAACTGGACTGGACAATAATAACCTGCTATATAGTGCTGGTGCTCTTCGGTTGGATGAACATCTATTCGTCGCTCTATCAGGAGGGTGCCTTCATATTCGATGTCTCTATGGAATATGGCAAGCAGATCATCTGGATCGGCAGTTCAGTAGTGCTCGCATTGCTGATACTCTTTGCTATACCTCCGAAGATATACGCTGCTTTCTCCTGGTGGCTCTACGCACTAATGGCAGTGATGCTGGTGGCGGTAATATTTATAGGAGCTAATATAAAGGGCTCCAACAGTTGGCTGCAGATTGGCAGCATGAGGGTACAGCCGGCTGAGTTTTCCAAGATTACAACCTCCCTTGCACTGGCCCATCTGATGAGCAGCAAATTTGACTTCAGTTTCAAGAACAAATCGGATGCTCTCAAGGCATTCCTGGTGCTCTTACTTCCGATGTTAACCATAATTCTGGAGAAAGAGACCGGCACTGCACTGGTCTATCTTGGATTTCTGTTGATGTTTTACCGCGAAGGAATGTCGGGATGGCTGCTGATTTTTGGATTATCGGTGATTGGCATTTTTATAACGACTCTCATCTTTTCACCCTATATTTCGATTTTGATAGTAGTGGGACTGGTATCTGTTTTCGCCTCTTTTGTTACACAAAAAAAATGGGTGGCGGCAGTAATTGTGCCCATAGTTGTACTGCTGGGATTTGTTCCTTCATTAATCAGCGGTATGGAGCGTGTGGAAAAGCCCCCTACAGAGATTGTATCAGTGGAAATTGATGCGGATGATTCCGTGGATGAGTTAGTTGCAATGGAGGATAGTAATGTGGTTCCCCCTGAACATGAAAGCCCGAGTGCATTTGCAGTCGCCCTTAATAAATTATTTAACAGGTTCTCTATTGAGATCTGGCTGGTCTTCACCCTGGCGCCCTTCCTAATTGGGTTTCTCATCAAGTCACTGGTAACGCGGCAAAAAATATTGCGCAATGCAATATTGAGCATGATACTAGGCATCTGTCTGGTCTTTTCAGTGGATTTCATCTTTGACAAGGTTCTTAAAGATTATCAAAAAGGGCGTATAGAGGTGCTTCTCGGAATCAAGGAGGATCCTATGGGAGACGGATACAATGTCCACCAATCAATGATTGCAATTGGTTCGGGAGGGTTTTTCGGTAAAGGTTTCCTGCGCGGTACGCAAACCCGTTTTGATTTTGTGCCGGAACAAACCACGGATTTCATTTTTTGCACCATAGGTGAGGAATGGGGATTTGCAGGATCTCTGGCTGTGCTTGCGGTATTCATGGTATTGCTGATACGGCTTATCAATTCCGCTGAAAAACAACGGGACCGTTTTATACGCATATACGGTTATTGTGTTGCCTCTATTCTGCTGATGCATATTCTAATAAATGTAGGTATGACAGTCGGTCTGATGCCAGTAATAGGCATCCCTTTACCCTTTGTAAGTTATGGAGGCAGCAGTCTTTGGGGATTCACCATTCTGCTCTTCATTTACGTGCGTCTTGATCTGGAGAGATGGAGGTGACAACCGATTGGAAATGACATATTAACTGATTACCTTTGTAAGATTGACAACTATTTAAACCATATACAACATGCCACTCAAATTCGTTGACAGACATAATGGTCCGAGGGACTTCCAAGAAAAACAGATGTTGGATTCACTCGGAGTATCATCACTGGATGAACTGATAAAACAGACCGTACCCGAAGATATTCTCCTGAAAGAGCCGCTGGCTTTGGAACCCGCTCTCTCCGAGTATGAATACACAGCACGTCTCAAAGAGACTGCAGCCATGAACAAACCTTTCCGCTCAATGATAGGAATGGGTTATTATGGTACGGCCTCACCTGCCGTTATCATACGTAACATTTTGGAAAATCCCTCCTGGTACACATCTTACACCCCTTATCAGGCTGAAATTTCACAAGGCCGCCTCGAGGCACTGATCAACTTTCAGACAATGATCTCATCTCTGACGGGATTCAACCTCTCCAACTGCTCGATGCTCGATGATGCTACAGCTGCAGCCGAAGCTATGAGGATGATGTATGAACTCCGTAGCCGGGATGCCGTAAAAGCAGGCAAAAATGTACTCTTTGTAGACAAAAATATCTTTCCCCAAGTACTTTCGGTACTTGAGACACGAGCAGTCCCCCTAGAGATCAAAATAGTACTCGGTGACTACGCTGATTGTCGATTTGACGAAAAGTGCTACGGAGCCATTCTCCAGTATCCCGCAGCAAACGGCGAAGTCAGAGATTACAGTTCATTCTGCGCAAAGGCTCATGAAAATGGCATTCTCGTAACCGCATATTGCGACCTCCTGGCGCTTGCACTGCTCAAGGAACCTGCTGCTTGGGGTGCTGACATAGCAGTTGGTACAGCCCAGAGATTCGGACTCCCAATGGGCTTCGGCGGTCCTACAGCCGGTTTTATGGCAACTTCAGATGCGTTTAAACGCAATCTCCCCGGCCGTATAGTCGGCATTTCCGTAGACCGTCACGGCAACTCTGCAGTGCGCCTTGCGCTTCAGACACGCGAGCAGCACATTAAGAGAGAGAGAGCCACATCCAACATCTGTACTGCCACTGCACTGATGGCAACAATGACAGGAATGTTCGCACTATATCATGGCCCTCAAGGCATTCGTGAGATAGCGCTGAATGCATATAAATATGCTCATGCAGTAGCTGACAAACTCCGCAAAGGGGGCTACAGACTAGCTGCTGAAAACTTTTTCGATACGATTGAAATCATAGGCGCAGAAGGAATCGAGTTTGATCCTGCAATCATTAATTCCAGAGCGGAAGAGGCGGGTCTCAACTTCTGCTACACTTCCGACAACACCATCCTGATCAGCTTTGACGAGCTTTCAAATTGTGAAGAGGCAGCACTAATAATAAAAATCTTCGGCTGCGTAGCTCTATGCGATTGCATTCCTGCAGAGCCTTCATTTATGAAGAGAGAGACACCCATCCTAACCTCAGAAATATTCAGTAAATATCACTCGGAAACAGAGATGATGCGCTACATTAAGAAACTCGAGCGCCGCGACGTCTCCCTAACCCACTCCATGATACCTCTCGGCAGTTGCACAATGAAGCTAAATGCTGCAGTAGAAGTTACACCTATGAGTTGGAGTGAGTTCGGCAACCTACACCCCTTCGCACCTACTGACCAAGTGGAGGGTACTTTGCAATTGATCAAAGAATTGGAACATGACCTTTCGGTAATTACCGGACTGGACAGTTGCTCTCTACAGCCAAACAGCGGTGCGGCAGGAGAGTATGCAGGCCTTATGGTAATCCGAGCATATAACCATGCAAACGGTGAGGGACACCGCAATATAATTATTATCCCAACCTCTGCGCACGGTACCAACCCAGCTTCAGCCGCTATGGCAGGTTACAATATAGTACTTGTTGGCTGCGATGAGAAGGGCAACATTGATGTAGAGGAACTTCGGGAAAAGGCAGTTGCCAATCGCGACAACCTCGCCGGAATAATGATCACCTATCCCTCGACACACGGTGTTTTCGAGGTGTCAATTCGCGAAATTTGTAACATTATACATGAAAACGGCGGTCAGGTCTATATGGACGGCGCCAATATGAATGCCCAGGTAGGTCTAACCAACCCCGGTTATATAGGAGCTGACGTATGCCACCTCAACCTTCACAAGACCTTTGCAATGCCCCATGGCGGTGGTGGTCCCGGTGTAGGTCCTATCTGCGTAGCAAAACACCTCACTCCCTATCTCCCCGGCCACCCGGTACTTCCTGAGTGCGGTGGAGTCAATATGACCGCAGTTGCTGCAGCTCCCTACGGAAGTCCTCTGCTACTCCCCATTACTCATGCTTACATCAAATTGCTCGGCGCTGATGGACTTCGTAAGGCCACTGAAATCGCTATTCTAAATGCCAATTATATGGCTGCGAAACTTGAACCGGAACTTAAAACTCTCTATAAAGGGACTAAAGGCCGCGTTGCTCACGAGTGCATCGTAGACTTCAGACATTTCCGTTCGGAGTACGGAGTGGATGCGACCGATATAGCAAAGCGTCTTATGGACTTCGGATTCCACGCCCCGACCCTATCATTCCCGGTACACGAAACATTGATGGTAGAGCCTACTGAAAGTGAATCTCTTTCCGAACTTGACAGATTTGTTGAAGCATTGAAGTGTATCGTAGCCGAATGTGAGGAGATTAAAGCCGGACGCCTCGACAAGGATGACAACCCCGTTAAAATGGCGCCCCACACTGCTTGTGAAGTGTGCGCAGATGAGTGGACACACCCATACACTCGCAAACAGGCTGCATATCCCCTAGAGTGGATTCGCGACAACAAATTCTGGCCACACGTTGCACGTGTTGACAACGGTTACGGTGACCGCAATCTTGTAACTACGGTGTAGTTTCGAGTCAGGAGTATGTAGTGTGTAGTTGTGAGCTGCAACAAGGGAGGAGAAATTAAGAATTACTAGCCGACTTCTTATTAACTCTTAACTCAACACTACAGACTGATAACCTAACTCAATACTTCATACTAGGGACTCAGAACTCCCCGTACCACTACACACTACACACTACACACTACATACTCAGTAAAAAAGAGATGGCCGATTATTTCGGCCATCTCTTTTTTTACGTCACTCTTATTAGTTACGCGTTACCGGACTTTCTGGGAGCGAAAACTTTCTTGGCGGGAGCTGCTTTTGCAGATGCCTTACCGGTACTCTTGGGAGCTGCCTTAGGGGCTGCCTTAGTTTTGGGAGCTGCTTTGGTAGCCTTTGCTGCTGTTCCCTCGGTTGCAGTGCTCTTCTTCGCACCACCACGGCGGGTAGAAGGTTTCTTTACAGTCTCTTTTGCGGGTGCTTCAACTTCAAGTACTGCCTTGTTGAAGTCCACCAACTCGATATATGCCATATTGGCTCCGTCGCCAATACGGAAACCGTTTTTGATGATACGTGTATATCCGCCCGGACGATCAGCAATCTTCGGAGCAACAACGCGGAAAAGCTCAGCTACCGCCTCTTTCTGCTTTAGGTAGCTGAATACTATACGGCGTGAATGTGTAGTATCCTCTTTTGACTTGGTGATAAGCGGTTCAACATAGACTCTCAGAGCTTTGGCCTTTTCGAGAGTAGTCTCAATCCTCTTGTGAAGGATAAGAGATGCTGCCATGTTGGCCAGCATCGCCTTGCGGTGTCCGCTCTTGCGTCCTAAATTGTTTATCGATCTATTGTGCCTCATTTTCTTGTGCTTTTATTTCAATATTATACTTAGTGATGTCCATTCCGAAATTCAGTTTCAATCTGTCCATAAGCATATCAATTTCGTTGAGAGATTTCTTTCCGAAGTTTCTGAATTTCATCAGATCTGTTCTCTGATGGCATACCAGGTCAGCAAATGTCTTGATACTTGCAGCTTTCAGGCAGTTGAGTGCCCTTACTGAAAGTTCCATATCCGAGAGCTTGGTGAGAAGGATATGACGCATACGCATCGATTCCTCGTCAAGTTGCTTGCTGTCTTGCTCAACCGCAGTCTCGAGGGTAATCTTCTCATCGGAAAAGAGCCAGAAGTGCTGAATCAGGATAGTAGCGGCCTCTTTAAGAGCCTCCTTCGGATGGATTGAACCGTCTGTGGTGATCTCGATGTTGAGTTTCTCGTAGTCAGTCTTCTGTTCAACACGCCAGTCTTCAACCGAGTATTTCACATTCTTGATAGGAGTGAAAATCGAGTCAATTGCAATGGTTCCTAGGGGAGAATTATCAACTTTATTTTCTTCTGAAGGGACATAGCCTCTTCCTTTGCCGATTCTAATCTCTATGTTGAGCTTTACTGAAGGCTCCATGGAACATATGTGTAGATCGGGATTCAATACTTTAAAAGAGGATAAACTCTTGGAAATATCTTCAGCAGTAAATTCTTGCTTACCACTAACAGTCACGTTTACCACCTCGCCGTCAACATCTTCAATCTTCCTCCTGAGGCGAACCTGCTTGAGGTTGAGAATTATGTCAACAACACTCTCAATAACGCCGGGTATAGTGTCAAATTCATGACTTACACCGTCGATCCTTATTGAGGTGATGGCAAAGCCCTCCAAAGAAGAGAGCAGTATACGACGGAGAGCATTACCTACGGTTATGCCATATCCCGGTTCCAACGGACGGAATTCGAAACGACCGAAGGTGTCTGTTGCGTCGAGCATTATTACCTTATCCGGTTTTTGAAATGCTAAAATTGCCATACTGTTTAATTTTTATTAGTGTTTACGCTATAAGCAAAGATTACTTGGAGTACAACTCTACTATAAGTTGCTCATTGATATTTTCAGGAACTTCGCTTCTTAAAGGAACATTAGTATACTTACCCTGGAATTTGGCTGCATCCCACTCAAGCCAGGAGAAGTTGCCTGAAGTGTGTGAGAGGCTATCTTGTATGACTTCAAGACTCTTTGAACGCTCGCGTACTCCTATGGTTTCACCGGGTTTAACGATGGTAGAAGGGATGTTGCAAACCTCACCGTTTCGGGTGATGTGGCAGTGTGTCACAAGCTGTCTTGCAGCAGCCCTTGTAGGAGCTATACCGAGGCGGTAAACGAGATTGTCGAGACGGGACTCGAGTAGAAGGATGAGGTTCTCGCCTGTTTGACCTTTCATCCTGTGTGCCTTGCCATAGAGATTGCGGAACTGTCTTTCGAGAAGACCATAAGTGTATTTCACTTTCTGTTTCTCAGCGAGCTGAGTACCGTACTCTGAGGTTTTTTTACGTTTCTTTGCCTGTCCGTGCTGTCCCGGAGGATAATTTTTCTTCTCAAACTGTTTATCCGGACCGAAGATAGGCTCTCCAAATTTGCGGGCTATTCTTGTTTTGGGCCCTATATATCTTGCCATATTATTCTGTTATTGCTTTAAGGTTGTTAAGGTTATACTCTGCGGCGGCCTTTGGGACGGCAACCATTGTGAGGCAGAGGAGTAACATCAATAATCTCGGTAACTTCAATACCTGCTCCGTGAATAGTGCGGATAGCAGACTCGCGGCCTGCTCCCGGACCCTTTACATATGCCTTAATCTTGCGTAATCCGAGATCATACGCAACCTTGGCGCAATCTTGAGCGGCTACCTGAGCTGCATAGGGAGTATTCTTCTTTGACCCTCTAAAGCCCATCTTACCTGCTGATGACCAACTGATTACCTGACCGGTGCTGTTGGTGATTGTAACGATGACGTTGTTGAAAGTCGACGAAATATGAGCTTGACCATAAGCGTCAACTTTAACAACTCTCTTTTTGCTTGTTGTTGGTTTTTTTGCCATAATTCAAATCTCTTATTTAGTTGCTTTCTTCTTATTTGCAACAGTCTTCTTGCGACCCTTGCGTGTACGTGCGTTGTTCTTGGTACTCTGACCGCGTACGGGAAGACCTATACGGTGGCGGATACCCCTGTAACATCCTATGTCCATCAGACGTTTGATGTTCAACTGAACGGATGAGCGAAGCTCACCTTCAATTTTGTACTCACTTGCAATCTTTGTACGGATTGCTGTAATCTGGTCGTCGTTCCAGTCCTTGACCTTTGTATCAAGATCAATGTCGAGATCCGTAAGGATCTTTTTTGCAGAACTGCGACCGATACCGAAGATATAGGTCAAACCTATCTCTCCGCGTTTGTTGTTCGGTAAATCAACTCCGGCTATACGTGCCATAATCTATTTTTTACTTTATTGTTATTACAAATTAAAAAATT
>Ga0255347_1003171_pt1 | contig 21720 bp, 15 predicted proteins | sample wastewater_treat_2_FD_192479 | JGI IMG/M metagenome (GOLD analysis project Ga0255347, IMG submission 192479) | Wastewater microbial communities from Lulu Island WWTP, Vancouver, Canada - plant24 | ecosystem: Engineered > WWTP > Wastewater > Unclassified | place: Canada: Vancouver, British...
GCGAAGGATAATTGGAGGGTGTTTTTACAGTGACGGGCCATTGTTTTGGGGACTAACTTTGGCAAATTGTGTAGCGATATTTGTGTAGCAGTTGCTTTACAATTGCCCAGTAGTTGCTTTACTCACTGTGCTGTTTACTGATTTTTAGTAAAAAGCTGCCAATTTTTGTCAAAAAATTAGCCAAATTAAAGCTAATCTGGTACCAGAGTAGAGCAATTGTCTTTGATTGGCGCTGCTAAGCTCACCGAAATCTGTCCGAAATATGAAAAGGGATATTGTAACTAATTTATCAAAATTGAGTAAATTTTTTTTCTCATAAAACACCAGCTAAATTTATTAAGACTAAAAACTGCAAGAGTAATAAATATACTCAAAAATATTCGCCTTTTATTTGCCACTTTTCAAAACTCACCTGCATAATTTTAGTGTTACAATAACCCTATGTTTAAACACCAATTGAGTCAAATTGCTTTGCCCAAGTTTCAGCAAAAATTGCCATTATTAAGTATTAATTTGCCAGCGAGTGAATCAGTAACAGTGATGTTTTTGGCCAATACTGGTTCCCGCTATGAACCGGTGGGCAAAGAGGGTATTGCTCATTTTTTTGAACACCTGGTGTTTAAAGGTACCCAAAAATATCCCACCGCTAAAGATCTGGCTCGGACTCTAGACAGTGTCGGTGCCGAGTTTAATGCTTTCACTAGTAAGGAATACACTGGTTACTACGTCAAGTCTGCAGCCAATAATTTTGATCTAGCTCTCGATGTGTTGTCAGAAATGCTTTTTGCTCCGCTCTTGCGCCAAGAGGATATTGATCGGGAAAAGGGGGTGATTATCGAGGAATTAAACATGTATGTCGATACGCCTCAATATCACATCGATAATGTTTTTGAACAATTGCTTTTTGCCAATCCCGCCTTAGCTCACGATATTGTTGGCAACAAAGCCAGTATTCGCTCGCTGACCAGTGAAGATTTTCATCATTTTTTACAACGCTTTTACGGTCCAGAAAATTTGCTGTTAGTGGTTGCGGGTGGTTTGGACAAAATTAGCAAAGAGCCACAAGTGTTAGTTGACAAAGTGACTTTAGCTTTTAACAAGCTCAATGAAAAACGAGGTGAAAATCGCAAATTGCCTACGGCTAAACTTGCTCAAACTCAACAAACTGAGCTCTCAGAACTGAACAAAAGCGCCTTTTCTAGTCGTCGTTTTAAACTGATTAAGCGAGCGAGTGAACAAGCCCATTTTGTGCTAGCGTGGCCCGCGCTTAGTCGTCATCATCCCGATCGGATTGCGCTTTCGGTTTTGTCCACCATTTTGGGCGATAACATGAGTTCGCGCCTGTTTAACGAAGTCCGCGAAAAAAGAGGTTTGTGTTACTACGTCCACAGTACCCTAGAGTATTATCACGATTGCGGTTATTTAGGAGCTAAAGCTGGAGTTGACCCCAAACGACTCAAAGAAGCAATTGAGGCGACGAAGGCCGTTTTTTATAACTTGGCTAATGGTCAGGGGGAAGCAGGAGAATCAGGAGCGATTAGTGCCAAGGAGTTGCTAAGGGCGCAAAATTACCTTAAGGGGACAACTCTGCTCAATTTAGAGGAGAGCAATAATGTAGCCCAATTTTACGGCTTTAGACAGCTTTTGGACGATCAAATTTTGACGCCAAACGAAGTGATTAAGCAAATTGAAGCGGTGACAGTTAAAGACCTCAATCGCTTAGCCAAACTTATTTTCCAAAAAGAGCAATTACGATTTGCCCTGATTGGCAATTTTGCTAATGCAAAAGAAATTCGCCAATGGGTTTTTGATTAACTTATTAACATTTTGATATCTTAATTAATGTTTAGATCGATTAAAGTTAGTAGTCATTTTTGTTACCCTTTTTTATTATCTATTACTTAACCTTTTGATATTTTATTTTATATATTGATATATCTAAAATAGTCCATTTTTGTCTCATTTTGTTTTTTGCTAATTTTAAGATCATCGCCAGTGGCAGCAAAAGGATATATAATAAGAAATCAATAAAAGAGGAGGGAAAAATGAAAGTTACACAAACAGCCGTTTTAGTTAAGCCAGATGGCTTGCAACGAGGTTTAATTGGGGAAATTATTAGTCGCTTTGAGCGTAAGGGTCTTAAGCTGGTTGGTCTCAAGATGTTGCGTATGGATGATCGTCAATTAGACGAGTGGTATAGCGAGCATCGTGAGAAAGAATTCTTTCACGATCTGAAGACCTTTATGAGTTCAATGCCAATTGTGGCCATGGTTTGGGAAGGCATTGACGCAGTGCCAGTAGTGCGGTTGCTAGTGGGTACTACTTTGGGGAGAGAAGCTGAAGGTGGTTCAATTCGTGGCGATTTTGGCATGAGTCAACAAATGAATTTGATTCATGCTTCATCGAGTAATGAAGCAGCGCAGCGTGAAATTGGTATTGTTTTTGATAAAGATGAGATTTTTCATTATCACGGTGTCACCGAAGCAGTCATTTATGCAGTGGGTGAGGCTGAATTTGATGATGAAGAAGACTAATTTAACTATTCGCTAGAATCTAACAGCAGCGTTGTCATTGTATAAAAGTTTGATTTGTTCCTGGGTGAGAGCATAATTATAAATTCTTACATCATCAATTTGTCCATTGAAATTGTAATTGGTACCTTGATAAGTGCCAATTTTGGCAGTTACATCACTAACTGCTAAATTGCCGGTGGCAGGAGTGGTGCCTACTAATTTTCCGTCTTTGTAAATTTTGATATTTGCTCCATCATAAGTACCCACAAAATGATACCAACGGTTGAGTTCATGTACTTGTGAATCAGTTGCATTTTTATCCAGACCACCTACAGTCACTCGAAAACGTATTTTACTTGAGTAATTCTCTAATAAAAAGGTCCAAGGATCTCCTTTAACCGCGATCACTGAATAAGATTGCCCGCCACCACCATAAGCATTATATTTTGCCCAGGCTGAAACCGTAATCTGATCGGCAAAATCCCTAATACCGCTGTCATTTCCCAGATCGATGTAATCGTCTGTTCCATCAAAGCTCAGTGAGCTGCCAAATATGCCTTCACGACCGTTATACCAAGCTTCTGTAGCATTCCCTGAAGTGCAGGTGCCGAGAGCGTTTTGGCTGCCACTGCTATTAATGTTAATGATGCCGTGAAGATTATTGCTAGAAGCATCATGAGCCACATTACCTTGGCATTCATCAAGTCGCCAATGGGCAACTGGTGCTCCGCGGTTGTAGTCCCAAGCAATTTGAGCGGGGGATCGAGCATAGTTGTAAACGCGAAATTGATCTAATTCTCCTTGGAACAAGGCACTCGGTGTAATATTATCACTTGCTGTATATGATCCTAGTCTAAAGGGATTGTTAGAGACCATATTGGCATTTTGCCATTGTGAGATCACCATACTACTGTCAAAAACGCCATCAACATATAATTTTGCCTCTGAGTCTCTATCATAAATGACAGTGATGTAATGCCAATTTCCATCTGTAACAACAATATTTCCATTCCAGACCACATCAGCCCCACCATCACCTTGCATAAAAACGCGAATGCCTCCATTAGTTCCAACTCCAACTGAATAACGATAATTTTGTGATGTTGCTCTTGATTTACTGAGAAAATGTTGGTTACTTGATGGATTTGAAGTTTTTTTTATCCACCCCGAAATTGTCCAATCATTGAGTTCCATGTTTAAAACATTACCAAATTCAATGTATTGATTACTACCATTTAAACTTAAAGCTGATCCTAAACCATTATTACCCTTAGTCCAACTATCATTATTTGTATTAACTAATGTACCCGAAAGATTATTTCCAGATAAATCACTTATCACGGTTCCTTGATTTTCATTAAAATTCCATTCAGCAACAGGGGGAGCGCAAGGATTAGTATCGCCAGGAACACAATATTCACTGGCTGCCGATCCGGTGGTTCCTGCGGGACTTTCTGGTGACTGACCCATAATGGTTGACATGCCAAAGTTATAATCTTGAAGCATTTCTTCTGGACTAAGCGTCGAGTTATAGAATTTAATTTCATCCAGAGAGCCTTCAAAGGAAAAAGTTGTGTTACCGGTCCAACTACTGCCATATGGATATAAAGATCCAATACACAAACTAAGATTGGAGTTACCTGAAGTAGGAGTCCAGTCGCTGATATTATGTGTTGTCGTCTGAATTAACTTTCCATTTCTATAGATTTTGACTTCTTTAGAGGTTGCGTTAAGGGTAATTCCTAAATGAGTCCATTCTTCTCTCGTCGAAAAATTATCAATTTGAGTACTCCAAAAGCTGGCACCTTGTAAATAGAAAAATAAACTATCTGTGGAACTTAGATAAATGCGATAATTGTATTGTCCCGATCCGTTCCATGGTTTGGAAAGCAAATTACTTTGATCATCGCTATTTCCCCTTTTATACCAAAGCGAAATTGAATAATCTTGACCCCGATATTCAAAAGGTGTTGGGGGAATATTTTGAATTCTAGCTGCCGCCCCATCAAAGATAAGGGCTTTCCCTGATTTACCAGAGTTTGTCCAACTGGCGTTACTAATGATTGTGCCGTGATTGTTCTGACCAGAAGTATCGTTAACCGTAGTACCGCTACCCTCATTAAATTGCCAATGAGCAATCAATTTACTAGGTAGTGAGGCAGCTGGCACGGCTCCCGCTTTTTCTCCAATAACTGCTTTTGAGCCAATTTTTGAGGCGCCGACAACATAGTCGGCATTGATTTGTTCGGCATTGCGGGCGTAAGGATAGATTTTAATCTCATCCATTAAACCATCTGTTTTCCAGCCGTACATTGTGCCAATGGTTAGGGGTTGTGTACTATTAATACTACCTGTAATAGCTGAAATATCTAGCTCACTGCTTTGTTTTTTACCATTGATATACACTAATAGTTTGTCATGAGTTCGATCAAAAACAAAGCTATAGTGCACCCACTGATTAAGCAAATCAGCTGGTCTACTACCTGGATCATAAGTTAAAGTTGTTCTTAAATAGTTATTGGAATTATCACGAAGACAGACATCTATACCTGTACTTTTGTAACCATGGCCGAGATCAAAACCAGCATTTTGCACTCCATCACTGTAGCAAAGATTAGATTTTTTAATCATCAAATTTGATTTGGGATAAGTGTAATCGCGATGGAGCGCCCAAGCAGAAATAGTAAAATCTTTTGTGCCAAAATCTAAAGTTTGGCTATCTGCTACACTCACGAATCCATTCCCTGGGAAATCCAGGCATGGTCCACTAATACAAAATTCTGCACCTTTCCAGCTCGCGGTATTGACCGTCCCGTGATTATCTTGGCCACTTGCGTCATAAGCGGTCAAACCACTAGTTTCATCAAATTTCCAATAAGCAATAGGCGCAGGGGAAATTTCTTCCGTGTCAGAAAGAGCAATGGTTGGTTCGTTGGCAGCATAACTACGGACGAAAAAATTATCATAGTATGCGGTACCAGCATCATGACTCCAGATGCCCACATGAGAATAACTATTACTGATGTCCCAGTTATCAAATGCAGTTTGTCGAGTAGCATCGGCATATAACGATTCGAGCACCCCAGCATGGACTTTGGCTTTGTAAACATGCCAATTAGTATCTATAGATTGAGAACTGATAAATGATCCAAAAGAACCATTATGTGTCTCTACTAGTTGATTGCTGGCCGCTCTAAGATACACCCCATAATAATCTGCCGTAGTGCCATTGCTAGCAAAAATAAATCCTGGGTGGGGCTGATTTGCAGCGTCATTGGTCGTCCTGATGGCAATTTCTACAATATAATTATTACTATCAAGGTTAGCAGCTTTAAATATTTCTCCTGGGGCATTACTGCCGTTAACTCTTAAAACTTGTCTTGAGCCATCAGTGCCAATGGTAAAATTATTAGTTTCACCGATCCAGCCTGAGTAATCTGCAAAATCCTCAAAAAATTGAAAAACATTGCGACCGTTTTCTATATTATTAACGTTACTATTGCCGTAATAAACAAAAATACTCGTGGCATTATTACCTCGATAAATAGTGGGAACTTTTACCCAAACTTTGGTATGGGTATTATTACATCCAGGGTTGCCCTCTTCAATCCAATGGGGTAGAAGATTGCCATCCCAATCAGTTATTCTCAAATCTCCACAATTGCTTTGCATTTTTCCATCAGCAATCAAAGTTGCTGTGTCTATGGTTAAACTGACTTGAAAATCTGTTAACTCTTCAGCATTACTATTGCTGATTTCGATGACTCGCCGATATAACCAAGTTTCATCCCACCACTGCGCTGCAACTTCTTTAACTTGAGTTAAACTATAGAGAACTAATCCCAGTAAAAAGGGAAGCACAATTAATAAAATTGTCCATATTCTTTTTTTCTGCTGACTAGAGTGCTTTTTCTTAGCAAAAAGTTTAGTTAAAAAATCATTCCAAGCCATAACTTAAGTTAAGTATAAAGAAAAAATCATATATCAGCTAGTATTGGGTGCCCCCACCAAGAATCGAACTTGGATTTAAGGTTTAGGAAACCTTCGTTCTATCCGTTGAACTATGGAGGCCAAATTTCCCCACAAGGCCAAATTTTCCCACAAAGCTACATTTTCTCACAAGGCTAAATTTCGTATTATTATATCAGGGCTTATCCAAGTCGGAGATGGCGGACTCGAACCGCCGACCTCGGCGTCCCGAACGCCGCACTCTAGCCATCTGAGCTAATCTCCGTTTTGTACTGAACTCTGTTGCCTTGCCGTGGCTTATTTTAAATTAATGGCATATAAGTTAAAGGGCGAATCTGGACTAAAATGAGTGTAAATGATAATTTGGCTACCATCTGGCCATGGGTAAACAAATTCATCAATAAGAGGTCCAGAATAAATGACTGTGTTATTATGGCCATCATATTCCATAATCTGAACCTTGCCATCAGCTACATAAAGTAAGTGTCTGGAATCAGGAAACCATTGGAGACTGTTTAAACTGACTCCTGAGTAATAATTACTAAAATTAATAGCCGTTGTTTCTTTATCATCAGCCGCATCTGCTTGCAAACGCAAAAAAGCCTCGGGAGAAGCTTCTAATTGTCGGGCTTCAGTTGCAAATAAATCATCACTGAGTAGTTGTTTATTAAGAAAACCAAGCTCAACTTGCTGATTGTTGTTTTCTGCACTCATTGTTTGATCAAGCTTTTGCGCATTTTCTTCATTGTTTAAATTGTCGCCATCAGTTCCTAAGTTTCGTAAGGGGAAATTAGGGCGAACTGCCTCATTTAACACCAAAAAATTTTTATCTTCTTCCCGATCGTAAACATAAATATTACCAGTTTTTAGATCTCTTGCTTCAACTTGGTTGCTGGCAGCAGGCAGGGGAGGAATCAACTCATCTGGTAAGGTGACATCGGCTGTAGCCGTGTAGAGTAATCTTTTCTTGTCTGGAGAGATGTAAACATTTTTAGCTGACTGAGTGGCAACTTGCAAAATTTCTGGAGGAAATTTCTCCAAGAATAGTCGTTCTTTTTGGTAAATTTCTTCTTCCCAAGCTGATAGAGTTTTACTTCTTGAGAAAGAAATGTCAACTTGTTCGGCTAAAGCACTTTTTTTATCTATTGGAATCAAAAATTCTCTACCACCAAATTTTTCATCAACTAAAATCATAACTTCTTGACTATCTGGTGACCAAATGATGTGTGCCTTATCTAATTCTAGAGCCGGCAGATCGTCAGTAATTTGGCGCGGGCCACTTTGCAGAGATAAAAAATTACTGGTTAGTTCTAAAAGATAGAAACCGTTGCTAGCTGGGGTATTAGCTTGACTAACGTGAAAAAGAATTTTTTGTCCATCAGGAGAAGGATGGATATTATTCACCCCAGTGAAAGTTAAAGGGGAGAGACTAGGTGCGTTAGGGAAGAGAGTGGCGTTAGTTTGTGTCACTAATTCTTCTTGAACTAACAGATTTTTTTGCCAGACTGAATAACCTTCTTTAACAATTTTGACTTGATATTCACCTGGATCAATGTAAATGGTGTCATCGGTGGCGGTAACTAGCCGATCATTAATAAACACTTGCGCACCGGTGGGGAATGAATTAACGTTTAACAACCCAGTGTTGGCCACTACACCTTTTTCAGTAAGACGCCAACTGCCACGGGCATAGCGAATGGCAAATATGCTCCCAATCACGATTACTAATAAGGAAAAAATGCTGTAACCTAGTCGAGTAGTAAAAATCGCCTTAAAAATTTTTTTAAGCGAATCGATTAAGTTCCGTAGGATGTTGTTGTTTTTTTTCTTTGCCATTAAATTAGAATCTGTTAATTAATATTTTTGTGCCTTGTTCTTGCTGAGGTCTTTGACTATTATATCAATTAGATGCCTAAAAGTCTTGATTCTGCTAAGAAGAGTTATAAACCCTCATTGTGGCAGAGATTGGATTGGCGCCAGGCTTTGGCGATTGATTTAGGAAGCAATGAAATTCGTATTTTTCGGGCCAATCTTCGTCAAAAAAAACAAATGGAAGTGCTGAATATTGATCAAGCCTGTGTGGCCATCAAACGAGGTAGTCCTTCGAGTCAAGCTAAAGTTTTGGCTATTGGTCGGGATGCTTTGGAAATGAGAGAGAGATTGGGGGACGAGGTAGAGGTGATTTTTCCCATTATTGCTGGCAGAATTATTGATGAAAAGTTAGCTAAGCTGTTACTGAGGGAGTTACTCAAGAGAGCTTTGCGAGTTGATAGAATTTTACCCTTTGTCATCAGTCCAGTAGTAGTTGTCACCGTCAAGGCGGGGATTAGTGAATTTTCACGCCGCTGTTTAAGTCGTTTATTTTATGATTTGGGCGCTAGCGAGGTGCATTTACTGCTGGAACCACTAGCGGCCGCCATTGGTGTCGGCGTCCCGATTGCCGATGCCAGTGGGGTGATGTTAATGCAAATGGGGGCGGTGGGCGTGGAGGCGGCTGCTCTTTCTTTGGGTTCGGTAGTCAGTTTTCAAAGTAACCTGTGGACGGGAACAGTAGCTGGTTGGGAATTAGATGAATTACTCAGGGCTTATTTAGTCAAGCAATACCATTTATTAGTTACTTTAGAAGCCAGTGAAAGTCTCAAAAAACGCATTACTCTCAGGGCCAGTGATGCACTAGCTGATGATACCGATAATGCCGATGGCGTTGGCGATGGTGGCGTTGGCGATGGTGGCGATACTAATCATGCTCAAAACCGAGTAAAAAAAGCGCTAAACAAACAAGATCAGGATTTACCAACGAAGGATTTACCAACGAAGGATTTAATAACCTTAGTTGGCAGGGACTTAATCAGCCAAAAGGCGAAAACGATTACGGTTAGCAATCAAGAGTTGGTAATGGCTATTAAACCAGTGATCGAAGATTATATATTTCTAATTGAGCGCTTAATGGAAGAGATGCCCAATGCCTTGTTGGCTGATGTTTTGGATCGGGGTTTGCTTTTGTCTGGTAATTTAGCCAAATTACCTGGTTTAGATCAGTTTTTAGCCCAAGCACTAAAAATGCCGGTAGCGCTAGTCGATGATCCTGATTTGGCAGTGGCGACGGGGGCGCTGACGGTTTTGGAGAATTTGGAATTGTTTAAAGCTAGTTTAGCTTACGCTTAATTTTGGGTTGGCCGCGTGCTTGGTTATTACTTTGTTTGATCTTCGCTTTGTTTGGCCGCCGCGTTTTTTAGTTTCCGTTTTGTTTAGTTTCCGCTTTTTTTAGCTTAAGCCAATATTCACTTTGTCGACACAAAACTTTTTTAGCTGACTTTTCCTCTGCCAGCAAGAGTGCCACTGCTTCTTCTAAGAAAATAGTGTTTTGTGAACCTTTTACTAAAACCAAATCACCTGCTGCTAGATTCTTTGCTAAATCTTTACCGGCTAACTGACTATCTAAATAAGTTTTAACTTGCTTAATTTGACCTGCTCCATTTTTAATTTTGTCTTGCAAAATGGGTAAAGCATAGTTTTTCATCAGTGGTCCAACTAAATAAACCTCACTAAAACTCTCAGCTAGGGCTTGAGCCACTTCTTGATGTATGGCCTGTGTCTCTGCACCCAACTCTCTGATATCGCCAATGATGGCTAGTGCTCTTTTAATGTGTTGGTCATTGCTAATTAACTGTTGGGTCAGCTCAATCATTTCTAGCATGCCTGAAGCATTGTAAGAACTGTCGAGAAGGTAACTATTGTTTTTACCGACGAGCAAACTGCTTCTTCCAGGTTCCAGAGTCCAATATTTTTCCAAATTGTTTTTGATTTCGTTTTTTTTCAAGCCAAGTTTAAAGGCTAATAAAATGGCGCTGGCTAAAGCTGCGCTGTAGTGTTTGCCTAAAACCAGGTTTTTAAGGTTAAGTTCTAGTAGCCGACTGCCTGAATTGTATTTTTTTAGGTGATTTCTAATTTCAAAAATAAAATGGCTACCAGCTAAATTAACTTGCCAGTCGATTAGTTTTAGATCAAGTTCGTGCTCAGCATCACCACCAGCCGTGCCAAAAGTTAAAATTTCAGCTTGAGTTTGTCGACTGCATTCCCAAATAGCTGGATCATCACGATTAATGATGGCCAAACCACTACTGGGCAAAGCTTGAGCCAATTTACTTTTTTCTGCAGCAATGAGTCTGATTACCGCTTGTTCGCGTTGTTTTTGTTCTGTTTCGTTTTGTTCGCGTTGTTTTTGTTCTGTTTCGTTGAGCAATTGATCAAAATTGGCACTATGAATAGCTTTGGCATTTAAGATGATGGCAATTTGTGGTTGGACAATACTCAATAAATAGTCCATGTTCTTGGGGGGTAGAGGACTGTCAATGCCCATTTCAATGATATACAGATCGAATTGCTGCCAGTTAGTGAGTAATTGCCATGGCGCTAGTAAAAGCAAGCGAAGCCAATCAAGAGGGCTGTAATTCTTGACCCTTAGCCCTAAAATATCCAGGGGGATGCCCGATTCAGAATTAGCTTTATGGCTCACTTTAATTTTGAACCGAGCTTTATTTTTGCCCAAAGCAGCTAAGACAGCTGATTGACAACTAGTTTTGCCAGCACTCCCAGTAATCCCGATAATTTTGGCCTGGCTATTTTTTTTCAACTGCAATTTAGCAAAAAACCGCAGGTAGGAGAGGACAAAGGGAGCGAGTTTGTTTTTAAGATTATTCATCGTGTTTAATGTCAATTAATTTAGATTAAGTTTCGTTCAAATTGATTTAGACTTTGTTGACTGGTTTGTTATTAAATTATTCACTGCTAACTGAAATTGTTGACCACGATCTTGATAATCTTTAAATAAACCAAAACTGGCGCAAGCTGGACTGAGCAAGACAACATCCCCAGCTTTGGCCCAAGTCCTCGCTTGTTGGACAGCCTCAGCCATTGACTGAAAGATTCGATACTGGGGGAAAGTATCTGCGGTTAAGCCTTTTGCTTCCCAAAGTTTTTGTAATTGTTCTAAAATTTTTGGGCCAACTGGTGGGAACAGTAATAAAGCTTTAACTTTTTGTTCAATAATACTTTCTAGATATTCAGTAAGATCCAACTTTTTATCTGAACCACCAGCTAGCAAAATGATTTTTCCTTGAGGAAAACTGCGAAGAGCGGCACTGCTGGCAGTCGGGTTAGTAGCGATTGAGTCATCAAAGTATTGCACTCCATCTACTTCTGCGACAAATTCTAAACGATGAGCCAAACCTTGGAAATTACTAATAGTTTGGCGTAGGCTAGCAGCTTTAACTTGAAAAATTTGGGCGACGGCCACAGCACTTAAGACATTATAAAGATTGTGTCTGCCTAGCAGTTTAATCTCATTCACTGCCATTAATTTACGTAGTTGGTTTGGCTTATTGCTTTCTCGATAATAGATTGTCTCATCTTTGATAAATACTTGAAAAGCCAGGTTAGCGCTTTGATCAACAAGTGAATGTTTAATTTGGTGATCAGGTCGAACTGCACTTAATTGCGCTAATTTTTTAGCTCCACTAAGAGCTGGATTATAGGTTAACCAGTCATTGGGGCTTTGGTAGCGCGTGATAGCAGTTTTTGCAGCCAAGTATTGTTCAAAATTGGCAAAGTAATCTAGATGCTCTGGAGTGACGTCGAGTAAGACTGCCACTTGAGGACTGGCTTTTAATTCAGCTAGTTGATGAGAAGACAATTCTGCCACCACCAGGGTTTCTTGATCAATGACGGACAGATAATTGAGCGCTGGACGACCAATATTACCCAGCAAGACAGTTTTTTGACCAGCTTGACTCAAAATATCAAAAATTAATTGACTGGTGGTGCTTTTACCCTTACTACCAGTAACACCGATAATTGTGCCCTGACAGCGATCGAAAAATAACTGCATGTTTGAACTAATTTGTAGGCCGGGATTGAGTTCTAACGCTTGTTGAATAGCGGGTAAAGTGACTGGAATACCTGCCGTTTTGATAATTAAATCAAAATTGGCTAAATTTTCCAGATACTGATCGCCAAGTTGCCAGAGTAAATTGCGGTCCTGGCGACTAATTGCTTGCCATTCTGGAAAATTAGCAAATAAAATTTCACTAGGTGATTGATCGGCTAAGGTCAATTCTTGTTCGGGCAATTGGGTCCGCAAAAACCGATAACTAGACAAACCTTCTCGACCCAGTCCTAAAATAATAATCCGCGATCCAGCCAAGTCTGACATAGTACCTCCATTTTAGCATTCTTACTCTAGTTTTGGGCGATCACAATCATTCTTTGTGCTATGATTAAAAAATGAAGTCTTTATTTTTTGGTTTGCCAATTTATACGGCTGGTTGGTCAGATTTCTGGGTGTTACTCAAAAACCACTTGGAAGCGCCCCAATCAAGAGGTTTATTGCTCATTTTTACGCCCAATCCAGAAATTTTGGTGCAGATTGAAGAAAATCCTGAGTTAAAAACAGTGCTAGAGAGTGCTGATATTTTATTGCCAGATGGGATTGGACTGTTGTTGGCTAATCGCTGGATTCGTTTGCGACAACGGTTGTTGTTTTTATTTAAACAACCGCTAATGCCAGCCAAAATTAGAGAAAAAATGGCTGGGGTGGAGCTGGCCGATAAATTATTGATCGAAGCAGCCAAAAAAAACTACGTAAGTTTAATTATTGGTGGCCGTGATTACGCCAGTTTTTGGGGCAAACAGGGTGGTGAATATCAAGGTGAAATTTTTGAAGACGAACAAAGTTTGATCAAGTTAAAGAAGAATTTGTATTGGACTGAGGCTTATCAAGACAAAGATGAACCTTTACCAATTGAGGATGAAGCGATTGAGCGGATTCTCAAAAAAATTAAACCACAAATTGTTTTTTTAGCACTCGGTTCCTTGGATCAAGAAGAGTGGTTGGTGCGCTGGCGCGCGCGCTTGGAGCAAGCAGGCGTGGCGGTGGCCATTGGGGTGGGGGGTGCTTTTGATGTGTTGTTTGGGCGCGTGGCGCGCGCGCCTGGTTTCTTTCGTAGCTTAGGTTTGGAATGGCTGTGGCGCTTAATTCAACAACCGTGGCGTTGGCGACGGCAATTGCGTTTAGTCAAATTTTTAGGTTTGGTGAACAAAGAAGCCAAAAGCTGGCAAAAGATGACACAAGCTCAGTTTGTCCGCTAACCGAGCTAATTATCTTTAAAACGCTCTAGTTTTCTTTTAATTCTTCTGGATTAACGCCTAACAGCCACAAAACGGCCTCTTTTTTGTAACGGCGATCACCACGAGAGTTAATGCGAATGGCGGGTAATTTACCCCGTTTACCCCAACGCTTAATCGTCAGTGGGGAAACACGCAACAGATCAGCCACTTCTCGGACAGTGAGTAGATCGGGGAGGTTTTTAATATCTAGTTTGGCGGCATCAGTGGCCCGACCAGTTTTTTTCTCATCGCTCTCGGCGGAGCCTGGATTTATGACTGCACTATCGCTCATTTTCCCTTTCTCTGGCTTGATTTTTTAAGCCTATAAAAGTTGTTAAATTTAGTAATTGTTCGATCCATTATGATCTATACTTAACAATAGCAGACTAAGACAAATTAAGTCAATAAGCAATTTTTATGTCAAGATTAAAGTTAGGCAAATTACTGATTTTTTTAGCTATTTTGAGCGCATCTTAGCTTCTTTGTTTATTTAATATCCTATAACTTTTCTAACTTTAGTAAATTAGTCCTATAATTTATTGAAAAAGATCAAAATATGTCAAAAATTCTTTAACCACACCCTAACAAAAACCCCGCTACCAGCGGGGTTAATGTTTAATTACTCTATTAAGAAATCTGCCTGGAGTAAGTTAAACTTGAGTAAGTTAAATTACTTATTTAACTTATTTGAGCTCAACTACACAGCCAGCTTCTTCTAAAGCTTTTTTAGCGGCCTCAGCGTCTTCCTTCTTGGCACCTTCCAAAACTGTTTTGGGAGCTGATTCCACGAAGGTCTTAGCATCACCTAAACCGAGATCTGGTTTGAGGGTGCGCACGGCTTTGATAGCAGCAATTTTGTTGTTGCCAGCTTCTTTGAGAATGACGTCAAATTCGTCTTTTTCCTCAACAGCGGGAGCGGCAGCAGCGGCTGGGCCGGCGGCCATCATCATCGGAGCAGCGGCACTAACACCGAACTCTTCTTCGAGGGCGCTGACCAGTTCCGAAACTTCCATTAGGGAAAGTTCTTTGACTGCATCAACTAGTTTTTGCACTTTGGCGCTCAATTTTTTTGCTTCTTCTGCCATTGTGATCCTTTCTGTTAATTAGTGGTTTGACTAATTATTAATAATTTTTAATTTTTTTACTCTTTTTTATCGGCAATTGCCTTGAGAACATAGACTAAATCTTTAGTCTTAGCAGTTAAGGTGTTGACTAACCCTTGACCTGGGCTCTTGAGTCTTTGAATCAACATCACCACCAATTCACTCTTACTTGGCAATTTGCTTAAAGCTTCGACTTCAGCAACAGATAAAACTTTATCTTCCATGAAGCCTTGTTTAATGCTTAATTTGTCTTGATTTTTGTGAAAATCAAAAAGGACTTTTAAACCAGCAATTGCGTCTTCATAAGAGAAGACAATAGCGTTCATGCCAGTTAATGATTCACTAACTTTGCCTTTGCCCAAAGCAATATCAATCAAAGTATTTTTAGTCACAAACATTTCGCCACCAGCTTTTCTGAGAGCGTTGCGTAAAGTTGTTAAATCATTGACACTAGTCCCAGCATAATCAACGATTACCAAAGATTTGGCACGATCAATTTTGTCTTGAATGATTTTGACTTGTTCGATATTGTCTTGACTTGGCATAAATCCTTTTTGTCGCTTTTTGTAATAACAATTAAAACTAGTGGTTAGCCAAAAACTGGAGAAAGGGGAAAAACATGATGCTTTTGCTTCCTCGGTGTGATGATTAAGCCTGGTGGCCCACACTGTCTTTGGACAACAGAGCGATTATAACAGAGAATAGTTGGCTGACAAGGCGCATTTACAAGCAATAAACTATCAGTCATAATGCGACCTGATGAGCAAACAAATTGTAATGGTTAAAAAATTTCTAATCCTGGTAATTTTGTTATGTTTCCTAACTTCGAGTTTAATTTTCAGTCGGCCAGTTTCGGCCAATAGTTATGCAATTGATCGAGCAACTATTGAAATTTTTTTGCAGAATGATGGTTCAGCCAAAGTGATTGAGCAGCGGGTTTTTAATTTTCAAGGAGATTACCGTTTTGTTTATCACAAAATTTTTTATCAAAATGATCAAACTTTGTCTGCTGTTGGGCGAAGCGAGCCATATTTATTAAACAATTTTGCACTGTGTGAGGTCGATCAAAGTAGTGGGGCAGATCAATATAATTGCTACGAGCTTTTAGAGCAGGATCAGGTTAATTTGACTGAACCACGCCACAATCCCGACAATACTTTTTATGTCGAACAACGCGCTAAAGAATATTTTGTGCAATGGCACTATCAGGCTATCAATGAAAAAAAGATTTTTGAACTGCGCTATGAAGTGGAGAATTTACTGACTCAACAAGGCGATGTTGCTGAATTGTATTGGCAGTTTGTGGGCGATGCTTGGGAAGTAGCGCATGGAGCTATTGATATTACAGTCTGGTTACCAACTAATTATTTAGCTTCACAACTAAGAGATGTTCAAGCCTGGGGTCATGGTCCTTTGGCAGGTACAGTCAGGATTGATGCTTTGCCCGGTGATAATGGTTTATATGGGGTTCACTTTGAAGCACCTGCCTTGCCGATGAACCAGTTCTTAGAAGGTCGAGTGATTTTTCCTCTGGAAGCTTTACTAGAGACACAAGCTTTGCCCATTGGCAAATTAAACAGAGAGAAGATTATTGAACAAGAACAAGCCTATATTGCCGAGACCGCAGCTAAGTTAAAGAGAGAAGAAACAATTGCTAAGGTTTTTTTTGCTGGTGCTTTATTGTTGAGTATCTTGGAACTGGTTTGGTTTGTTCAAAGTTTAATCAAGCATTTAAAATTGGCTAAAGAAGAGCGCCTCACAGCTTTACCTGGAGTGTGGGAGCCACCTAGCGATTTAGAACCGGCTTTGGTTTATCAACTGTTGTATAAGACGAAAAAACTCAATCCGGCAGTTTTTACTGCCACTGTTTTGTCGCTAGTGCATAAAAAAGTGTGCCGTATTGTCCGTAGCGAGCAAAAAGAAGGTTTTATTGTCAAGGATTATCGTTACTTTCTCGAACCCACTGATAAAGTAGGGCAAGTGAAGTTGTCAGAAGTTGAAGAAAAGGTCTTTGAATTTTTATTTAAAGTGGTTGGTGGATCTTATATTCGTTATTATCACCAGGCTAGCGGTAAGTGGATTTATGAAAAAGAGTTCAATCAATTATGGCGCAAGGCCAATCCCAAAGGTTATCACGAAGATTTAGTTAAAGCCAAAAAACAAACTCGGCAGAATTTGGCTTTAAGAGATATTGGCAAATATACCAAAAAATATGCCAGCACTAGTTATCTCTTTTTCAAAAGTTTAGAAAAAATAGCTTATAGTGCTAATTTAGCCAAGGGTAATTTTAATCAAGAAGCACACCGTTATGCTAGTGGTTTAAGTAATTTAAAATTATTTATTTCTCCTTTGATTAGTTTATTTTTAATTATTTTTCAAGCAAATTTTTCAGCAGCGGCCCAGTCGAAAATAACTGAAACTTGGTTGAGTGCTTCTTTACCTTTTATTTTTGCCAATGTTGTAATCGGTACCAGTGCCGCAGTAGTGATGATAATTTTGCAATACGGTAGTGAAAAAAGAAGTAAAAAGGGGCATATAGAAGCCGAACAATGGTTGTCTTTTAAAAAGCATTTACAGGATTATAAAAAGACTAAAAACTATGCGATTGATTCAATAATTCTTTGGGAAAAATATTTGGTTTATGGCACTTTATTTGGAGTATCGATGAAGGCTCTTTCTCAATTACCGGTCAAATTTGAAGATTGGTCGCCAACTGATCGGCAACTGCTAGTCAGCTATTGGGGAATGTCGAGCGTCAACCTCAGTCAATCAGCAGTAGCAGATCTGAGTAATTTTAATTTGGGCAGTATTACTCATTCCCTAAATTCATTGGGCAGTGCTTTTAACACGATTAGCAGTGGCGCATCTCGTAGTTATGGTGCTAGTGGTGGCGGTTCAAGTGGCGGCTTTTCTGGCGGTGGTGGTGGCGGAGGTGGCGGTGGCGGTGGTGGTGCCGGTTGATTTTTTAAGAGAGCAAACTTTCGTGTTATAATGATCAGCAATGTTAAACATTATCTTCACTACCAGCACTACTACTAGCCCCTAGCGGGTTGTTGTGTGCTGGAGTTTAAGATAATTGACCACAAACGCAGACCCGCAAACAAGGCGGGTTTTTTATTGGCAATTATCTAAAAAATTCATTAAAATAAGAAAGAGACACGGAAGGATTTATGAATCAAGAAGAAAAATTATTTGCCCTACGTCATAGTGCTGAACACGTATTGACGCTGGCTATGGAGCGACTTTATGCGCCCAATAAAAAAAATCAAGGCAAAATTAAAACTGCCAGTGGAGAATACAAGTTAACTAAACCAGCGATTGTGAAGGCTATGGGGCCAGCCATTGATGATGGTTTTTATTTTGATTTTGATTTATCCCAAGAAGCAGCAGCAGCAGGGTTTCGCCTGGTTGAAGCCGACTTAGCTAAAATTGAAAAAGAAATGGGCAAGCTCATTGCGCAAAATTTGCTCATGCAGCGGCTGGAAGTGCCAATCGATTTAGCTCGGGCGATTTTTCGTGACAATCCCTACAAACAAGAATTACTTGATGGTTTAGCTGAACTGGATGCTCAAAAAAACAAGATTGATTCAGCTTCGTTGCGTTTGGATGTCGAGCGACAACAGGTTGAGCCTGGTATAGTGAGCATTTATCTTACTGGCAAGCCCGAGCAGATTCAGGCTGATGTCCAACTACTGGAGGGTTTAAAGTCAAATAGATTAGCAGATGCCCAAAGTCAAATCGATTTGCAAAGTTTTGTTGATTTATGCAAGGGTCCCCACGTTGACCAAATTGGCGAAATTAAAGCCTTCAAATTGTTAAGCATTGCTGGTGCCTATTGGCGGGGAAGTGAAGCCAACAAAATGCTCACGCGTATCTATGGAACTGCTTTTGCCAGTCAAGCCGAATTAGCTAAATTTTTGAGCAATCGGCAACTGGCGTTGGAGCGCAATCATCGCAAAATTGGCAAGGAAATGGGTTTGTTTGCTATCATCAACGAGATTGGACAAGGACTGCCTGTGTGGTTGCCTAACGGTTACGCCATGCGCCGCGCAATCGAAGATTATATGATTCGTTTTGAGCGCAGTTTCGGTTACACGCACGTGCTGACTCCTCATATTCAGCGTAAAGAATTATTTGAAAGATCAGGACATTTAGGATTTTATGATGAAAGTATGTACCCACCTTTAACGTACCGAGAAGAGGATGATGATTCGGTGGCGGATGAGGTTTATTATCTAAAACCAATGAACTGTCCAGCAGCGATGATGATCTACAAATTACAACCTCACAGTTATCGTGAGCTGCCCATGAAAATTGGTGAATTCGGTACGGTTTATCGTCGGGAAAAATCTGGCGAGTTGCATGGTCTGCAAAGAGTGCGGGGCTTTACGCAAAATGATGCGCATATCTTTTGTACTGCCGAGCAACTTAAGGGTCAATTTTTGGAAGTGATGAAGATGTTAGAAATCTTTTATCGAGCAGTCGGGTTTGATAATTACAAATTTCGTTTATCCATTTCTGATCCTGATGATAAAAAATTTCAAGTTTGCGGTTCACCGGCTGAGTGGCAGAAAGCCGAGAATACCATGCGCGACATTCTTAATGAGGCTGGCGTAGAGTATGAAGAAGTCAAAGGTGACGCTGCTTTTTACGGTCCGAAGTTAGATGTGCAAGCAATTAATGTTTTTGGTAAAGAAGATAGTATTTCGACGATTCAAGTAGATTTTAATTTACCAGAACGTTTTGATGTTAGTTACATCGATGAAAATGGTGAAAAGCAACGGCCTTTTATTATCCACCGGGCTTTAATTGGGTCTTTCGAGCGCTTTTTTGCTTTCTTAATCGAATATCACGGTGGAGATTTTCCCTTATGGTTTGCGCCAGTACAAGCTAGATTATTGCCCATTGCTGATCGGCATCTAGATTATGCGCACTCGGTAATGGAGAAACTTTTGGCAGCTGGGGTCAGAGTAGAACTTGATGATCGCTCAGAGCGGCTGCAAGCCAAAATTCGTCAAGCTGAAGCAGATCGAGTGCCACTAATGTTAATTATTGGCGATCAGGAAGTAGAGAATAAGGAATTGAGTTTGCGTACTCGTGGGCGCGCTCAAGGTTTACTAAAAGAGGGGGCAATCGGCTTGGAAGAAATTATCAAGATAGCGACAGCCCTACCAGCGTTAAGATAACTAGCGCTAAGCTAACCGGTGAGGCTAATTGGTGCTAAGCTAAAGTAAAAATAAACCCAGCCATATCATAGGCTGGGTTTATTTGATTATGACTAAATGGTGACCTATTTGTTTTCTTCTAGCTGGTGATTCACTCTGATGGCCGGACCCATTGATGGGGTAATCACTAATTTAACAATTTTGTTTTTCAAAGCCCGAATAATGGCCAGTAGGTTTTCTTCCAGTGTTTTATCTTCCATGCTGACTTTACCAATCACTAAATGCATTAGTGGGGCTTTATTCTCGGTTTTAAGAGTGAAAGTTCCAGCCTCAAGCTCTTTCTTTTTTAACTCTGGTTTGGGAGTTAAAGTGCCATTTTTGGGGTTAGGCATCAAACCTTTTGGTCCCAAAATTTTAGCTAATTTAGCCAATTTGGGCATCAATTCTGGTGCAGCTAAAAGCACGTCAAAATCGATATTACCTTTTTCAACCTCAGCTAACACTTGATCGTCAGCAATGACGACTTTAACGCTTTTGCCCGTACTATGAGGTAGGGTGAGATTCACACTAGTGCCGACTTCTTTCACTACAATATGAACTTCGACCGAAGCATCAAATTTGGCGTAGGAAAACTTTTTAACTAAAGCAATGGCCTGAGCTGGATCATAAGCTTTGGTTTTATCTAATTGAGCGCGAACGGCTTGATATTTTTTGCCACGAATTTTTTTAGATTTCTTTGGTACAACAGGCTTTTTTTCGTCAGTAGCCTCTTTTTCAGCCCCCGCCTCTTTTTTAGCCTTGGCCTCTTTTTCAGTCTCAGCCTCTTTTTTGACATCACTCTCAGTTTGAGTCATGTCGACATTTTTTTTGCTTCCCATAATTCCTTTCTGTTAGCGTGGTGCAAACGACTGGGGTAAAGCTTAAGTCTGCCACACTAATACTTATTTATTTTTTTAATTTTTTAATCGACAATATCTACACCCATGCTTTGGGCAGCACCGATAACTGTACGCATAGCTGCTTCAATATCTGTGGTATTCAGATCAGCTAGCTTTTCTTCAGCGATTTCTCTAACTTGGGCTTTTGTTAATTTGCCTTTGTTTTCTCGGCCAGCCAAAGCGCTGCCTTTTTTCAGTTTAATTTTTTGCTTAATTAAATCTGAAACTGGAGGCAGTTTTAGCACAAAGCTAAAAGAACGATCTTCGTAAACCGTTACCTCGGCTGGAATGATTTGGCCACGCTTGTCGGCACTTTGATCATTGTATTGCTTGATAAAATCCATCATGTTAATACCAGCTTGACCTAAAATTGGACCAACTGGGGGAGCAGGCGTAGCATTGCCTGCTGGTAAGTTTAACTTGAGGACTTGTTTGACTTTTTTTGCCATGACTTTCTTTCTTCTAAACTTTCTTGACTTGTAAGAAATCTAATTCGACCGGAGTTTCCCGACCAAAAATATTAATTAACACGGTAACTTTACCACGTTCTTCATCGATATTATCGACAGTGCCCAAGAAATCATTAAATGGTCCATCGGTAATACGGACCGCCTCGCCATCGACAAAGTCAGCCTTGTATTGAGTATCACTTTGTTCAGCATATTTCATAATTGCTTCAACCTCACTCTTGGGCAGTGGGGTAGGGCGACTACTCATACCAACAAAACCAGTGACTCCTTCAGTGGTCCGAATGGCTAACCAGGCGTTGTCTGTCATTTCCATTTCCACCAAAATGTAACCGGGAAAAATCTTTTCGCTAACAGTGCGCCGCTGACCACGTCTAATTTGAATTTTATCTTGAGTAGGA
>Ga0255347_1003173_pt1 | contig 21716 bp, 17 predicted proteins | sample wastewater_treat_2_FD_192479 | JGI IMG/M metagenome (GOLD analysis project Ga0255347, IMG submission 192479) | Wastewater microbial communities from Lulu Island WWTP, Vancouver, Canada - plant24 | ecosystem: Engineered > WWTP > Wastewater > Unclassified | place: Canada: Vancouver, British...
TGTCGGTGTAGGCTTCTTTCTCAACATCGCCGCCCGCCACAACTTCCACGATGGGCAGGCCGAACTTCTTGGCGAACTCCCAGTCCCTCTCATCGTGGCCGGGAACAGCCATGATGGCTCCCGTGCCGTAGGTCATGAGTACGTAGTCGGAAGCCCAGATGGGGATCTCCGCGTTGGTGGCCGGGTTGATCGCGCTGAGCCCCTCAACCCGCACGCCCGTCTTCTCCCGAATAAGCTGGGCGCGCTCGAACTCAGACTTCTTCCGGGCCTGTTCCTGGTAGGCCTCGATCTCCGGCATATTCGTGATGCGGTCCCTCAGTTTCTGGAGGACAGGGTGTTCTGGCGAGATCACCATGTAGGTAGCTCCGAACAGAGTGTCCGGCCTGGTAGTGAAGACGGTCAGGTTTTCCTCTGTGTCCTTGATTTTGAACAGCACTTCCGCACCTTCGGAACGGCCGATCCAGTTGCGCTGCTGCACCTTGGCCCGCTCGATGTAATCGACCATTTCCAGGTCGTTGATCAAGCGCTCGGCGTAAGCGGTGATGCGCAGCATCCACTGATTCTTAACCCTGGTCTCAACTTCGTGGCCGCAGCGCTCGCAGGCGCCATCCACAACTTCCTCATTGGCCAGGCCGATCTTGCAGCGCGGGCACCAGTTGATGGGCATCTCCTTTTTGTAGGCGAGGCCTTTCTCAAACAGCTTGAGGAAGATCCACTGGGTCCATTTGAAGTAATTGGGGTCGGTGGTATTGACCTCCCGGGACCAGTCGAAGGAAAACCCCAAGGACTGCAGCTGCTGCCGGAAGCGGTTGATGTTCCGCTCGGTGATCACCGCCGGGTGGATCTTAGTCTGAATGGCGAAGTTTTCCGTGGGCAGGCCGAAGGCATCCCAGCCCATTGGGAAGAGGACATTGAAGCCTTCCATGCGGCGCTTGCGGGCCAGGACATCCAGGGCGGTATACGGCCTGGGATGCCCGACATGCAGCCCTTCCCCGGATGGGTAGGGAAACTCTACGAGGGCGTAATACTTGGGTTTACTGAAGTCACTGCTGGTTCTGAAGATCTGCTCGTTTTCCCAGATCTCCTGCCATTTCTTTTCCACGGCTCGGAAGTTGTAACGGGCCATCCTGCTTCCTCCAATCCTATCCTGTGCTGATAAAAAGAAAAAACCTTCCCTCTCCTTAGAGACGAAAGATTTCCGCGGTACCACTCTAATTGATCGCGCGACAGAAGACCGAGCGATCCACTCTCCCATGGTAACGGCATGACCGGCTGGCACTACATTTCGCACCAGCAGCTCCCAGGCGAGTTCTGAAGGAATTTGCGCTGCTTCGCACCGGCCAGCAGCTCTCTGGGCACCTCCATACTACTCCTGTTCACGGCTTTTGCATATCAGCCTCATTGTACCAACGCCGGCACCCGATGTCAACCGCTTCTCGACGGCTAATAGAGCCGGTCCACCACAGAGAGAGCGGTCTTCTTCTGGAGGTCGACCACTTCTCTGCCGAGGCGGTGGGCAACGCCAGCGAAGAGGAGATCGACCATGTGTACCTGCGCCAGCTTGGAGCGGAGGGACCCACCCTGGAGGGGGTCTTCAGCTGAGCTGGTGAGCAGCACGATATCAGCGTGTTCGGTGATGGGCGACTTGAACGCATCGGTGACCGCAATGGTAAAGGCGCCGTTCTGCTTGGCCAGGCGCACGCAGTCCACTGCATCTTTTGTGCTGCCTGAATGGGAAAAGGCGACGCAGACGTCCTGCTTGGTTAAGTGAGCCATGACCATCAGCTGATGGTGGGCGTCAGACAGGCAGAAAGCAAGCATCCCGATGCGGAGAAACCGGCTCTGGGCATCTTTGGCCGTGATTCCCGAAGCGCCTACACCTACGAAGAACAGCCGCTTGGCCTTGATGATGGCATCGGCAGCCTTTTCCAGGGTCCTGGGATGCACCATCCTGGAGGTGTCCTGGAGGGCGCTGACGTTCATGGCCGTAACTCTCTCAATAAGGGTCTCCATGGAAGCATCGGAGGGAAGGGTACCCATCGGTTCTCGCTGCTGTTTGCCGGCCAGTTCGATGGCGAGACTCAGCTTGAGGGCCTGGTAACCGGTGAAGCCAACAGCCTGTGAAAAACGGATAATTGTAGATTCGCCCACGCCGCATCTTTCGCCGAGCTGGGTGACTGAAAGGTACATCGTCTCTTCTGGATGCTGCAGGCAGTAATCTGCCACCCGTTTTTCCGTGGGAGTGAGGTTGGGATAGGCGCTGCGGATCAGGGCCAGCCCGCCCGAGCCGATTAAGGGTTCTTTGGCCACCACAATCCCTCCTTATCATTTCTTAACAATTTCTCCACCGCTGGGGTGATTCCTCCTCCTCCGAACGGGAACCAGGAATTTGCTTGTAGATCTCGAATTCATAAAGCAAGAAAGGCGCTCGGCAGGCCTCGACCTCAAAGCCAGCCTGGCCAGAGTTAACTTGGGCTTCCTCGCACACGGCCCGAGGGAAGGAAGAATAACGTGAACGTACTGCGCGCTATCCATCAGGGACTGATCGTATCCTGCCAAGCTCTGGAAGATGAACCCCTGCACGGCCCCATGTTTATGGCGGCAATGGCCAGAGCTGCTCAAAAGGGAGGCGCGGCGGGCATCCGCACCAACGGCAGGCATGAGGTGGAGGTGATCAAGCAGATCACCGGCCTGCCTGTGATCGGTATCGAGAAAGTGACCAGCACGGAAGGGGAGCTGGTCATCACGCCTTCCTTCAGCCTGGCCCGGGATCTGGTGGAGGCCGGGGCGGATATAGTGGCGGTGGATGTACGCCAGAACAGGCCCTTCGGCGAGCCTTTACACGAACTCCTTCCCCGCATCCGCCGAGAGCTCGGGGTACCCGTGATGGCTGACTGCGCCACGGCCGAGGATGCCCAAAAGGCGGCAGAAATCGGCGTGGATATCCTCGCCTCAACCTTTGGCGTCAAAGCGAACGATCTGGGCCTCGAGCCCGATTTCGAACTGCTGGCAGAAATGCTCAAGCTTGGTGTGCCCGTGATCGCTGAAGGCGGGTTCTGGTATCCCGAGCAGGCTGAAAGAGCCCTTAAAATGGGCTGTTGGGCCGTGGTTGTGGGGAGTGCCATCACCAGGCCTCTGGAAATCACAAAGCGCTTCGTACGGGCTTGCCGCCGGGCCAGCTCTGGCTAGAGGCTCCGCCCGGATCTCGCTTTTTAAAAAAACGGCAAAAAGGTAATGCAGCAGAGAAGGATACTGAATGAAGTTGTCAAATGATCACATTACGTACCGTTTAAACCGGTTTAGAGGCATCCGGTGTGCTGCGGTGGTCCGAGAATCCGCCGCAGGCGGCTGTTTTTGTCTCACCATTTGAACCGGTTTAGAAAGGGGAGATCCTGACGTGAGAGAACGACTGAGGCCGGGCGATGTTGAGGTGGTTGAGCTTGCGTGGCCAGAACCTGAAGTAACCCACGACCTGCCGCAGATTCCCGGCGAAACCTACGCTCAGCGCCTCGCAAGCCTGCGGGCTTTGATGGACAGAGAGGGCCTTTCCCATGTACTGGTCTACGGCGACCGGGAGCATTTCGCCAACACCCGCTGGTTGACGGGCTATGATCCCCGCTTTGAGGAAAGCCTGGTCATTGTGGGGCTCACTGGCAGGCCCCGGTTGCTGGTAGGCCTGGAAGGGCAGTACTATGCGGCCATCGCCCAAGGGGTTGACGTGGAACTCTATGATGAGTTCAGCCTGCAGGGGCAGCCCAGCAGCGGGCGCACGCTCCCGGAGATCCTCGCTGACTGCGGCCTCAGTGTGGGCAGCAGAGTGGGACTCGCCGGCACGAAGTACAGGCAGACCCCTGCCTTTGCGAAGGCAGGACTGGCCACTGACGTTCCCTACTACCTCGTGGCTGTCCTGGCCGAGGTTGTGGGCAGGGAGAATATCAGGGATGTCACCCGCTGGTTCACAGACTCAAGCACCGGCCTGAGGATTCCGCTTACGGTGGATGAAATAGCCCGGAACGAGATGATCAACCAGATGGTGTATGCAGGCATGTGTGCTGCTCTCTCAGCGCTGAATCCGGGCGTCAGCGAGGCAGAAATCTCGGGCAAGCTTGGCTATGATGGAAGCATCCCCCTGTCCTGCCACATCGTCGTCAGCTTCGGAGAAAACGTCAACCTGGCGCTGAACAGCCCAACCAACAGGCAGCTGCGCCTCGGCGATCCCCTGAGCGTCGCCATGGGAGTATGGGGCGCCAACATCGCCCGTACGGGTATTGCTGTACACAGCGCTGAGGAGTTTCCACCGGAGATCGCAGATGCCCTGGAGAAGGTTTTCGTACCCTACTTCGACATGCTGCTGCGCTGGTACGGTGCCCTCCATGTGGGCGCAAACTGCGGAGACGTCTACGAGGCAGTGCGTGAGTACATGGAAGACCCGTTCTTTGGGATCGCCCTCAACGCGGGCCACCTGATCCGGGACGAGGAGTGGATCAACGCTCCATTCGTGCCAGGCTCTAAGGATGTCCTGGCCTCGGGAACCATGATCCAGTGCGACATCATCGTCCCAGCAACTCCTCCCTACCCTGGCGTGCACACAGAAGACGGTTTGGTCGTGGCCGATGCCGACCTCCGGGCCGAGCTGGCCGGGAAGTATCCGGCGGTTTGGGAGAGGATCCAGAAAAGGCGCGCTGCCATGGAGGATCTTGGCTACAAGCTGCACGAAGATGTCCTTCCCCTCTGCGACATGCAGGGTCAGGTTACGCCCTTCATGCTCAGCCCAACCAAGGTGCTGAGTCTGAAGAAGTAGGCGGCGAGGAGCATGCTGGGCCAAAGGGGGGAGGAGCAGGCCGGTTCGGGGTTTTGAACCGTTTTGGTACAGTTTGGGAAGGAATTTCCGGACAGAATGTCAAAGGATAGTTTGCTGGCTGGATTTCGAATTGTGGAGGAAGTCATTTGGCGGGTAATCGTTCCAGGCGCTCCAAAAAGCACAGGGTCACCATCGATGACATCGCGCGGCACCTCAACCTCTCCAAGGCCACTGTATCGCTGGCCTTGAACAACAGCCCCCTGGTGGCTGAAGAGACGAAGCGGCGGGTGCTTGAAGCGGCAGACGAATTTGGCTACCGCCCCAACTACTTCGGAGCGCGCCTTTCCCGCGGGAAGTCGGACATGATCGGCCTCTACATCTTGGGAGGCAGCGAGAAGCAGTGCAACTGGACACTGCCCTCGAGCTGGATGTTCTACCATCCCATCCTCCAAGCGGTGAGCGAGGAACTCTCCCAGCGCGGCTACCGGTTCAACCTGGAAGTAGTGAGCGTGGAACAGGTCACCAAACAGGGAGTCATCTCTTCCGTGATCCAGGAACGATCCCTCGATGGCATGCTGCTCGTCGTTCAAGATGACATCGACTACAGCTTCCTGCAGATCGTGGAAGAAAGGCAGTTTCCCTTTGTGGTGCTCAATGCCAAGGTTGCAGAGAGCATCAGCTCTGTGAAAATTGACAACGAACTCGGGGCCCGCAAGGCCGTTCGGCATCTTGTGGAGCTGGGCCACCGCACCATCGCCCATCTGAGCGGGCCGGAGAAGGACCTCAACGCGATTGAGCGCCGTCTTGGATTCCAGCATGCCGCTCGCGAGGCAGGGCTGGACTGGAATCCCAGCCTGCTCTACTACGGCGACTGGAAGCGCGAATCAGGCTGGCGGGCAGCCAGGGAGTTTCTGCAGCTGGAACCCCGGCCCACAGCTGTTTTTTGTGCCAATGATCACATGGCCGTCGGTGTCATGCAGGCCCTGCAGGAAGCGGGGCTGCGGATCCCGCAGGATGTGTCGCTGATTGGCTACGACGATACAGAACTGTGCCAGGTGGTGGTGCCCAGGCTGACAACAGTGAGACAGCCAGTAGACCTCATGGGTAAGCTGGGAGCTGATGCGGTGCTTCACCAGATTGAGAGCGAGTCGCCTCAAGCAACCCACACTAACTTGGAACCCGAACTTATTGTACGGGACTCCACAGCATATGCAGGTAGTAGATCTTAATTCCTTAGATGGAGGAGGAAGAGTATGAACAAGTATTTTCCTGAAGTAAGCAAGGTTTTGTATGAAGGAAAGGGCAGCAGCAATCCCTTGGCCTTCCGCTACTACGATCCGCAGCGGGTGATCGGCGGCAAGACCATGGAAGAGCATCTGCGTTTTTCCATGGCCTACTGGCACACCCTCTGCGCAGTCGGCGTTGACATGTTTGGATCGGGCACGGCTGTTCGTCCCTGGGAGAACCTGACCAAGCCCATGGACATCGCCAAGGCCAAGGCGGAAGCTGCATTTGAGTTTATGTCCAAGATGCAGATTCCCTTCTTCTGCTTCCACGATGTGGACATCGCTCCCGAAGGCGAGACTCTCGAGGAAACCTTCAAGAACCTCGATGAGATCGCTGCCCTGTTCAAGGATTTGATGAAGGCCACCGGTATTAAGCTCCTTTGGGGCACGACCAACCTGTTCTCCCATCCCCGCTTCATGCACGGTGCAGCCACGTCGCCTAACGCCGATGTCTTCGCCTATGCGGCAGCCAGGGTCAAGAAGACCATGGAGATCACCAAGGACCTCGGCGGCCAGAACTATGTGTTCTGGGGCGGCCGCGAAGGCTACGAGACTCTGCTCAACACCGATCTGAAACTCGAGCTGGATAACCTGGCCCGCTTCCTGCACATGGCGGTGGATTACGCCAAGGAGATCGGCTTCACCGGCCAGTTCCTGATCGAGCCAAAGCCGAAGGAACCCACCAAGCACCAGTACGACTTCGACGTAGCGACGGTGATCGGCTTCCTCAAGACCTATGGTCTGGATCCGTACTTCAAGGTCAACATCGAGGCCAACCACGCCACCCTGGCAGGGCACACCTTCCAGCATGAGCTTCGCCTCGCCCGCGTCAATGGGTTCCTGGGCAGCGTAGATGCCAACCAGGGCGACGATCTCCTGGGCTGGGATACCGACCAGTTCCCGACCAACATCTACACCACCACCCTGGCCATGTATGAGATCCTGCTCAACGGCGGCCTCGCCCCCGGCGGACTCAACTTCGACGCCAAGGTTCGCAGAGGTTCCTTCGAGCCTATCGACCTGTTCTACGCTCATATCGCCGGTATGGACTCCTTTGCCCACGGACTGATCATCGCCAACCGCCTGCTCGAGTCCGGGGAACTGGAAGACTTCGTCGCTCAGCGCTACAGCAGCTACAAGACGGGCATCGGCGAGAAGATCGTCAAGGGCGAAGTGGGCTTCAAGGAACTCGCCGAGTACGCCATGGCCAACCAGCAGCCCAAGCTCACCTCTGGACGTCAGGAACTGCTGGAGACCATCCTCAACAAGTACATGTTTGCTGACTAATTGAGCACGTGTAAAGGCGGGTTGCGACCATGAAATACCTCATTGGGTTGGATGTTGGCACATCGGCGGTGAAAGCCCTCCTCGTCACCAGTGAAGGAAACGTGGTGGGCAGCTACACCGTGGAATACCCCTTCTTCTCGCCGCAGCCGGGCTGGATCGAACAGAACCCTGAAGATATGTGGAAGGCTTCTGCAGATGCGGTGCGCGGAGTTCTGACCAAGTACTCGGTTTCCGGCGAGGACGTAGCCGGTCTGGGCCTATCTGGGCAGATGCACAGCTCAGTCTTCCTTGATGAGCAGTACAAGGTGATCCGGCCGGCCATCCTCTGGAACGACGTGCGCACGACTGCTCAGTGCCGCTTCATCGAATCGACCGTTGGCAGTGATGTGCTGAAGGAGGAAGTGTGCAATCCCGCCTTGGAGGGGTTCACCCTTCCCAAGGTGGTTTGGCTCAAGCAGAACGAACCGGAGAACTACGCCAAGCTGCGCTGGCTGGTCCTGCCCAAAGACTATGTACGCTTCCGCTTAACGGGCGAAATAGCCATGGAAGTATCCGATGCCGCGGGCATGCTGATGATGAACGTACGTCAGCGGGTCTGGTCCAATCCCATCCTTGAAAAGCTGGACATCTCCCCGGAGATCCTCCCGCCGATCATCGGTTCATCTGAAGTCGGCGGCAGGGTTACTGCCGAGGCGGCCGAAGCCACAGGTCTCAAGCCTGGTACCCCGATCGTGGGCGGCGGTGCAGACAATGCCTGCGGAGCAGTGGGCTCCGGCGTGGTCATCGCTGGGCGGGGCATGGTCAGTCTCGGTACCAGCGGCGTGATCCTTGCCCACCTGACCGAACCCAGGCTGATCACTGAAGGCACGGTGCACATGTTCAACAGCTGCGTGCCCGGAGAGTTCTACATGATGGGTGTCACCCTCTCTGCCGGCTTGTCACTGAGCTGGCTGCGCAGCCGCTTGGGCCTGGAGGAAGTGCCCTATGATGTGATGACCAAGGCAGCCGATCCAGTGCCGCCGGGCAGCCGCGGCCTGGTCTTCCTGCCCTACCTGACAGGGGAGCGCACTCCCCACGGCGATGGCAACGCCAGGGCCAGCTTTGTCGGGTTGAGCGCCACCCATGACCAAGGTGACATGATCCGGGCCGTCATGGAAGGCGTGGCCTTTGCCTTCTGCGACTCCGTAGAACTTCTGCGGAAGGCCGGCTGGAACGGCACATCCCTGCGGGCACTGGGTGGAGGCGCCAGATCTCCGCTCTGGAAGAAGATCATCGCCAGCGCCACCGGCCTCGCCTTGGACGAGATCAACATCGACGAAGGCCCGGCACTGGGTGCGGCAATTCTCGCCGGTGTAGGCACAGGTGTCTTCGGCAGCGTCCGGGAGGCTTCGGACAGCATCATCAAGGTGGTGCGCTCTGTGGAGCCGGATCAAGAATGGCGCAAGGTCTACACCGAGCTCTACCAGGTGTACAGGGCGCTCTATCCGGCGCTCAAGCCGTCCTTCGACCGGCTGGTGACCTTCGCTTAAGACTGGTAACAAAGAAGGGCTGGGACCAATCCCAGCCCTTTTCTTATTTATGCAAGTCAACGGACAATCATCAGCCGCTCTTACTTCTACAACGACTCGTCAAAGGCCCTGGTGGAGGGGGAAAAGTTGATGCGGCGCACGAATTCCAGCGACTCCTGGGCGCCGAACACCCGGTCCATGCCGCTGTCTTCCCACTCGACCGAAAGCGGGCCTTCGTAACCGATGGCATTCAGCTCGCGGATGATCTCCTCGAAGTTCACATCACCATGGCCGAGAGAGCGGAAGTTCCAGCCGCGGCGGGGATCGCCGAAGTTGATGAACGAACCGAGAATCCCTGCCCTGCCGTCAAGGGTTACGGCCACATCTTTCATGTGCACGTGGTAGATGCGGTCGGCGAACTCCCGGATGAAGAGATGGGGCTGCACTCCCTGCCAGAGCAGGTGGCTGGGATCGAAGTTGAGTCCCAGGGTCCTACGGTAGTTGAAGTGCTTAAACAGCTTCTCTGTGGTGTAGAGGTCAAAGGCGATTTCCGTTGGATGGACCTCCAAGGCGAAGAGAACTCCCTGCTTGTCAAACTCATCAAAAATGGGAGTCCACAGCTCTACGATCTTGTTGAAGCCTTCCTCAATCATCTCCTCCGGTGTGGGCGGGAAGGAGTACCAGTAAGCCCAGATGGGAGAACCGGTAAAGCCTGTGACCACCCTGCAGCCCAGGTTCTTTGCGGCCCGGGCCACGTACTTCATCTCCTCAACAGCCCACTCCCGGATTTTCTCAGGCTGCCCCTTCACGTGGTCAGGTGCAAAGGTGTCCAGCCTGGGATCCCAGTTATCTCCCACGCACTGCCCGATCAGGTGGGAACCGATGGCCCAGCACTTCAGGCCGTAGCGCTCCAGAGTTCTCAGCCGGTCTTCTACATAGGCATGGTCCTCAGCGGCCCTTTTGGGATCGAGGTGATCTCCCCAGCAGGCGATTTCCAGTCCGTCATAGCCCAACTCGCTCATCAACTTGCAGACTTCTTCGAAGGTGAGGTCGGCCCACTGGCCTGTAAAGATGGTTACGGGTTTGGACATCTTGCTCTCCTCCTTCTCAATCGAACTTGACCCATACCGAGCCCTTCTTCGAGCTCTCCACGCATTTGTGGACAAACTTCACTCCCTTCAGGCCAGCCTTCACAGTGGGGAAGTCCAGATCGTCTTCGGTCAGTTCGAGTCCCTGTTCCAGCTTGAGCAGGGCATTGGTGAATTTCCGGTAGGTGTTGGCAAAGGCTTCATAGAAGCCTTCCGGATGCCCCGAAGGGATTCGGGACATCTGGGCTGCCTCGGGGTAGAAGTAGGGGTTGCCCCGGGAGAGGATCTGGATCGGCTCGCCCAGTTTGACAACCTTAAGGTAGTTCGGATCCTCCTGGCGCCACTCGATCGTACCCTTGGTGCCGAAGATGCGCACGGTGAGGGCGTTGTCATAGCCGATGGCCACCTGGGAGCACCAGTAGTTGCCCACGGCACCATTTTTGTACTTGACTAGGATGTGGGCGTTCGTGTCCAGGCTGCGCCCCTCACCGCCAAAAACGTCCAGCCGGGCGCAGAGCTCGTCAATTTCCAGACCGGTGATGTAGGATACCGTGTTCTCGATGTGGGATCCGATATCCCCCACGCAGTTGGAAATGCCGGTTTTCTCAGGGTCCGTCCGCCAGGCGGCCTGCTTGTTCCCCTCCTGCTCCACTGCTGTCGCCAGCCAGCCCTGGGGGTACTCGGCGACAACTACATGGATATCCCCGATGTCGCCGTTTTTCACCATCTGCTGCGCATGCTTAACGACAGGGTACTGGGAATAGGCGTAGGTCACACAGAACAAAAGGCCCTTCTCCTCTGCAAGCTGGGCAAGCTCCTCCGCTTCTTCGACGCGCAGGGTGAGGGGCTTGTCGCAGGCCACGTGAATGCCGCTCTGGAGGAAGGCCTTTGCTGCCGGATAGTGGGCATGATTGGGCGTGGCAATGATGACGAAGTCGATGCCATCTGGGCGGGCTGCTTCTTTTTGAGCCATTTCGTTAAAGTCGCGATACAAGCGTTCCGGGTCCAATCCCAATTTCTCTCCAGTTTCCAGCGTGCGCTCATACCGGGAGGAGAAGCATCCTGCTGCCAGCTCTGCTTGGCCGTCAAAGAGCGCTGCCTTGCGGTGCACATCGGCAATAAAGCTGCCGGTACCCCCGCCCACCATGCCGAAACGGAGCATGCCACTCTTGGTCTTAGTCCCTTTTCCCTCGATCATATCTGCACCTCCATGCCGATTAGTGATCGCTAACATATTAGGCAAAATGTAAAGAAAACCCTTTCCCGTGCTGTTTTAAGTGCCGAAAGGCCCGGCGGTCGCACCACCTGGCCCTTGCGTTCTACAGGCAGCTCAGGAAGAAGTTGTGGATGGTCTCCATGAGCTCCAGGTTAAGCTCATTGGCCTGCTCCTTATCTATCTTGGCAAAGAACTCCCGCTGCACCTCGTAGGGAATTTCGCCTCCATACTGTTCGGACAGGGCGCGCAGCTCGGCGTTGCGGTCGCTGGCGTAAGCGATGGCCTCCCGGGAAAGGAGGATGCTGTTATGCCCATTGCGTCCTTCCTCATCGATGGCCAGGAACTGCACCTTGGGGTTGATGATCCGGTCTTTCTTGCTTATGATGCCGCTCCCGTCAAAGAACACGACCTTATCTCCTGTGCCGTGGACGATCAGCGCGGGAACACCTGCCTTGTTCAGAGCAGCTTCCCCGTCGAGCAGCGCCGCCTTCCCGAAGAGCATGACCTGATACAGCCAGACAAAGGGGCGCTGGGTGTCCATGAGCCAGCCCATCATCTGACGCCCCTGCTCTACGATCATCTCCGCTGCCGAGCTTGGCGCAGCGACAGCAACGATGCCCGCGATATCGTGATCATAATGGAGAACATTGGCCGCGGAGTAGCCTCCCCAGCTGTGGCCAAAGATCACGACGGGAAGCTCCGCCAGATCAGGTCTGCTTTCCACAAACCGCAGGGCGGCATGGAGATCAAGGATTCCTTGGGGGAACCCCCGAACTGCTTCGCCTTCGCTATCGTAGCAGGCGGTGGCATCATAGGCGAACACACTCCAGCCCTTGTCTAGAAAGTACCTGATCTGGGGCAGATAGCTGTCCGCACCGCCGCCCAGCCCGTGAGCCACTACCACGAGCCCGGGGCTGTCTGCGGTGGGGTAGAGGTAACCCTGGAGGCGGTTCTTCCCTGAAAGGAAACTGACCAGCTCCAGGGGGTAGTTCTCGGTTAAGTCGCTGTGGTGCATCTCTACCGTGGTCGCTGGATCTGGACGGTCAAAACGTCCAAACTCGGAGTCGAGGATCAGCTTCATGCCGGCCATGGACATGCCGGCAAAAACCGCCGCGGCCGCGAGCAGCACCAAGAGGGCGATCTTCACCGTTCTGGCTTTTCGGGAACCCTTTTGTCTCTTTTTCACCTGTGTCAACTCCTAGTCGAATTTCAGCCAGACAGAACCTTGCTTGGAACTCTCTACACAGCGGCTGACGAATTTGACGCCCCGCAGGCCGGCCTTCACATCGGGGAAGTCTAGATCTTCCTCCGTCAGCGGCAGGCCTTGTTTGCGTTTGAGGAGGGCGCTGTTGAACTTCGCATAGAAGTTGGCGAACATCTCGTAGTAACCCTCCGAATGGCCTGCGGCAAGGCGGGTCATCTGTCCCGCTTCTGGATAGAGGTAGGAATGGCCCCGAGCAAGGAGCTGCGGAGGTTCGCCTAATTTCCGCACGATCAGGTAGTTGGGAATCTCCTGGCACCATTCGATAGCGGCCTTGCTGCCGAAGACACGCACCCGCAGGGGGTTGTCATAGCCGATGGCCACCTGGGAACACCAGTAGTTGCCCACCGCCCCAAACTTGTACTTGAGCAGGATGTGGGCGTTGGTATCCAGGGCGCGGTTCTTCCCGCCGAAGTTGTCAAGGCGGGCGCAGAGCTCACTGATCTCCAGCCCGGTGATGTATGAAACAGTGTGTTCGACGTGTGTGCCGATATCACCAACGCAGTTGGATATGCCCGTGTACTGGGGATCCATGCGCCAGGGCATCTTGCCCTCAAGTTCCACAGGAGCAGCCAGCGAACCCATGGGATACTCAGCCACTACTACCTGGATGTCGCCAAGATCGCCGTTTCTCACCATCTGCTGGGCATGTTTCACTGCGGGGCACTGGGAGTAGGCGTAGGTTACGCCGAAGAGCAGCCCCTTCTCATCGGCCAGCCGAGCGAGTTCTTCCGCTTCTTCGACCGTTACGGTGAGCGGTTTGTCGCAGACGACGTTGATCCCCTGTTGGAGAAAGGCCTTGGCCGCGGCATAATGGGCGTAGTTCGGAGTACAGATGATCACGTAGTCAATACCGTCTTCTCGAGCCGCCTCTTTTTCGGCCATTTCCAAATGGTCGCGGTAGAGCCGTGAACGGTCCAACCCCAGCTGGGCTCCGGTGTTCAGGGTACGTTCGAAATTGCTGGAGAAACAGCCAGCCACCAGCTTAGCTTGGTCGTCGAACTCCGCCCCCTTGCGGTGCACATGACCGATAAAGGATCCCACTCCTCCGCCTACCATGCCGAAGCGCAGCACTTTTCCATCTGCATCTTGCATAATTCCTGCACCTCCGTATCAGCGTGTTCTCTGCCCTAATTACGCTCCGCACTGCCATATCCCTTCAAAGCAGGAATCGTGCCCCGAAAGGAGAACCAACAGAAAGGACCAAAAAGGGAATACAAGACTGGAAAGGAAGTTATCGCTTTGCAGACGTTGGCCATCGCACTGTTCGCTATCACATACATCTTGCTTCTGCTGCTTCCTCGGTACAGACCGTACATAGCGCTGGTGTCTGCAGGAATATTCGTCGCCGTCGGCATCGTCCCGCTGAACACGGTTTTTGGATTCATTGATTGGAACGTTATTTTGATGATCGCCGGAACGATGGGGATCGTTTCACTCTTCATCGAGTCACGCATGCCGGCCTTGTTGGCCGATCTGATTCTGGAAAAAACCCCGACTGTGCGCTGGGCAGTCGTGGCTCTATCGCTGTTCTCCGGTATCATTTCTGCCTTCGTGGATAACGTGGCGACGGTTCTGATCGTGGCGCCCGTGGCCATCAGCATCTCCAAAAAGCAGGGTATCTCGCCAGTGCCAAGTGTTATCGCCGTGGCCATTGCCTCTAACCTGCAGGGTGCGGCCACTTTGGTAGGCGACGCTACCTCCATCCTGCTGGGCGGTTACGCTAACCTGGATTTTCTGGATTTCTTCTGGATTCAGGGCAGGCCGGGCATGTTCTGGATCGTGCAGCTCGGTGCCATAGCCGCGACGGTTATCCTCTACTTTACCCTGCGTTCCATGACCGGCGCGGTGCAGCCCCAAGAGCGCACTCCAGTGGAGGACCGTTTCCCTGGTTTCCTTCTTGTACTTATGATCGTGCTTCTGATCCTGGCTTCCTTTATCCCAGAGAAGCCCGCGATCACAAACGGCTTGATCTGTGTCGCTCTCTTTGTTGTTGGCCTGATCAGGGATCTTGCTCGGGGAGGCACCCTGGAGCAGAGCATGAAGGCCATCAAGGACATCGACCTTTTCACCCTGCTGCTGCTCATGGGCCTCTTTGTTGTGGTCGGTGGACTGACGCAGGCTGGCGTTATCGAAAGGTTTGCCGCTTTTATCGCCCGCACCGGGCAGGGTAACGTGTTTGTTGTCTATACCCTCATCGTCTGGATGTCCGTGTTGATCTCCGCTTTCGTGGACAATATTCCCTATGTGGCTACCATGCTGCCCGTAGTCGGCGGGGTTGCAGCCATCATGGGCGTGGAACCGAACCTGCTCTACTTCGGCCTGCTGTGCGGGGCGACTCTGGGAGGCAACCTGACTCCTATCGGTGCCTCAGCCAACATCACCGGTATCGGCCTGCTTCGCAAGGAGGGCCATGAAGTGAGCGCCGGCCAGTTCATGCGCATGGGTGTTCCCTTTACCTTGGCTGCTGTCACCACCGGTTACATCTTGATCTGGCTCCTCTGGAGTTGAGTGCGTTGATCGGCACCCATAATGAAGGCTCTCTGCATGCCGGTTTAAAGGAATACTACCGCCAGCCCGGGGATATCTGCGAGGGCTGCGTGGAGGGTTACTGGATAGATCTCATCCAGCCCGAGCGCTTGGTGGAGATCCAGACCAGGAACTTTGCGGCCATCCGCAGTAAGTTGGAGAGCCTTCTCCAAGGTTACAAGCTGCAGCTGGTGTATCCGATCGGTGTGGAACGCCGGATCACCAAAGTAGCCCCGGAGACCGGAGAGGTGCTGAGCCGGAGGAAGTCCCCAAAGCGGGGGGATATCTACGATCTGTTTGCGGAACTGGTGAGCATTCCGCATCTCTTGCTGCATCCCAATTTGACCATAGAAGCTGCCCTGGTAGTCGAGGAAGAGATTCGCTGTGCCGACGGCCAGGGCAGTTGGCGCAGAAGGGGGGTGAGCATAGTCGATCGGGTCTTGGTAGAAGTGGTGGAGACGAGGGCTTTCCACTCCGCCCAGGACTACCTTGACCTGCTGCCCGAGGGCCTGCCTGCCGAGTTCACCAACAGTGAGCTGGCCTGCGCTCTGAAGGTGCCCGTCTTCAAGGCGCGGCGGGTGACCTACACTCTGAAGCAGGCCGGCCTGATCAGGGAAATCGGCCGGCGCGGGAGAGAATTACTTCATCAAGTAAGTTAGTTATCCACATTATGCACAGGTTACCCACAACAAACTGCCCAAAACAAGTGTTTCCGCCCTGCATCTAGTAGTTGGCTTGTTACGAATGTATAGCAACAGTGTATTGCTAGTAAAAGGCCAGCATGGTATAGTAATCATTAGCAATACCAGTTAGGAGGGACTTTCCAGATGAGAATCATGACCGAGAAGAACCTGAGAGATGCGTTTGCTGGGGAAAGCATGGCGCACATGAAGTACCAGATCTTCAGCGCCATCGCGGAAAAAGAGGGCTACCCCAATGTGGCCAAGCTGTTCAAGGCCATTGCCTACGCTGAGCTCGTACATGCTCGCAACCACCTGAAGGAGCTGGGCGGCATCAATGATTCCGTCGCTAACCTCCAGTCTGCCTATGAGGGCGAGACGTATGAAATCGAAGAGATGTATCCTGCCTACAAAGTTGTAGCCGAGCTGCAGCAGGAGAAGGGCGCTGTCCGCTCGACCCATTACGCCCTGGAAGCTGAAAAGATCCATGCCGATATGTACCGCGACGCCAAACAGGTTGTCATGGAGGAGAAGGACATCGAGCTCGGCACGGTCTACGTTTGCGAGATCTGCGGCTGGACGCATGAAGGCGATGCTCCGGAGAAGTGCCCCGTTTGTGGAGCAAAACAGAGCCAGCTGCGTGCTTTTTAAGCAGGGAGGCTGAAAATGCAGACCCTAAACATCAAGATTGGAGGACAAGCTGGGCAGGGTCTGGTGTCCATCGGAACGATCCTGATCAGGGCCGCCACACAGGAAGGCTGGCATCTGTTCGCCCATCAGGATTACGAATCCCGCATCCGCGGCGGTCACAATTTCATCCAAATCCGTTTAGCGGATCGGCCGGTGGCCTCCTGGGAGAACGACCTTGACGTGTTAGTTGCCCTCGATGAAGCCACGATCACTCGGGAACTAGGCGAAGTGAAACCGGGCGGTGTGGTTATCTACGATCCAGATGTTTTAGGTCAAGACGCAAAAACACTAGTAGAAAAGCCCAACTGTATCGGTCTGCCCTTCGCCCGCATCGCCGAGGAACTGGGACAGCCCAAGATCATGGCTAACTCTGTCGCGGCGGGAGCAGTGTGGGCGCTTCTCAGCGAAGAAATCGCCGTTCTCCATGAGACTCTGGCCTTGATGTTTGCCGAAAAAGGCGAGGCCATAGTACAGGGGAACCAGAGCGTCGCTTCCGCTGGTTTCGCCCGCGTGCGCGAGCTTACAAGAGAGCGAGCTGTACCCGCCAAGCCTCAAGGCAGCGAGCCCCGGTTAGTGCTGAGGGGCAACGACGCCCTGCCCCTCGGTGCCCTGGCCGCCGGGGTGAAGTTCATGAGTGCCTACCCCATGACTCCGTCTACGGGCGTGACCGAGTTCATTTCTGAACACGGCAGAATCGCCAGGGTGATCATGGAGCAGGCCGAGGATGAGATTGCGGCGATCAACATGGCTATCGGCGCTAGTTTTGCGGGAGTGCGGGCCATGACTGCTACCTCTGGCGGAGGCTTCGCCTTGATGACCGAGGCTCTGAGCTTCGCCGGCTCTGCAGAGATCCCGATAGTGGTTATCGATGCCATGCGCCCCGGCCCGAGTACGGGCCTGCCCACCCGAACGGAGCAGGGAGACCTGCGCTGCGCTGTGGCCATGTCCTTTGGCGACTTCCCTCGAGCTGTCTTGGCTCCGGGCGATGTGGAAGAAGCCTTCTACCTCATGGTCCATGCTTTCAACTTGGCAGAAGAGTACCAGATGCCGGTGGTGGTCTTAAGCGATCAGCACCTTGCGGATTCCTATGTTACCGTGCCGCCATTCGATCTCAGCAGGATCGAAATCAAGCGCGGTAGGGTGGTCTCTTGCGCAGAGGCCGGGCCGGACTACCTGCGCTACCGCTGCACCGATGACGGCATTTCGCCCCGGCTCTATCCAGGGTTTGGAGATGGCCTTGTGGTGACTGCCGGAGATGAGCACGGGGAAGACGGCCACCTGATAGAAGACGCGGAGACCCGCCGCAGGATGATGGAAAAGCGGATGGCCAAGCAGAGGCTGGTGGAAGAGAACGCCCTTGATCCTGTCCTCTGCGGCGCCGACGAACCGGAGCTCATGCTGATCGGCTTTGGTTCCACCAAAGGGGCTGTGGCTGAGGCTGTGGAGATTCTGAACAGCCAAGGCTGCCGGGCGCAGGGAGTGCACCTGCCCCAGGTCTTCCCACTGCCCAAGAGCTTGGCGGCGCTGCTCCAGAAACCGGCCCGCAAGTTCATCGTGGAGGCGAATTACTCGGGCCAGCTTGAAGATCTCATTGCTTCCCGTTTCGCCTGGAAACCTGATGGCAGCATCAGGCGCTATGACGGAAGGCCCATGAATGCCAAGTTCATTTTGGACAGGCTTCCGGGAGGTGTATGCCATGGCAGCTGATCAGAGGTTTGAAGTGCGTCAGGAAACAGCCTGGTGTCCCGGCTGCGGCAACTTCGGGATTGTCCGGGCGGTGGCTAAAGCCCTAAATGGCCTGGGGCTTGACCCCAGCCAGGTGCTGTTTGTCTCCGGGATCGGCCAGGCGGGCAAGCTCCCCCATTACGTGAGCGGAAACGTGCTCAACACCCTGCATGGGCGCACGCTTCCCACTGCAACAGGAGCCAAACTGGCCAACGGAGACTTGACCGTGATTGCAGTCGGTGGCGATGGTGACGGTTACGCTGAAGGCGGCAACCACTTCCTCCACGCCATCCGCAAGAATGTCAACATCACTTACATCGTCCACGACAACCAGGTCTTCGGCTTGACCAAGGGGCAGGCCTCGCCTCGGAGCGATCCGGGGATGGTTACCGGGACAACGCCCCTCGGGGTCTACAACGAACCGTTCAACCCCCTGGCGACGGCCATGACCCTCAATGCTGGTTTTGTCGCTCGGGGCTATGCTGGCGACCAGGAGCATCTGGCGCGGATCATCCAAGCGGCGATCCAGCATGAAGGCTTTGCCTTGGTGGATGTGCTGCAGCCGTGTGTGACCTTCAACAGAATCAACACCTACCAGTGGTACCGCGACCGGGTGTACGACCTGGACCAGGAAGAGGCCTATGACCGCACCGACCGCCAGGCGGCCTGGAAAAAGAGCTGGGAGTGGGGGGAGCGCATCCCCATCGGCATCTTCTACCAGGTGAAGCGGCCGACTTTGGCGGATCACTACAGCGACATTCTAGACGTACCCCTGGTCAGGCAGGAACTGGATCCTGGGGCAGTGGAAGAAATACTCAGCGAGTTTCGTATAGGGTAGGAAACACAAAAAAGGAGCGGGGGGTCAGCAGATCCTCCGCTTTCCTTTGCAGAGGGTTTCTCAGAGTTGGTGTAGAATCACTGTCACGACAAGACGCTGAAAAGGATGAGGTAAGTGACGGCGAACAACATTCGGAGCTTTGCCAGGGGTACGGCCCTATTCTCCTCCGGCGATCCGGCTGTGGCGGCGTACTTCCTTCTCGATGGAAAGGTCTTGGTTGTTCGAGGAGAAGAACGGCTGAATCTGGGACCAGGGGCCTTTCTGGGCGCGGTGGCTTTTTTCCAGGAGAAAGCCCATACCTACACCGCCCTTTGTTCCAGTGAAGTGACCGCGCTGGTCATCACCAAAGAGAACAGCCGGGAGATTGCAGCCAAGCAGCCTGCCGTTGTGCTGTCCCTCCTGCGGGAGCTTGCCCTGCAGGTTCCAGAGACTGAGGAGCTCACTTTTTTCCAGGGCAGGCTGGAGGAAAAGGTTGAGGCACAGGCTGCCCGCCAGATCCTTCCCGATGGTCATCCCGTGTTTTCAGGCACGGTGCCGGTGGAGTACGGCGACCTGCTCTTCGCGGTAGAAGCGGAGTGCCCGGCTTGCGGGACGAAGTTCAGCGCCATGCGGACCAGGGGCTCCCGCCTGCAGCTTGCAGAGCAGAAGCCCGATTTCCGCACGGTGTACCGCAATTTCGAGCCGAACTACTTCTACCTCTGGGTCTGTCCCAAGTGCTGGTTTGCCTATCCGGAGAGGCTGTTTGGCAGGGTCGCCGAGCGCGCCGTCCGCAAGTGGCAGGAGGCAGTCGAGGCCGAACCGCCCACAGGCACCTTCGAGTTCAGCGTACCCAGGGCGATCCAAGAGGCGATCACTGCCTACTACTTGGCCATGAGAACATACGAGGTTATTGGGGCTCCGCCGGATCTGTGGGCCAATCTCTGGCTGCGGCTTGTCTGGATCTACGAGGATCTGCAGGCTGGGGATCTGGCGCTCAAGGCCGCGGAGCGGGCCAGGGATTACTTCGCCAAAACCATGGCTACGACCGCGCACACTGCCGCCGGCGACCAGCGCCTGCACTTGATCCTCGGTGAGCTGGATCTGCGCCTCGGACGCCAGGGAGAGGCCTTCCGTAACTTCCACGCGGCTGCCACCATGTCTGGGGGAGATACCCGGCTGAAACGGGCTGCCGCCGACCGCATCCAGGACCTCAGGGGCGAGTCGCAATGACGATCTGAAGGTGGTTGTGTTGCCTGAGAGGGTGTAGTGTCCCTGGGTTATCCGTTGCCAAAAAGCAGAAGCAGCCCAAAAACTCCGATGTAAAAGGGGTTTTGGGCTGCTTGTTCTGTTTGTGCCGCGATTCGTCGTATCATAATCTACCATTTCATAAAACATTCTACCTTCGGATAACAGGATAGTTAATATACAATTAACATAAGAGAACCGGCGTCGTAGCGCCGGGAAAAACATTCGGAAGGGGTGCCTATATGAAGTTGCGTAGACCCATTCTGGGATTTCTGCTTGTTGCCTTGATGGTGGCTGCAGCAGTTCCCGCAGTAGTGTTCGCTCAGAAAAGCGACATCAAGCTGACCTTCACGTATTGGGGCTCGACCTACGAAAAGGCAGTGATCGAGGCTGCGATCAAGTCCTTTACGGAGAAGACCGGAATCGAAGTTGACCCGATGATCATCCCCACAGATTATGAAACGAAGTTGCTCACGATGATCGCCGCAAATGATGCCCCCGATGTTGGCTATTTGGGTCCCCCCACGGCCTACAAGTGGTTCAGAGATGGCCACCTGGTAGACATCAAAGAACTCTTTGAGTCAGATCCTTCCGTTAAGGAAGAGGACTTCATCGATGGAGCCATTTTCCGCTATGGCGATTCCATTGTGGGTGTGATGAACAACCTGGAGTCGTTTGCTATCTTCTACAGCAAGGCAGCGTTTGAGAAGGCCGGGATAGACAACGTCCCGACGAAGCCTGAAGATGCCTGGACATGGGATGAGTTCGTGGAGATCGCCAAGCGGCTCACTATCGATCGCAGCGGCCGCAACGCTCTTGATCCGAACTTCGATCCTAAGAGTATCCGTCAGTATGGCGTGTACATGAACCTGTGGTCCGGGCCGTTTGAGGCGCTGTTGCTGCGAAACGGTACTCAGTACTTCCCGGGTATGAGCGACGAGACGGGTATTGGCACACCCGCCTTTAACGAAGTGTTCCAGAAGATCGCCGATCTGATGCATGTTCACCATGTCATGCCAACACCAACGGCTGCTCAGAGCATGCCCGCTCCGGCCGTTTCCCTGCAGTCTCGCCGCTACGCGATGGTGATCGATGGACAGTGGGTCTGCAATGACTTTGCCCCCATTGAAGAGCTCGAATACGGCATCGCTCAACTTCCGAAGATGACCAGCACAACGGCTGTCTACAGCGGCGCCCTTGGAGTCATCTTCTCCTCGAGCAAGCATCCAGAAGCTGCATGGCAGCTGCTGCAGCACATCACCAGCGTTGAAGAGTCCACGGAGCTGTTCCGTGACGGGCTGTGGATGCCCAATAAGAAGGCTTACTATGTTGACGAAGACAAGATCGCATTGTGGGCTTCTGAAAGCAGAGCGAGGGTTCCCGGCTACAGAGACGTGCTGGTAGATCCAATAGTGTACGACAGCGAAGTTACAGGTGAGGTGTATGTAAAGAACTTTGGCGACATCAACAACATCTTGTTCCCCGCCCTGGATCAGGTCTGGGCAGGCAAGAAGACAGTCGACCAAGTGATCACAGAAATCATGCCTCAGCTGGAACCCTTATTGGAGGGAAGCATCCGCTAG
>Ga0255347_1003178_pt1 | contig 21697 bp, 17 predicted proteins | sample wastewater_treat_2_FD_192479 | JGI IMG/M metagenome (GOLD analysis project Ga0255347, IMG submission 192479) | Wastewater microbial communities from Lulu Island WWTP, Vancouver, Canada - plant24 | ecosystem: Engineered > WWTP > Wastewater > Unclassified | place: Canada: Vancouver, British...
CTGCTGGGACTGGAGCTCGACGAGCTGAGGTCCATGTCCCACAACCCTAAGAAACACTTCGGCCTGGGGCACATCAAGCCGCACTACACGATGGGTCCCCTGTGCGCCGGGCTGAACGCCCTGCGCTCGGAGGTGCGCGAGGTGGAGCTCGCGGCGTTCAACGCCTACTACGAGGGAGACGGGATCATCGCCAGGCCGGACGTGCTGCGGGCGCTGAACAGGCTCAGCAGCGTATGCTACGTGCTCATGTACAGGCACCTTCCCAAGGGGTACGACAGGGAGTTCAAATAGACGGCCCGCTCGGGACGCATTGCGGGATAAGAGGTGTTGAAATGGCGGAGACTGTTCTCAGCGTCGGGATTGACATCGGCACATCTACAACCCAGCTGGTCTTCAGCGCTCTCGAGATAGAGAACACGGCGAGCGTCGCCTCGGTGCCGCGGATAACGGTCGTAGACAAGCGCATAATCTACCGCAGCGGCATCCACTTCACGCCGCTGCTCTCTGCCACGGTGATCGACGCCGACGGCGTGAGGCGCATTGTCGAGTCCGAGTACCGGGCGGCCGGCATGGACAGGGAGAGAATCTCGGCCGGGGCCATCATAATAACCGGCGAGACGGCGAGGAAGGAGAACGCGGAGACCCTGACCAGGGGAATGGAGGGGCTCGCGGGGGACTTCGTCGTCGCCACCGCGGGCTCGGACCTGGAGGCGATCCTGGCCGGAAAGGGATCGGGCGCTGCGGCCTACTCCAAGCGCGAGCGCACGTCGGTCGCGAACTTCGACATCGGCGGCGGCACCACCAACGTCGCGATCTTCAGAAACGGCGAGGTGACGGACACGAGCTGCCTCGACATCGGCGGAAGGCTCGTCAGGCTCGACCCGGCCTCCAGGAGGGTCGAGTACGTCGCCCCCTGCCTGGCCCCCGTGATCTCGTCGCTGGGGCTGTCCGTCTCCGAGGGCAGGCCCGCGTCGATGGACGACCTGGAGAAGCTCGCGAGCCGCATGGCGGCGTTCATGGACGAGCTCATCGGGACCGCCCCTAGAAGCCCTCTGTTCGACGCTCTGCTGACCTCCCACGATTTCCGCGGGGCGGACAGGAGCGTGAAGCACGTCTCCTACTCGGGCGGCGTGGCCGACGGCATAGCCGCCGTCCCGCCAGGGGGCCCCTTCGCCTATGGCGACATAGGCATCCTGCTCGGGCAGGCGGTCAAGTGGACCGAGACCTACCGGACCATGAAGGTGGTACCGGCCGAGGAGACCATCCGGGCCACCGTGGTGGGCGCGGGAAGCCACTCGCTGGACATAAGTGGAAGCACCATATCCTTTTCCGACGAGTCGGTCTTCCCGCTGAAGAACCTCCCGATCCTCAAGCTCACGGAGGAGGACGAGGAGAACAGCCTGGGGCGCGCCCTCGCGGAGAAGCTGAACTGGTTCAAAGACTCCTCCGGCAGGCAGAGGACCGTGGCCGTCTCGTTCCGCGGGAAGGAGAACCCGTCGTTCGACGCGGTGCAGGCCCTTGCCTCGGAGCTGCGCAACGGCCTGGGCGAGTACCTTGCGCAGAACGACAAGGTCGTCCTGGTCATCGAGAACGACATGGCGAAGGCGCTGGGCTACGCCCTTCGCGGCACTCTCGGAGAGGGCAGGAAGATCGTCAGCATAGACGGGATAAAGGTGGAAAACGGCGACTACATCGACATAGGCAAGCCCCTGTCCAAGGGCAGGGTGCTTCCCGTGGTCATAAAGACCCTGGTGTTCGGGGGATAGAAGTGCGTCCGACAGGGGGAGAGACCAGATGAGCGATCTTCTTGAGCAGATAAAGAGCGCGGGCGTCGTCGGGGCGGGGGGAGCAGGATTCCCGACCCACGTGAAGTTCGCCCGCCCCTGCGAGTACATACTGGTGAACGGGGCGGAGTGCGAGCCCCTGCTGGAGGTCGACCAGCAGCTGGCAGCGCTGCACGCCGAGCGTTTGCTCGCGGCCATGGACGCGCTCGTGGACCTGGCCGGGGCCAGGGGAGCGGTGTTCGTCCTTAAGAAGAAGTACGCGGACGCGATCCGAAAGATTGAGGCGACCCTCCCCCGGTACCCGAGGCTGTGCATGCACGCGCTGTCGAACACCTACCCCGCGGGGGACGAGCAGGTCCTCGTATACGAGACGTTGAAGCGAATAGTCCCCGAGGGGGGTATCCCGCTCGACGTCGGAGTCGTGGTGCTCAACGTCGAGACCCTGCTGAACATTGCCGAAGCGATGGAGGACAGGCCGGTCGTCGACAAGTACCTGACCGTCGCGGGCGAGGTGAGGTCGCCCGCGACCTTCAGAGTCCCGGTGGGCGTCTCGTTCGGCGAGGTGGTGGCAGCCTGCGGCGGCGCGACGGTGGAGGACAGGGTCTTCATCGAGGGAGGCCCGATGATGGGGAAGCTCGTATTCGACCAGGACGAGCCGGTCACGAAGACCACTAAAGGGATACTGGTGCTCCCCCGCGATCATCCCCTGGTGATCTCCAGGGGGCGCGACATGGCGGAGATGATGCGGCTGGCCAAGACCGCCTGCTGCCACTGCATGCTGTGCACGGACGTCTGCCCGCGCTACCTGCTCGGGCACAAGCTGCGGCCGGACAAGATGATGCGCCTGGCCGCGTTCAACAGCACCTGCGAGCGCGACGCCGCGGCCACCGAGGCCTTCCTGTGCTGCGAGTGCGGCCTGTGCGAGACCGCGTGCATAATGGGGCTCCAGCCGTGGAAGCTTAACAAGGAGCTGAAGGCGCGCATGACCGCAGCCGGCATAAAGAACCCGCATCACGAGCGCCCGGAGCGCGCCAACCCGTTCAGGGAGTACCGCCTGTTCCCGGTATGGAAGCTGACCCGCAGGCTCGGCCTGTCCAAGTACGCCGACCGCAGGGCCCCATTGTCGGAGTACCCCCTGCCGACGAGCCGGGTCGTGCTCAAGCTGAAGCAGCACATAGGAGCGCCTGCCGCGCCGGTGGTCTCTCGGGGCGACCCGGTGGAGCGCGGAGGGCTGGTGGCCGCTGGAGAGGCACCGGTCTCGGCGAACGTCCACTCGTCGATATCCGGGGTCGTGACCGCGGTCGAGCAGGATAGAATAATCGTCGAGGCATCAGGCGGGAGGGAGAACGAATGAGCAAGGCCATAGGACTCGTTGAGTACAAGACGATACCCAAGGGGATAGAGGCGGCGGACGGCATGCTCAAGGCGTCCGAAGTTCAGCTCCTCTTCTCCTCGCCGATATGCCCCGGAAAGTACGTCTCGGTGATATGCGGGGAGGTCGACGCGGTCAGGACCGCCGTGAACAGGGCCGTGGCCATAGGCGACCTGTTCACGATAGACTCCCACGTGATACCGAACGTCCACCCGTCGGTGATACCGGCGATAACCGCGACGGTCGAGATCGCGAAGGTGGAGGCGCTCGGCGTGGTCGAGACCATCTCGGCCATAGCGGCGATAAAGGCGGGCGATGTCGCGGCGAAGGCCGCCGGGGTCAGGCTCGTCGAGATACGCATAGCCCGAGGGCTCGGCGGCAAGGGGTTCGTCCTGTTCACGGGCGACCTCGGCAGCGTGGAGACATCCGTGCGCGCCTGCGAGAAGGAGCTGGGCGACGAGGGCGGCGTGGTAAGCTCGTCCGTCATCCCGTCTCCGCACAGGGACCTGATCTCCTATGTGATGTAGAGGGAGGGTCTGCGCCGTGCCTGTATCGGCTGGAAGCTCTGATCAAGTCCCTCGTGTCTGCGGAGACACTCGTGTCTGCGGAGACAGTGGATGCCAACGACCCTTGTGATGAGCAAGACACGCTTAATCAGAGCTTCCCTTTATATACGTCTCCTCGAGGGCCGATGTAGGACGCGCTAATCATTCTTCTCTCGCAGCTCTCTAGCCAGCCTCGCGCCTGCGGAGCCTGCGCACCCTTTCGGCAAGCTCCTCCATGCCTTCCCCGCTCAGGGAGGAGACCGCGTATATCTCGCCGACCCCCGAGTTCTTGAGGCTGTTGCGCGCCGCCTCCACGTCGTCCGCCCCGACGGCGTCGATCTTGGTTATCACCCCGATCACCGGGGCCCGCAGGGCGTGGGCGAATCTCGAGGAGTGGCGGGAGCGCCTGAGGGGGTCGGCCACCAGCAGCACCAGCCCCGCCTTGACCGAGGTCATTATGAGCGCGTGGTAGAAGCGCGGTATGTCGAAGAACTCGCCGGGGGTGTCCACAGCCATTTCGCCGAAGCCTATCGCCTCGGTCTTGCGGACGTCACCCTCCCACAGGCCGAGCGCCCGCAGCAGGCTCGTCTTGCCGGAGCCGGTGGGCCCCACTATCATGACTCTCTTCATGCGGCGGCTAGGTGCGGGTCAGGGGCGCCGAGGTGAAGCCGAGGACGGTCGCAAGGGTCCGCACCGCGCTCTCCAGCGAGCTCTCGACCGCCGCCACGTCCCCCGTGAACAGAACGCACCCGGTGAAGCGGTCTATGAAGTCCATCTTGACGTCGCCCGACTTCGACGCTATGTCCGCCGCTATGATGGCGCCCTCACCGGGAGTGATCGTCATTATGCCGATCGCGCCGGACTTCTCCACGCCCATCAGCGAGCACAGCTCGGGACGCGGGTTGCATATGACATGGGCCAGAGTCACCTGTTTCCCCGGAACATACTCCTGGATCACCCTCGCCTTGGCCGCGTCGGTCATGAAGCCGCCCCCCTTTTCCTTTTCGACAATTTTCGCATAGCTGAAGAGTATGATACCATAAGCGCGGTAAAAACTCCCTCCCTCAGGCGGGAGAGAATAATTATTCACGGTGGCCGGGTGAAAAGCCGCCCCCCGAACGAGGAGGCCCTTCATGTACGAGAGAATGCTGGATGACTGGCTGTCGCTTCTGCACCCCGTCGGGGCCGGCACGCGCGGCGTGACAAGGACGGGGTACACGGACGCGGAGGACGAGATGCACTCCCTGCTGCGCTCCTTCGCCTTGGAGCTTGGCCTCGACGCGTCGGAGGACAGCTTTGGAAACACCTTAGTATCACTGCCCGCGGCCGGTGCGAGGCCCAGGTTCCTGATCGGCTCCCACCTTGACTCGGTGCCCGAGGGCGGGCGATACGACGGGGTCGCGGGGGTGCTGGCAGGCCTGCTGGTCATGTCGATGAGCCGCGACGAGGGAGTGGATCTGCCCCTTGCGACGGTGGCATTCCGCAGCGAGGAGACGTCAGCGTTCGGACCCGCCACCATAGGGAGCCTGCTCTTCACGGGGGCGCCCGGGCGCGACAGTCTGCTGAGGGCGAAGGACTCGGCCGGGAGAAGCCTGCGCGATGCGATAAAGGAGAGGGGGTTCTCGCCCGATGCGGCTTCCGCCCCTCTGGAGGCGGAGCTGTACCTTGAGCTGCACATAGAGCAGGGGCGCGTGCTGGAGTCCTCCGGCGTCAGGCTCGGGGTCGTGTCCGCCATCGCCGGGGCTGTGCGTTTCCGCGCGGTCGTGGAGGGAAGGCAGGATCACTCGGGCGCCACCCCGATGGGGATGAGGAGCGACTCCCTGTGTGCCGCGGCCGAGGCGGTCCTGGCAGCCGAGCGCTGCGGGACCGCGGAGAGCGCCCTTGGCACCGTGGCCACGGTGGGGGTAATTCGCAACGAGCCCAACGCCATGAACGTCGTGCCGGGGCGCACCGCGCTGGGCGTGGACGTACGCGGCACGGACGAGCGAAGCTTTCGCCGGACTGCGGACGTCATCAAGGCCGAGATGGCGGAGATATGCCGCAGGCGGGGGGTGTCCCTCTCGCTGGAGGAGGTTGCCGCCTCCAGACCGGTCGCCATGGACCCCGAGGTCATGACCGGCCTGTCCTCCGCCGCGGAGCGAATGGGCATCGATTACATGGTCATGCCGAGCGGGGCGGGGCACGACGCCATGAACATCGCCCCGCACCTGCCGACCGGGATGCTTTTCATCCCGTGCAGGGAGGGGGTGAGCCACAACCCGGACGAGCACGCCGATACCGGAGACATCGTCCTCGGCGCCCGCGTGCTGTACGAGTACCTGAGGGGGCGCAAGTAGCCGCGACGCGCACCGGGACGACCCGGCCGACCGGAGTGACCGCGGTGCGCGAGACGCGGGGGGCCTCCTTAAGCCCTCACCCTGTACATGAAGTCCTTGAGAGCCGTCCCCGCGGGGACCATTGGCATGACGAGCTCCCCCTGCGGGATGCGGCATTCGATCAGGGTCGGGCCGCTTATGTCGAATGCGAAGTCGAGCGCGCCCTCCAGGCCGTCGAGGTCGTCGCAGGCGCGGGCCGGTACCCCGAAGGCCGACGCGAGGGCCGTGAAGTCGCACGCCGGGGCGTGGGTGGTGGCGGAGTAGCGCTCGCCCCAGAACAGCTCCTGCCACTGGCGCACCATACCCAGGCAGCCGTTGTTCAGCAGGACCACCTTCACCGGGAGTCTGTAGCGCGCGCAGGTCTCAAGCTCCTGGCAGGTCATCAGGAAGCCGCCGTCGCCCGCGAAGCAGATTGTTGGGGCCTCGCCAGAGGCGAACGACGCGCCCATGGCCGCGGGCAGGGAGAAGCCCATCGTCCCGAGCCCCCCCGAGCTAAGGAAGGTCCGGGGCCCCCCGGCCCTCCAGTGCAGCGCCGCCCACATCTGGTTCTGCCCGACGTCGGTGACCGCGATGGTGTGCCCGTCCGCGCGCCGCCGGACTGCCTCGAAGATCGCTCCAGGGGAGAACGAGCAATCCCCGGAGTCGAACAGCGGCATCTCATCCGCCAGATCTCGGAGCCTCTCGGTCCAGTCGTCCCGGCGGGCCTCCCTCGCTCCGTCGGCAAGCAGCCCCGTCACGAGGGCCGCATCGCCGACCAGCGCCACGTCGCAGCTCACGATCTTGTCGATCTCCGCATGGTCGATGTCCACGTGGATCAGCGACGCCCCCTTTGCGAAGTCCTGCACCTTTCCGGTCGTCCGGTCGCTGAAGCGCGCCCCGATCGCAAGCACCACGTCCGCCTCTGACAGGGCGGTGTTTGCGGCCGGGGTCCCGTGCATCCCGGCCATACCCAGCGACAGGCGATGATCCTCGGGAAACGCGCCCTTGCCCATCAGGGTGACCGCCACGGGGATGTTGCCCCTCTCCGCCAGACGCAGCAGCCGACGGGACGCCCCCGACGAGACCGTCCCTCCCCCGGCCAGAATCACCGGGCGTTCGGCCTCGTCCAGCAGCGCGAGCGCATCCTCGAGCCGCGACAGGTCCAGCGCCTGTTTAAGGTGGTGGTTCGGAAAGACCTCGTCTGTCGGCCATAAGAACTCCCCCTCGCCCCTCTGGACGTCCACTGGAAGCTCGACAAGCACCGGCCCCGGCCGCCCCGAGGCCGCGAGCTCGAACGCCCCCCTGACGGCGGACGGGATCTCCTCCGCCGACCGCACCAGTATGCTGTGCTTCACCGTCGGCAGGCTCGCGCCGAAGGAGTCCACCTCCTGGAATGCATCCGCCCCAAGGAGGGAGGTCGAGACCTGCCCCGTGATCGCCACCATCGGCACGGAGTCCAAAAAGGCCGTGGCCAGTCCGGTCAGGATATTCGTGAAGCCCGGGCCGGACGTGCACACGCACACCCCCGGCCGCCCCGACGCCCTTGCGTAGCCGTCCGCGGCGTGAGCCGCGGCCTGCTCGTGCCTAACCAGGATGTGAGGGAAGGCGGCGTCGTAGAGGGCGTCGTACAGGGGAATCACCGAGCCCCCTGGAATGCCGAACACGCATCGGACTCCCTCCATCTCAAGTGCCCTCACGACCATGCGCGCCCCGTTCATCCTCATGATGACCTCCCCCTTCCCTCTCCGTCCAGCTAAACCGATGGCGCCGACTTGGCGTCCATCCAGGGCATCATGGCGCGAAGCTCCCTGCCGACCTCTTCTATCTGGTGCGCCCTCTCCCGCTCCATCCACTTTCTCATGCGCGGCCTGCCGCACTGGTTCTCAAGCATCCAGTCCTTGGCGAAGGAGCCGTCCTGCACGCTCTCCAGCAGCTCCTTCATCGTCTGGCGCACCCGGCCGTCGATGACCCTCTTACCCGCCACGAGGTCGCCGTACTTGGCCGTGTCGCTGACCGAGTAGCGCATCCATCCAATGCCGCCCTCGTACATCAGGTCGACAATCAGCTTCATCTCGTTGAGGCACTCGAAGTAGGCGATCTCCGGCTGGTAGCCCGCCTCGACCAGCGTCTCGAACCCGGCCTTGATCAGCTCCGTTATCCCCCCGCACAGGACCGCCTGCTCTCCGAACAGGTCGGTCTCCGTCTCCTCCTTGAAAGTGGTCGAGAGCACACCCGCGCGCCCGCCGCCCAGGGCGCACGCGTACGCCAGTCCGAGATCCCGGGCCCTGCCCGATGCGTCCTGGTGCACCGCCAGCAGGCAGGGAACGCCTCTCCCCTCGGCGTACATCCTGCGGACCAGGTGCCCCGGCCCCTTGGGGGCCACCATGAACACGTCGTTGTCCTCCCTGGGTGTCACCTGGTTGAAGTGGATGGAGAAGCCGTGAGCGAAGGCCAGGGCCGCCCCTCTCTTCAGGCTGGGCGCCACGTGCTCCCGGTAGGTGGTGCCCTGAACGTGGTCGGGCATCAGGAACATCACCACTTCCGCCAGCGCGGTGGCCTCGGCGACCGAGCAGACCCTGAAGCCGTCCCCTTCGGCCACGGACCGCGACCTGCTTCCCTCGTGCAGGCCGACGACCACCGATACACCGCTGTCCCGCAGGTTCTGCGCGTGGGCGTGCCCCTGGCTGCCGTAGCCGAGCACCGCAACGGTCTTTCCCTTCAGAAGCCCCATGTCCGCGTCGCTGTCGTAAAGTGCCTTTGCCATGAAATCCAACTCCCTCTCAGAATGAAATATTAAAACGCAGTAGCGCCGTTGCGCGCGTCCAGGGCCAGAGGCCCGCTCTTGACCGACTCTACCAGGCCGTGGCATCTCACGCTCTCCAGGCACCTGTCCAGCTGTTCCCCGGTGCCTGTCGCCTCAATGATCACCGCGTCGCCATTCTCGCCCGCGACCGAGTGGGAGAAGCCCCTGAGCGACTCGAACAGCTCCCCCCTGCGATCGGCGGGCAGCTCGAACTTCATCAGCATCATCCGCCTCTCCACGCAGCAGTCCGGGCTCAACTCGAAGGCCTCGACAGTCTCCACCATCTTGCGGAGCTGGCGCACGGCCTGCGAGGCTTTCCTGTCGTCCCCGGCGATCACGAACGTGAAGCGCGAACGCCCCGGCTGCTGGGTCGCGCCGGCCGACACCCCCCTCACCTGGAACCCCCTGCGCTCCATCAGCCCCGACAACCGCGAGAGCACGCCCGGCCTGTCCTCGGCGACCACCCCTATAGTCCTCTCCATTTCGCGACCCCCCCGATACCGATATTTGCATAAAAAAAGGCCGGGGCCCCCAGTGCTGCGGGGACCCCGGCCGGAATGCACTTCGTCTGGCTACACGCCGACAAGCGCTCCGGGGGAATCCCCGCAGCGAATAATAATAACGACGGCTATAGCCGAAGAACTTGCCAGGCACTGAATGTGCATGCTATTCACGGGTCTTCCTCCTTTGCGCGTGTGTTCTGTTGGCGGCGCATGTGCTACTATAAAGCGCGGAAGCAGATCCAGGCGCCGCTCCCTCAAGTTGCGGGAGATTCTACAGGCCCCTTGATGCAATGTCAATAGGCGGGCCGAACAAAAATTATTCGCGCTAATCAAATTTACGGGGGATCGCAGGATGGACGCAGAGAAGCTACGCGAGTGCAGGGAGCGGATCGACGAAATAGACAGGGGCATAGCGGCCCTGCTGTCGCGCAGGATGAAGGTGGCTATCGAGGTCGGGGCCGCCAAGAAGGGGGCCCCGGCCTACTGCCCGGCGAGGGAGAGCGAGGTCGTCGACAGGGTGGCCGCGGCCTGCGAAGGGGTGGAGAGGCGCGTGGTGGAGAGGATATACCGCGAGATAATCTCCGCCTGCAGGGAGGTCCAGGGCCCCCTCAGGGTGGCCTTCCTGGGCCCGGAGGGCTCCTTCTCGCACGAGGGGGCCCTGGCCGTCTTCGGGTCGGGGATCAAGCCGATGCCCTGCCAGTCGTTCGTCGACGTGCTGGCTGCGGTGGAGAAGGGCGCCGCCGAGTTCGGAGTGGTACCGGCGGAGAATTCGCTCGAGGGGACGGTGCTGCCCACGATGGACGCCTTCGCCTCTCTGACCGGCACCGCGCTGTCCATCCAGAGCGAGATGTCGATAGCGATAGACCACTGTCTTGCATCGCAGGAGACAGCCCTTGACGGCATACGCGAGGTCTTCTCGCACCCCCAGGCGCTGGGCCAGTGCAGGGAGTGGCTCAGGCTGAACCTCCCGTCGGCCGTCCAGATCCCGGCTGGCAGCACGAGCGCGGCAGCCGCCGTCACTGCGGACAGGCACGGCCGGGCGGCGGTGTGCAGCGCCCTGGCCGCGCGGGCCAACGGGCTGAACATACTCGCGGAGAAGATCCAGGACCGAGGGCGCAACACCACCCGGTTCTGGACGGTCGGGTTCGGCGCCGCGCGGATGGGGGCGAAGAACAAGACCTCGATACTGTTCAACGTGGAGCACAGGCCCGGGACCCTGTTCCACGCGATGGAGCCGCTGTACCTCAACGGTCTGAACCTCACCCACATCCAGTCCCGCCCGCTGTCGGGGGGGCAGTTCGAGTACTACTTCTTCATAGACGTGGACGGACACGTGGACGAGCCCCGCGTGCGGAAGGCCCTGGACGAGATGAGGAACCGCACGTCCTTCCTGCGCCTGCTCGGCTCCTACCCCTGCCTCTGACCCGCCCCCGGCAGGCTGTCGATGATGCGCCCGGCCACGGCGTCCACCGACAGGTTGTCCGTGCTCACCCGAAGGTGGCACGATGAATAGGCCTCGGCGCGGGCCTCCATAAGCTCGCGCACCCCGTCGTTCAGCAGGGGGCGCGAGCCGCGGCCGGAGGCGGCCCTTTTGGCGACCGTCTCCGGACTCGCGTCCAGTATCACCAGGAAGGAGCGCCGCAGCACCTCCGCGCGCGACCCTTCGTCCAGGAGCGCCCCGCCTCCGAGCGACACCACGCGACCCTCGCCGTCGAGCGCCTCGAGCACGGCCTCCCGCTCCATGCGCCTGAAGCGCGGCTCCCCCAGGCGGGCGAACACCTCCGCCACGGTCATGCCCGCCCTGGACTCCACCAGCAGGTCGGTGTCGATGAAGTCGCGGCCGAGTCTCGCCGCGAGCACGCGTCCAACGCTGGTCTTGCCGGAGCACATGAACCCGCCCAGGCAGACGACGCTGCTAGGCATGGAGGTTCCACCCCTCGGCCCTCCGCCTGTAGAGCATGAAGCGCTGCGCCAGGTCGTCCATCCTGTCCCCGCCGAACTGCTCGATCACGGCGCAGGCCATCGTCCAGGCCGCCATCGCCTCGCCCACCACGCAGGCCGACGGGACCGCGCACACGTCGCCGCGCTCCGCGTGCCCCTCGCTAGGGGAGCGTGACGCGACATCGTAGGAGGGCAGACCCCGCCTCATCGTGGGGATCGGCTTCATGGCCGCCCGGACCAGGATCTCGCCGCCGTTGCTCATGCCGCCCTCCAGCCCCCCCGCCCTGTTAGTGGGCCTGGTCCAGCGGCCCCCGTCGACCACGATCGGGTCGTGGACCTGGCTTCCAGGCAGGCCCGCGGCCGCGAACCCCGCGCCGAACTCGACCCCCTTGATCCCCGGAATGGAGAGTATGGCCTGTCCGAGCAGCCCGTCCAGCCGCCTGTCCCACTCCGTGAAGCTGCCTATCCCCGGCGGCGCCCCCGCTATCGAGATCACGAACGTCCCCCCCAGGCTGTCCCCCTCCTCGTCGGCCCTCGCGATCCTCTCCCTCAACGCCTCCTCGTCCTGGGCGAACGCGACCCCCAGCGGGGAGAGCGACGCCCGCGCCCAGTCCTCGAAGCACTCCGGCGCACGGGCCGTCACCCCCCCTATGGACTCCACCGCCCCCCGCACCGAAATCCCGAGCTCCTCCAGCATGAGGGCGGCCAGCGCCCCCGCCGCCGTGCGCGGCGCGGTGGACCTCGCGCTGGCCCTCTCGAGGACCGCGCGCATATCCAGGTGTCCGAACTTCACCCCTCCGGGGAGATCGGCGTGTCCCGGACGGGGGGAGGTGACAGCCCTCAGTCGCGCAGCCTCCGCGTTCACCGCCCACGGGTTCATCGCCTCGTCCCACAGCTCCCTCTCCGCGTTGGCGATCGAGATCCCGACAGGAGCGCCCGTCGTCCTGCCGTCCCTCAGCCCGCCCCAGACCTCGAGCTCGTCGCGCTCCACGGCGGCCCGCCCGCCTCGGCCGAACCCCCGCCGCCTGCGGGCGAGAGCCCGCTCCAGGTGCTCCCGCGACACCGGGATCCCGGCCGGCAGCCCCTCCACCACCGCGAGCAGCCCCCTGCCGTGGGATTCGCCGCTGGTCAGAAATCGCAGCCCCATCAGGCGCTCCTGGCCGCCAGGGAGTCCAGCGCGTCGAAAAAGCCGGGGTAGGAGATCTCGACGCACTCGTGCCCCTCGATCTCGACCGGGGCGTCGGCGGCCAGCGCCGCCACCGCAAGCGCCATCGCCACCCTGTGGTCCCCCATGCTCGACACGCGCCCGCCTCCGAGCCTCGTCGGCCCGGCGATCCTCCAGCCGTCCTCGAGCTCCGTGATGTCCGCTCCCAGCTTCGACAGGGCCCGCGCCACCGCCACGATGCGGTCGCACTCCTTGAAGCGCAGCTCCATCGCCCCTCGGAGCTCCGTCACTCCCTCCGCGCGGGTCGCCGCCACCGCCAGCACCGGTAGCTCGTCGATCATCAGGGGGATCTCCCAGGGGTGGATCTCCGCGGCGCGCAGGTGGCTGGAGTGGACGGTGATGGTCGCGGAAGGCTCCCCTCCCTTCAGACCCTCCTGCTCGATCGAGTAGGCCAGCCCCATGCGCTCGAGCACCCGCAGCAGTCCCGTGCGGGTCGGGTTGATCCCAGTGCCCGGAAGGGTGACGCAGGAGTCGGGCAGTATGGCCGCCGCCACCATCCAGAACGCGGCGGACGAGAAGTCCCCCGGGATCGTCCACTCACCCCCCTTGAGGGGCCTGGACGTCGCTATGGTGATCGCGGATCCGTCGATGTAGAGGGGCACGCCCAGGTGAGCGAGCATCCGCTCGGTGTGATTGCGGGTCGGCAGAGGCTCGATGACCGTGGTCGGCTCGTCCGCGCCAAGCCCCGCCAGCAGGATCGCGGTCTTGACCTGGGCGCTGGCAGTTTCCATGACGTGGGTCGCGCCCCTCAGCCTCCCTCCCGTCACCTCGACGGGAAGCCGCATTCCGCCCGACGGCCCCCCGATGCTGGCCCCCATGCTGCGAAGCGGTGTCACCACCCTCTGCATAGGCCGCCTCGACAGGCTCTCGTCGCCGGTTATCCGCGCCCTCACCCCCGGACGCCCCGAGACCAGCCCGCACAGGGTGCGCGCCGTGGTGCCGGAATTGCCGGCATCGAGCGCACCCTCCGGCGAGCGCAGGCCCGTCGGCGCGGACACGGAGAGAGTGTTTCCCCGCCGCTCCACCTTCGCGCCGGCCTGCCCCAGGCAGCGGAGGGTGGAGGCGCAGTCCGCGCCGTCGGAGAAGTTGTGCACCGTTATCCCGTCCGGGGACAGGGCCCCTAGCAGGGCCGCCCTGTGCGAGATCGACTTGTCGCCGGGGAGGGCGACCCTTCCGGAGACCTTCCGCGCTGGATCCACGCGCTTCATTGCTACCACCCCTTCTGTTCGTAGTGATGAAAAAAGGACCGGTCTCGGATGGAAACCGAGCCCGGTCCTTGCAGTACCTTCGTAGTTTTTCGCCCCCGCGGGGCCTCTTTGGAGTTCCCCCTAGCGCGCCGGAGCCTGAAGAGCAAGCCGTTGTTCGGTTTCCATCGCGAGCGAGACCAGGGGATAGTAGTATCCCTGGTCGCAGGTAAACGCGAAGTTGAACACGAAAGCTGCCCCTTTTGCGAAGACCATCCGGCTGTACTCCCTTCCACGAATCTTGAAGAGCAACATACATCGAATTTCTACGACTGTCAAGGGGCGCGCGGAGAAACGCCCCTTGACTTGCAACGGCGCTGCGGCGGGCGGCTTCAGTCGGTCGGTCGCCGATGCACTCGAATGCGGGTCGAAAAGCTCTTTCAATTGCGTCTTTACTAATATGATATTGCATTATCCAGACTCCGTGCTATCATGCTAAACAATTTTTGGGCGGGAGGGGGGAGGTCGTTCTTCCCCTCGCTCGCCCGGGACATCAAAAGCAGGGAGAGGTAAGGATGATCGTCATCAAGGAGGCTGAGAGGGACGTCGCCGCGGAGGCGGCCTCGGTGGAGCGGACCGTGAGGGAGATCCTCGAGTCCGTACGGACGAGAGGGGACGACGCGATAAAGGACTGCACCGAGCGGTTTGACGGCTTCCGCCCGGATTCGCCAAGGGTGGGGAGGTCCGCCGTGAAGGAGGCCTACGACAGGATCCCGAGGGGTGCCGTGGAGACTTTGGAGTACGCCGCGGACAGGATTCGCCGCTTCGCGGTCAGGCAGAGGGAGTGCATAAGAGAGCTGCGCTGGGAGGAGTCCCCGGGAATAGTCCTTGGACACAGGCTCATCCCGGTGGACTCGTGCGGCTGCTACGTGCCCGCCGGCAGGTATCCTCTTCCCTCGACGGCCCTCATGTCGGCGATCCCGGCCAGGGTGGCGGGCGTGAGGCGGGTGGCGGCCTGTTCCCCGGCGAGCGCGGAGTGGGGCGGGATTCACCCGGTCGTCCTGGTGGCGATGGACATCGCGGGCGTGGACGAAGTCTACTGCATGGGCGGCGCGCAGGCGATCGGCGGGCTCGTGTTCGGCACGGAGACGGTCAAGGCCGTAGACTTCATCGTCGGGCCCGGGAACAGCTACGTCACCGAGGCCAAGCGCCAGGTCGCCGGGAGGGTAGGGATAGACATGCTGGCGGGCCCCAGCGAGGTGGTCATAATCGCGGACGACAGCGCGAGTCCCGAGTGGGTCGCTGCCGACGTGCTGGCCAGGTGCGAGCACGGCCCCGGCTCATGGGCGGTGGTCGTCACCACCAGCAGGGAGCTGGCGGAGCGCCTGCCGGCCGAGATCCGCGACCAGGCGCGCGGGCTGCCGACGGGGGAGGGCGCGCTGAAAACCTGGACGGACAATGGGCGAATACTGCTCGCGGACTCCATGGACGAGGCGATCGGGCTGGCGGAGGATGCGGCCCCGGAGCACCTGCAGGTCATGACCTCCGACAGCGGGGCGGTGGCGGCCAGGCTGACCAACTACGGCTCCATCTTCATCGGCCCCTGGGCCCCGGTGGCCTTCGGCGACTACGTGTCCGGCCCCAATCACATCCTTCCCACGATGCGGGGCGCGCGCTACTCCAGCGGGGTGTACGCTGGGACCTTCCTGAGGACGCGCTCCTACCAGGAGATAACCTGCGAGGGGGCGCGGGCCCTGTCCGGGCCGTGCGAGGCCTTCGCGAACATGGAGGGGCTGTTCGGCCACGGACGATCCGCCGCGCTCCGCGGGAGGGGGCGGCGGATATGACCAGTCCCTCGCTGATCCTGCGCGATATCGCCAAGGTCTACCCCGGCACGGTGGCGCTCGACCGCGTATCCTTCGACGTGCTGCCCGGGGAGGTCCACGGGCTGATCGGAAAAAACGGCGCGGGGAAGTCCACCCTGGTGGGCGTCCTGGCCGGCCTGATCGAGCCGAGCGGAGGGAGCATCGTCATCGGGGGGCGAAGCTTCAAATCCCTTTCGCGGGGGCGGGCGAAGAGGGAGGGGGTGGCCATAGTGCCGCAGGAGCCGGAGCTGATCGCGGAGCTTACCGCGGCGGAGAACCTCTTCCTCGGCGGACTGCCGTCGAGGTGGGGCGTCCTGGACAGGCGGGGGCTGCGCGCGGCCGCGTGGAGGGTATTCGCGGAGTACGAGGCCGGGATCGACCCCGACCAGCTCGCGGGCGACCTCCCTCTCAGCGGGAGGCAGCTCCTGCTCGTGCTCAGGTCGTGCGTGGTCGAGGACGCGAGGATCGTCGTCCTCGACGAGGCTTCCGCGCCCCTCGCCTGCGACGATGCCCGGAACCTGCGCAGGATCGTCCGAAGGCTGCGTTCCGAGGGCAGGAGCGTGATCTACATCTCGCACCAGGTGGACGAGCTCCTGGATGTATGCGACAGAGTGACGGTGCTGCGGGACGGGCGGGTGGCGGCGGTCAGGGAGAGGAGCTCGCTCGACCGCAGACGCCTGTCGGAGCTGATAGTCGGGGAGGGGGCGTCGCTCTCGCCGGTCCGGCCAAGCGACGTCGCTTCCGCAGGGGAGGAGGTGCTTCGCCTGGAGGGGCTATCCAGGCCGGGGGCCTTCAGCGGCATCTCCCTCTCGCTGATGCGCGGGGAGATCCTTGGATTGGCCGGGCTGCGTGGCAGCGGCAGGACCGAGCTCCTCAAGGCAATAGCCGGCATCGACCCGGCGGCGGGCGGGGCCATGTTCGTGAAAGGGCGGCGCATGTCACCATCTCCATCATCCCCGTCGGAGGCGATGGCCGCGGGGGTGGCCTATCTGCCCGAGGAGAGGGATGGGGAGGGTCTGATCAGGGGCTTCTCGGTATGCGACAACCTGCTGCTCAACCGTCTGGGCGGCGGCCGCGGCGGGTTCGTGAACAGGCGCGCGGCGCGGGACAGGGCGGCCCGCCTGTTCAGCGACGTAAGGCTGAAGGCCAGGTCGATCCACCAGGACGTGGACGAGCTGTCGGGCGGCAACAGGCAGAAGGTCGTGGTCGGCCGGATCATGGCCGGAGCGCCGGACGTCTGCCTGCTGGACGAGCCCACGAGGGGCGTGGACATAGGCGCCAAGAGGGCCATCCTCTCCATCGTCGCGGGCAGGATCAGGGAGGGCGCGGGAGTGATCCTGACCTCTCCGGGGCTGGACGACCTGGTCGAGGTGTGCGACAGGATCCTGGTGATGTCGGAGGGACGGATCGTCAGGGAGTACGGGCGCGGACGTTTCAGCGAGAAGAGGCTGTTTCTCGACATGCAGGGATCGGAAGGGACCGAATGGGAGGAGCTTGAAAATGCAGGATAGCTTCAAATTGAGGATCGGACTCGTGGACAACATAGTCTGGATATTGCTGGCCGCGTTCTTCGCGGCGTGCGCCCTGTGGGTTCCGGCCTTCGCGAGCCGGGTCAACCTCGTCAACATACTGTACCACACTGCGATAATGAGCATGCTCGTGCTTGCCCAGGGATTCGTGCTGATGAGCGGACACCTGGATCTGTCCATAGATTCCGTGCTCGCCTTCGCACCCGGGATGGCGGTGCTTCTGGCTACGCGCTGGTTCCCCGATCTGCCGGGAGGCCCCTGGGCCACCATCCTGCTCACCCTCGGGATCGGGGCGCTTGTCGGGCTGTTCAACGGCCTCTGCGTCGCGCGTCTAGGCATGAACGCCTTCATGCTCACTCTGTCGGTGTCCATAATCCTCAGGGGGCTGGTGCTGTTCTTCATCCCCCTGTCGATATTCCCGCTCGACCCGGTCTACTCCTTCCTGGGCAAGGCCAGGATCGAGCAGCTGGGCGGGATCCCCGCCGCGATCCCGGCGACCTTCTTCATATACTTTTTCTTCCACGTCCTGATAAAGCACACGGTCCTAGGCAGGAACTACCTTGCTACGGGCGGGAACGCCAGGGCGGCCTACATAGCCGGGATAGACACGAAGAGGATGGTCGTGCTGGGCTTCGTCGCGGCGGGAATCCTGTCCGCCGTGGCCGGAATGCTGGCGGCGGGGCGGCAGGACTCGGTCTCGAACACCATGGGAAGCGGGATGACCCTGCTGGCCTTCGCCGGCGCCCTGCTGGGCGGCACGTCGATGTCTGGCGGCAAGGGCTCGGCCTTCGGGATGCTGGGCGGAGCGCTGCTCCTGGGGATGTTCGCCAACGCGCTCAACCTGCTCGGCGTGAAGGTGACCCTGATCCACGCGGCGCAGGGCGCACTGATACTGGTGGCCATCCTGCTCGACAGGGTCAGGATATTCATAAGAGGCGCGATGCTCCGCAGGGAGCAGGCCGCCAAGCTTGAAGGAGGAGACGGTATGAAGAAGCGCGCACTTCCATGCACACTGGCGGCGCTCCTCGCGGCCCTTTCGATCTCGGCCGCGGGAGTTGCGGACGCAGACGCCGGCAGGCCCGTGGTAGGAATGATCATAAAGGAGCCGACGGCCCCCTACATTCAGGCCTTCATAAAGGGAGCGGAGGAGGAGGCAGCCAGGGCGGGCGCCGACCTGATGATCCGGGACGGCGAGGGGGACTCCATAAAGATAATGGAGATCATCGACACGTACATGGCCCGCGGCATCGACGCATTCATCCTCGGCGGGGCGGTGGACCTCCGCGCCCTGGTCCCGGGCATCCGCAGGCTGAACGAGGCTGGGATCCCGGTCGCGGCGATAGACACCTCCCCCGAGGGGGGAGTGGTCGACTACTTCCTGTCGTTCGACCTAGCCCAGTCCAGCGCGAAGGCCGCACGGCTCTTCGTGGACGGCATCAGGGCCAGGAACGGCGGCGCCGTCCCCGAGGGAGTGGTCCTCGAGATAATCGGCGACAGCGCCGACATGTTCTGTCACTCCTGCACCGAGGGGTTCATGTCCGTGCTGTCGCAGTACCCGCAGATCGAGGTGGCGCAGGGGGAGGGAAAGTGGAACAACACCGACTCCAACGCGATCGCGTCGGACCTGCTGACCAGGTTCGGGGGAAGGGTGCTCGGGATATACGTGCAGACGCCGGACATAATGGGGCCGGGGGTGGTGGCCGCGATAGAGGCGGCCGGGCTGAAGGCGAAGGACTTCGGGATCTGCGGAATCTGCATAGGGCCGGAGGGGTTGGACCTGATCAGAAACGGCAAGATGCTCGGCGCGGTCGCCCAGCCCGCTTACGACGCGGCAGCGCTGGCCGTCCGCTACCTGGTGGACGGCCTGAGGGGGAACCCGATCCCGGCGATCGGGGACACCATCGTGGCGGACGGACAGATCTGGTCCCCCGCCGAGGTCGTGAGGAACCCGTGGGCCGACGACGGTGCCTTCGTGGTGCTGCAGGGGCCGCTGGTCCCCCAGGAGGTCTCCCCGGACGACCCCAGGCTGTGGGAGAACATGCAGGCGGAGTAGCGCCCGCTCGGCGAAGTCGGGCGCGGACGCGGGGGGCGGCCTCCCCCGCGTCCGGTCCCCGCGCTACTGCCGCCTGGTCAGGGCGTAGTGCGCCATGACTGCGGGCCCGATCCAGAAGACCTCCTCGTTGAGGTCGAACTTCGGGTGGTGGTGCGGGAAGTTGCGGCTCTCGTCGTCGAACAGTGCCGGGAGGAAGAAGAACGAGCCTGGCGCTCTCTCGAGGAACAGCGCCATGTCCTCCGCGCCCATGGTCGGCTCCTCGACCTCGTGGACGTTCTCGGCGCCGACAATATCCTCCATCGCCCGCTTGAGATCCTCGGTCACCGCTCTGTCGTTCAGCACCGGGGGGGTGCCCGCGCCGAAACTGACCAGGGCCGAGCCCCTCAGCGCGCGGGCCGCCTCCTCGCATATCTCGTGGATCCTCTTAGTAATATGGTCCCTGACCGACTGAGACATGCAGCGGATCGTCCCCTCGATGACGCACTCCTGCGCGATGATGTTCGGCATCGCGCCCCCGTGGATCATGCCGACCGTCACCACCGCCGGGTCGAACGGGTTGACCTCGCGGCTGACGATCTGCTGAAGCATGATCACGGCCTGGGCGGCCATCGCGAGCGGGTCTATCGTCAGGTGCGGCGTGGCGCCGTGCCCCCCCTTGCCGCTGAAGGTCACCTTGAACCAGTCGGCGGCCGCCATCAGGGCCCCGAAGCGGTATCCGACCTCGCCATGTTTGAACCCCTTCCACAGGTTGCCCGTGTGAAGCCCGATCACCGAGTCGACCGCCGGGTCCTCCATGACCCCGTCGCGGATCATTGCATCCGCTCCCTTTCCGTCCTCCTCGGACGGTTGAAAGATCAGTTTGACCGAGCCGGGAAGCTCCTCGCGGCAGTCCAGCAGCAGCCTGGCCGTCCCCAGCAGCATCGCCGCGTGAGCGTCGTGGCCGCACGCGTGCATGTTGCCGTTGGTCGCGGCGAAGGGCAGCCCCGTGTCCTCCGTTATGCGCAGCGCGTCGTAGTCGGCGCGTATGCCTAACACCCCGCCCGGCCTGCCGCCCTTGATCAGCGCCGTTATCCCGTGCTTGCCGCCCCCGTGGACGATCGAGTCGACGCCCATCTTCGCCAGCTCGTCCACGATGAACCTCTCGGTCACCGGGGCCTCCAACCCGATCTCAGGAGTCGCGTGCAGCGCCCTCCTCCAGCTTACGATCTGCTCCTGCAGCGCCCGGGCCCTCTCTCGAACATCGAACATGGGATCATCTCCTTGAACGTTCTGTTGCCTACACGAGCAGATAATAGCACGACGCGGGCGATTTGGAGCGCACTGTGCCGCCGGCAGCCCGGCCGATTCCTTTTACCCGCCGGTCAAGCCGTCGAGGAGGAAGCCGGGTTGTTCGTCGAAGAGAGCAATGCACGCGTCGACCACCTCCGGATCGTACAGCACGCCGCGCTTGTCCTTGATCTCGTCCAGGGCCGCGCTCACGCCCAGGGACGGGCGGTAGGGGCGGTGTGACACCATCGCCTCGACCACGTCCGCCACGGCGAGCACGCGGGCCTCGGGCAGGATGTCCTCCCCCTTGAGTCCCCGCGGGTAGCCGGAGCCGTCCAGCCTCTCGTGGTGTTGGCGGGCTATCTCTGCCACCGGCCAGGGGAAGTCCACCTCCTTGAGGATGTCGTAGCCCGACTGGGCATGTCCCTTGATCAGCTCGAACTCGATTTGGGAGAGTTTTCCCGGCTTGCTAAGAATCTCTCCGGGGATCTCGATCTTGCCGATGTCGTGCACAAGCCCCGCTATGCGAAGCCCCTCGCACCGCCCCGCGCCGAGCCCGGCCCTCTTGCACAGCTCCGCGGCCAGCTCCGCCACGCGCTCCTGGTGCTCGATGGTGTAGGGGTCCTTCTTGCCGACGATCTCTCCCATCGTCCTGATAACGTCCGAGAAGATCTTCTGAAGCCTCGCATACCCGTGGAGGACGTCGCGCTCGGCCTTCTCCCTGACCTCCGCCTCCCTGCGCGCCTCCTCATGCAGCCGCGCGTTGTCAAGCGCTATGGAGGCGGCCGCGGCGAACTGGTCCATAAGCGACGCAACCCTCTCGTCAAGGGTCTTGACCTCGTCTTTAAATACGACAGCTATCACGCCGAGCAGGCGCTCGCCGCGAAGCAGGGGTATGCCCACTATCGTGGTGATGTCCTTGAACTCCTCGATGTCCACTCTCCCCGAGTAGGCACGGTAGTCATCGACGATCACTCTCTGCCTCTTCATCAAGATCTCGCCCTGGAGGCCCTTGTCGACCGGCAGGCGCGACCCGACTAAAGGCTCGAACAGGCCCAAGCCACAGGAGAGTCTCCTCGTCTCTCCCTCACCCTCCATGACGCTTATGAGGCCGTCGGACGCTCCTATGAAAGCCGTGGCGTTCTCAAGGATTTTTTTGATCAGGGCGTCTGTGTCGAGCTCCTCCATGAAGGCCATCGACACGTCGTGCAGAAGGGCCAGGCGTTCCTCCGCCAGCTTCCTGCCCGTGATCTCCATGAGACAGGACTGGTAG
>Ga0255347_1003180_pt1 | contig 21682 bp, 28 predicted proteins | sample wastewater_treat_2_FD_192479 | JGI IMG/M metagenome (GOLD analysis project Ga0255347, IMG submission 192479) | Wastewater microbial communities from Lulu Island WWTP, Vancouver, Canada - plant24 | ecosystem: Engineered > WWTP > Wastewater > Unclassified | place: Canada: Vancouver, British...
TCAACCTTGACCTTTCACAAACCTATGTTGTGCTAACTAATTGATGGAAAGAAAAGATCTGGAAAACCGCACGAAAGCCTTTGCTGTACAAATCATAACTTTTGTAACAAATCTCCCAAAAAATAAGGTCACCGATGTCCTGGGTTATCAACTAATCAAATCAGGCACATCCATTGGTGCAAATTACCGTGAAGCACGATCCGCTGAATCACATGATGATTTCATACATAAGATTGGGATAGTGGAAAAAGAAGCGAGTGAAACCCAATACTGGTTAGAACTCCTGCGAGAGTCCAGTATAGGCAACCTGGATGAACTTCAGTCATTGCTTCAGGAGTGTTCAGAATTGTGTGCCATATTCACAGCCACAGGAAAGACGGCCAAATCAAACCGGAATAAAAAGCAATAAAAGCATCGCGAATCTCCAAACGCGCATTTCGAATTGAACTTTAATAAAATAATAAGCCTAGACTTTTGCATTTGCTTGCACATTTCGCGTTGCGCCATTCGCCTTGCCCTTCTCCCTTTCACCATGCCTCACCGTATATTTTGCTTTTGCATTCCATTTCGCAATTCCCGATTCCCGTTGCGCCATGCCTCTCGCTCCTTTTGCCTACACAGTTTCTTTAAATTTTTCGCCGAACAACGCATGCTGAACGTTTCTATTCTTGTTTTGTTACGCAACAGATTAACTGCGTATTGTTCTCATCCTAACAACCGAAAGGAATCTAACCATGTATAACTTTGCTCTCCTTGGAGCTGCCGGCTACATAGCACCGCGCCACATGAAAGCTATTAAAGATACGGGTAACAATCTCGTTGCTGCCATGGATCCCCATGATGCTGTCGGTATAATGGACAGTTATTTTCCTGGTGCACGTTTTTTTACAGAATTTGAGCGCCTCGATAGGCACGCCGAGAAACTGCGGCGCCGACATGATGATGAACAACGGATTCATTGTGTGAGCATCACCTCGCCTAACTATCTCCACGACGCGCACATTCGGTTTGCCCTCCGGGTAGGCGCCAACGCGATCTGTGAGAAACCCCTGGTGCTCAACCCCTGGAACGTAGACCCTCTCCAAGAGCTCGAGCGAGAATCAGGGCGGAAAATCAACACGATTCTTCAGCTACGCCATCACCCCGCCATCATTGTATTCAAGGAAAAAATGCAGGGTATGCCACGAGACAAAAAGGTCGACATAGATCTCACTTACATTACATCGCGCGGCCGGTGGTATCTGGTCTCCTGGAAAGGTGATATCACTAAATCAGGAGGGGTGGCAACCAATATCGGTATTCACTTCTTCGACATGCTTCAATGGGTTTTCGGATCTGTCCGTGAAAATACGGTCCATGTTTCGGAGGCCACCAAAGCAGGGGGCTATCTTGAGCTGGAGCGAGCCCGGATACGTTGGTTCCTGTCCATCGACCGAACCGATCTCCCACAGGAGGTACTGGAAGCGAATAAGACTACCTACCGTTGCATAACTGCTGACAATGAAGAGGTTGAATTTTCCGATGGTTTTACGGACTTGCATACGGTAAGTTATCAGAAGATCCTTGCAGGAGAAGGTTTTGGACTCGTTGATGTGAAACCCTCCATTGAAATCGCACACGATATACGAAATGCCACACCTATCGGTCTCAAGGGCGATTACCATCCGGCATTGAAAACATCAAAGAGTGAAGGGTAAAGAATGAGTCCTAACGAGAGTCAAAAACCTATGGGCAATAGGCAAGAACTGGTAAAGAGGTAAAGTAGGTAGGTGGAGATAGGAACAGCTGATGAGAAATAACAACAACTACTTCGTACACAAAAGCTCATATGTCGATGACAACGTGGAGATTGGTTCGGGCACGAAAATCTGGCATTTTTGTCATATTCTCACCAATGCCAGGATCGGTGAAAACTGTATTATTGGCCAAAATGTCTGTATAGAGCGGGATGTCATTGTCGGGAATAGGTGCAAGATCCAAAACAATGTCTCTATCTATACCGGTGTTACCCTGGAGGACGAGGTTTTTTGCGGTCCGTCATGTGTGTTTACAAATGTTTATAATCCGCGAGCTTTTATAGAGCGCAAAGCCGAATTTCGTCCAACACTCGTGAAACGAGGAGCCACAATAGGCGCCAATGCCACTATCGTTTGCGGTGTTATTATCGGTCGCTATTCTTTAGTAGGAGCAGGTGCTGTTGTAAAATCGGATGTACCCGATTACGCTATTGTCGCGGGCGTTCCTGCACGGCAAACAGGCTGGACCTGCAAGTGTGGTACAACATTGAATTTTAACCGTAGAACTCCTGCTACAGGGAATATGGCTTCTGAAACCGTTTGCAGTTATTGTGGTAACAAGTATTTTGTGGAAGATAATTTGTTAAAGGTGATCTTGGAAAAATAATACGTCACGTATATATGGTTCATATGAGCAATGAAAATGGAATTCATCGATCTTAAAACACAACAACAACGAATAAGGCCACAAATTGAAATGGCCATAAAGCGCGTGCTCGACCACGGTCAGTATATCATGGGGCCTGAGATTGGTGAACTTGAGTCACGCCTCGCGGCCTTTGTGGGGACACAGCATTGTCTGACCTGTGCAAGCGGCACTGACGCCCTTCTTATTGCGCTTATGGCTTTGGGAATTGGTCCCGGTGACGAGGTCATAACTGTCCCGTATACATGGATCTCGACTGCTGAGGTTATTTCGTTATTGAGGGCTACACCGGTTTTTATAGATGTTCAGCCCGATACATTTAACATGGATCCCGATAAGCTTGAAAGAGCAATAACCCACCGAACAAGAGCTATTATTCCTGTTGGTATATATGGCCAGTGTGCAGACATGACCCGTATAAATGCAATTGCTGACAGATATAGTATTCCAGTGATTGAGGATGCGGCACAATCCTTTGGTGCTACGCATTATGGCAGAAGATCATGCGGTCTGTCTCTTGTCGGGTGTACTTCATTTTTTCCTTCCAAACCCCTGGGGTGTTACGGGGATGGCGGTGCCATTTTTGCCGATGATGATACCCTTGCAGAAAAAATGCGGCAGATCCGTATTCATGGTCAGAAGGTAAAACACCAGCATCCGCTCGTAGGAATTAATGGGCGTATGGATACACTTCAAGCAGCAATAGTGCTTGAAAAACTTGTTATCTTTTCAGAAGAGTGTGAGCTGCGCCGTCAGGTTGCACAGCGTTACAATAAACTTTTGTCCGGCATCCCCGGCATCCAAACCCCGGTCATTGCCAATGGAAACGAACCTGTGTATGCACAATATACAATTTTATCGTCTGAACGAGATAAGCTTGCCCGGCACCTTGCCTCAGCTAATATTCCCACGGCGGCGTATTACACTGTGCCACTCCATCAACAGGGCGCCTTTAACAGCCTGGGCTATAGCCAAGGTAACTTTCCGATCGCTGAGCGAGTTGCCACGCAATGTCTTAGTCTTCCGATGTCGGCATACATTAGCAATGCTGCTCAGGAATTAATAGGTAGTGAAATCAAGAAGTGCTGTGGTGCCGATTAATTATCAAAGTTTAAGATATCGTCTGGGCATTCTCCCAACTCATGAAAAAAGACCTTCTGTTAACTTTTTTTACCGAATCGATAGTCCTTATCAGTGGGTTGATTGTTTATAAATTTGCTGCGAATCTTGTGGGGAAGGATGCCTTTTCTCAATATGCTTTATGCCGACGAACGGTCTCATTTTTTTTACCTGCACTATTAATGGGTTTGACTGTTGGGATGCCCAGATATATTGCATATGCAAATCATAATAGCGAAAATAAGCAACCTGATTACTACTTTGTGGCTGGGATTTCGGTACTTTTCATAAATGTGTTTTTTTTTACCGGACTCTTGAATATATTCAGTGGCCAGTTTGCCTTTTTGTTCTTTGGAAATGCAGAATACTACAACCTGATATTCCCTATCAGCCTCATGCTCATTGGGTTGGTGCTGCATTCTGCCTGTTATAGCTATTATCGCGGCAAGCTTTTAATGGTCAGGGCGAATATACTCCAGATAATAAATTCCGGTATTATCCCTATTCTTGTTTTCATGTGTCAGGCTGATATCATTCGTATTTTATCAGTGACGGGACTATCCTGGGTCATTACTTCTGCGATTGCTCTGATTCTAATTTGTAAGAATCTGGACTGGAATAAAACTTTATCCCTGCTTCCCTGTGGTAAAGAACTTTTGAAATACGGGTTACAGAGGGTGCCAGGCGACTTTGGCATGGCGGCCCTTATATCGCTTCCGGCGATAATGGTGGCCCATATGGCAGGGATTAAAGAAGCGGGGTATGTGGCTTTTGGCACAACGATATTAAATATGACCGGGGCATTATTTGCTCCCTTTGGACTTGTATTATTGCCTAAAGCAAGTCAACTCATAGCCAGTAATAATGTAGCTCAGCTAAAGGAATACATATTGAAATTAGCAAGTTTCACTTTTTTTCTAACTGCATTTGGTTTGATTGTTTTTCAAGTTTTTGCTGACTTTATTATTAAGGTTTATTTGGGTGAATCATTCAGCGAATTAATTGTCATCGCGCGCATATTCATGCTTGGAAGTCTTGCGACTTCTTTCTACGTTTCGATGCGAAGCATTCTCGACGCGTACTACACGAAAGCTGTGAACACTATCAACATAATTATTGCATTGCTCTTTTTTTTGATATCAACTGGCTTTATGTATGTCCTAAATGGAACCTATATTGCTGTGGTCGGTGGTTTTGTTGCGGCTTTGTATGTACTGGGTGCGCTTACATTTCGCGAAATATATAAACTTATGAGACTTGGCGTCCAGACTGAATAATAGTAACAGTCCATATCTAAGCAGGTCGCTCTGCAAGAAGTTATGCTTTAAAACGCCGACAACCAAATTTGTGGTAGGCAATGCCATTGCGGAAGATATCATCCAGTTCATTGCATAATAATGAATCTGGTGGCACCGGTTCACGAATCTTGCAGATGGAAAACAGATTATTACTATCCTTATCGTTCGATTAACATCGTATGATGTCATAGTAACCTGGAATACGAAACGCCGAATCATATATACAGAGGATCAATAAAGGAGAGAGGTAACCTAATAATATGACTCCGGAAATTTCTATGATAAAATATTTTGACTTATCGGGGTCAGTGTACCAACTCCGGGGTAAAATTCGACGTGCAATTGCATTATTTTTGGGTACTGTGTACTATTTTGTTTTTCTTGCCTGCTACTATTTAATAATATCCCCGCTATATTCGTATGCAGGTATTACCTTTTGGCATCTTTCTTGGTGGGTCTGGATAATCAGTATAGTTTTGTCACTTCTGCCACTGCTTTTCTTACCATTAGCGTGCAACAAGCCTTCCGATTTTGCAACATGGATTATTTATTTGTGTCTAATTTTCCCAAGCAATATTGTCATCTTTATGGTTTCGAATTTTTCGCCAGAAAAGGTAGTTGTGTTACCAATTGCTTTGACCTCATCTTTTTTATTATTTGAACTTGTCCGTCAAAAAGGTTCACTTGCAACACGCCTTACGAAAGGTAATGCAAGTATTTTTGATGTTATTTTGCCTGTTGTTATGTTCGTTTTGTCAATGGTTGTATTTTCGTACGCGCAGTATAACATCAGCTTCTCATTTGAGGATGTATACACGCGACGATTTGCTGCGAGAGACATAATGAAAGGCCGTACATTAATTGGGTATCTTGAAGCCTTTTTAAGCCGCGCTTGTATCCCGATTGCCCTTGCATATGGATTGCAATACAAAAAATTGCTGCATATTCTGCTAACGTTTTTCGCCATTTTGGTAATTTTCTCGCTATCTGGTGAAAAGACAATAATACTACTACCAGTTGCATTAATGTTTGTTATTTTTTTGACTTTACAGAAAAGAATAAATATTGGCTTTTGGCTACTTATTTTTTTTATTCTATTGATTTCATTATCTTTAATTGAGGCAATTTGTCTGGAGACAAATATTATCTCTTCTTATATTATAAGACGTCAAATGGTTGTGCCTAGTCAATTGACCACATATTACTGGGAATTCTTTTCTGTTAACCCTTTTGTTATGATGAAGGACAGTGTAATAGGTTGGCTTATACCAGTGGAGGATAATTATTCAATTGCAAAAAATTTTATTGTAGGTTTTGAATATGCAAAAAATATTGAAACCAATGCTAATGCAAATATTTGGGCCTCTATCTTTGCGGATTTTGGCTATGTTGGTATGGCAATAATATCTGTTTTGTCAGCGTTGATATTGAAAATAGTCGATAGCCTTTCTGCTAATAAGTTTGTGTTTGCATGTGCATGTAGTGCTGCTATTGGACTCACGTGGGTAAACGGTGCCCTAAATACGTCACTCTTGAGCCATGGAGTTCTGGCTTTGGTATTAGCCCTTTGGCTATATCCTTCTAAATATATCTATCCTGTTGAAAATAGGGATTGATTTTCTCCTATTTTTCGGAAACAAACAGGATATGTGATTGTCAAAAAAAATATTTATAAAGCAGATGCCGTAACTGGTCATAATTAAATATGGCTGGACAAATTCAAAAACGGGAATATAAACAAACAGAGTAATCAGATCATGAGAAGATGTACGCGCTGCGTAATGGACAACAGGATAGACAAAACAATAAGATTTTTTGAGGATGGCACCTGTAGTTATTGCAATGATGCATTGAAACGAATGAAAAATGAATATTTTCCAAATAGTGCCGGCAAAAAAAGCCTTGATGATATTATGGCACAGATCAAAAAGGCCGGCACAGGGAAAAAGTATGATTGTATAGCAGGTCTTTCGGGTGGCGTCGATAGTACGTATGTCGTTTACCTGGGCTTCAGATACGGGCTTAAGGTACTCGCGGTACACGTGGATGACGGTCTTGATGCCGAAATAGCGGTAAAGAACATTACAAGTCTCTGTGAGAGTACAAATACAAATCTCGTTATGTTCAGGCCAGACCAGGAACAATATAAGGATTTAATCAGATCGTTTTTTCTCGCGAGGGTTCCCAATATAGCTGTGCCTCAAGACAACGTCATAGCCACTGCTTTGACTGAAACGGCGAACAGGAATGAATTAAAGTATCTTCTATCGGGGGTAAACTTCGCGCAGGAGTGTATATTGGAACGGAGCGTTGGGGTGAATGCCTTTGACAGGAAACATATCACGGCAATTCATAAACGGTTTGGAAGGGGTGGAATCGACAGGTTAAACCTGACGGGTTTTTATGGTCGCTATATCCATAAACGGTATTTCAGCAAAATGGTGCATGTACTTCCGCTCAACTTAATCGATTATAATCTTAACAATGTACTAACCGAACTTGCCGATTTCTGCGGATACCAGTACTACGGCGGCAAACACTATGAATCCATATTGACGAGATTTCTCCAGTGCTTCTATTTGCCGGTCAAGTATGGATTCGATAAGAGAAAATCGCATTTTTCCAGTCTCATTGTATCTGGGCAAATGACAAGAGAGGAAGCTTTGGCAAAGCTTGCAAATGACCCATATGCCAGCAAAGAGTTAAAGGAGTATGATTTTAACTTTATTGCCGATTATCTCGGTATGACGAGAAAGGAATTCGATGATCTTTTGGCACTGCCTGCAAAACAACACCAAGATTACCCTGTGTCGGTTGTAAACAGCTACGCGGGTATCGCTCGAAAACTTAGAAAGTATCTCGGGTAATACAAATGATACAGTTGTAATGCAATAATAATCACATGAGAATATTGCATTTGTCATCGGACTATTTATTCACCAGGGTCTATCAAGCGCTATTGTCGAATATCGAATGCGCCGGTGTTCAGAATGTCATGTACAGTCCGGTGGCTCACGGTACGGTCCATGATGAAACGGCACCTGGTGCTATTGTGTCGCCATGTTTTCAGAAATATGATAGGTTCTTTTATCGTGTAAAGCAGAAGAAAATATATCGTGATGTGCACCAGAGGTTAAAGTTGACGGACTTTGACCTTTTGCATGCTCATTTTCTGTTCTCGAACGGCTTTACCGCTATGCAAGCGAAGGAAAGGTACAAGATTCCATTTGTTGTGACTGTAAGAGATACGGATTTAAACGTTTTCTTCAAATATGTGATCCATCTTCGTAAGACAGGGCTTCGTATTCTAAAAGAGGCATCACGAGTGGTCTTTCTTTCAGAAACTTATCGAGAACAACTTTTGCAGAATTATGTGCCGCAAAGAAGGTGTGCTGAAATTTTTGACAAATCGATAATTATTCCAAATGGTATTGACAAATTTTGGTTGCTTAATCAAAATCAGCCAAAAAAAATTGCCGCCCGTAAAAAAATAAAAATCATTGCGGTTGGCACCATAGAAAAAAGAAAAAATCAGTTGACGACTGTTGAAGCCTGCAAGCTTTTGAAAAATAAAGGCTTGGACGTTGAATTTTTGATTGTTGGTCAGTCGCTCGACGATGTTCTGCTTGCAAAGTTGTTACAAATATCATTTGTTAAGTATATTCCTCATCAGTCAAAAGAAAGTTTAATCAAACTGTACCGTGACAGCGATATTTTCGTAATGCCATCTATTACGGAAACATTTGGTTTGGTTTATGCGGAAGCCTTAAGCCAGGGGTTGCCCGTCTTATATACACGGGGTCAGGGTTTTGACCGACAGTTTGAAGAGGGAGAGGTTGGCTATGCTGTGGATTGTTTTGATGTGAAGGAGTTGGTTGATAAAGTTCTTATGATCGTTCAAGAATATGCCTCTATTTCGAAGAGATGTATTAACTTGGCTAATAATTTTAGTTGGAACACGATCGCACGACGATACGTGAGGATGTATCAAGAAATCCTCGGTTAAGCCCAATGGCATGCAGTGCCGTTTTTCTAAGAAATAAGTCTTTATAATGCGCGTAATGAATGAACGGTAATGAATACTTAAAGATGAATGTCTCGTATCTTAATCATTACGCAACCCCGCCAGTGAACGGAGATCATTTGGGAGATCTATGCTCTGGCAAAAAGTTTTCAAATACAGGGCCACACAGTAACTGTTTTTTGTGCATCCGATCATCACTTGCGCCAAGTAGCCGCTTTGCTTGACGATCTTTACAGAATCAAGGAATGTGAAGGGGTAGGATATTATCATCTGCCAGCACGGCCATTGCCGGTGCCATTGAGCGCCTTGTGATGAACCCTGACATGGCCCGCGGCATAGAGGAGAATGGCCGGTAAGCAGTATTGAGCAAACACAACTGGCCTATTGAAAAATAATTGTGCGCATTTTACAAGGGGTTGTTTAGTATCTGTAGGGGAGTCTCATGAATATGTCTTGTAAAATCAATTGGTTGTTTTGTTTATTGACGTTCGTGCCGCTGTTTGCATCGAATTACTGCATTGCCGCACCGGATGCCCGTTTTGTGTGTGGGGGTTCCATCGAAAAAGTGGTTTGGGGTTTATGGGATCAAAATATACAAGAATTCATAAAGCAGAAGCAAATTCGGGATCGTCTTTTTAAGCAAGGGGATGTGTATGCACTCTATGACTTTCAGGTGCACACGCATAACATAGTGTCAATGGCGCGCCGATGTAACCGGCTAAGCAGGTTGATGGAAGTGGCGAGGCTGGTTCGTACTGTTTATGGCGCCTTGGAGTCCGGGACACCATCCTCGCCGGGGCGGAGGTGGGTTTGCCGCGACGGTACGATCTGCAATGACAAAAACCGTCTGCTCAATCAGGAGGTTATGCTGGACAGCATCCAGTTTTTGGTGTTTGCATCTTCTGTTGCCAATGCCTTGGCATCATCTGATACCCCATTTGGTGATGAAGAAAAGATATTTATCGGCGACACCGTTCAGATTGCGGTAGAACACTTGCTGCACTGGGATGATGATGCAGCTCTCCTTGCGCTTCGAAGGGCTACGACATCAACGCCTCTGGACGTGAAGAACGGTACCTCCGCACTTTTCTTCACGGATAAACCGCTCTAGATGATCACAATTTACGCCAAGCTTGCCGGGATAATGCAAGCACGGGAGAGTCGGAGCTTGGGTTTTGCAGGATTAACCGATGACAACAGAGCGCTCGTACGCAAGCATCTAGGTACCTTGCTGTAATTCTTTAAAGCACGGATTTCCCTCCAGCGAGATGCGAATGGCAGGTTGGGCGATGTCGACCTGGCCGATCTCGACCGGGGATATTGGCGACTATACGCTGATAACTGCTATGCCGGGTATGAGGCCGGTCTGAAACCAGTTGTATGCTTACCTTTGCAAGTCGACAAAACCAGATTTTCAATAGAAATTCGTGTTCCAGCTGATAAAGTGCCTCAGCGGCAGAACACCGGCTGGGACATCAGCCATGCCCGACGCCTGGTGCATGCGCTGGATGCAATGGAGCGGAATCGTGATGCGATGAAATATGTTTATTCTCTGGATGATGCGCAACTACTAGCGATTGGGCTTCCTGTGGCTTTCACAAACACTCTGCATGCTGTAGTATGGAATGGGGACGCCTCCCAACCTTTGTTTTCCAATTACTGGAGCGGAGCAATTGGCTGGTATCGTGTAGCCTATGACAACGGAACTGGCCAGTGTCGGGAGGGGTACTCGCCCTATGGCCTGACGGATTCCTTTCCTACCGGTGGTACCTTACCTGGGCACGGTACCAGCCAATTATCGGCGTCCTTGGCCAACATCTTTATGATTTGACAGTACTCCCAATGAAGTTGATTCATCATTCATCACCAAGCATTACCCCGGTTTAAGCGAATCGGCCAGCGCTCAAAGCCGGGCGCTATCAAAGTTCATGTTCCTGCCGTCACTACTCGACGTGATGATCGAATGATACGAGTCCGCACCTTTTAAAAAATCTTGGCTTAGTTGAAATACTAACACCTTTAGTGAAAGTGAGGCACACATATGTCAATGAACAGTATCAATAGAATCTTGGTCTTGGCGCCCCACACTGACGATGGGGAGTTTGGGTGCGGAGGGAGCGTTACCCGGTTTATTGACGAAGGGAAAGAAGTCTATTATGTTGCATTTTCGACAGCGGAAGAATCCGTTCCGGACCCCTGGCCGAAAGACATATTGAAGGTCGAGGTGAAAGAAGCAACGAGCCGCCTCGGTATCCTGCCCGATAATCTTATAATTTTCAGGTATAAAGTGAGGGAGTTAAGTTACCATCGGCAGGAAATACTGGAGGAACTGGTAAAAATTAAGAAAGATATACACCCTGATCTCGTGTTCCTTCCTTCTGTAAACGATTTGCACCAGGACCATTCGACTGTTTCCGTGGAGGGCATAAGGGCTTTTAAAGACACCGCCGTTCTCGGGTATGAAATACCCTGGAACAATATAGAGTTTCATACGGAGGCATTCATTTCTTTATCTGAAGAAAACATCGACAGGAAAGTATTCGCGCTTGATGCGTACAACAGCCAGAAGGGGAGAAGTTACGCAAACGAGGAATTTGTCAGAAGCCTGGCGAGGATGCGAGGTGTTCAAATCGGTGTTCGTTATGCGGAGGCTTTCGAGGTCATACGATGGATAATCAGCTAATGTTTGTTGTTGTTCTTCAGAATGTGTTTATTATTCAGGGAGGTTAAGTTATGAAAAAATCACTTACGATTCTTATAACAGGGTGTGGAGCTCCGGGAACACGCGGTACATTATATGCGATAAAAAACAATCCAGATGGTGTTAATGTCAAATTTATTGGATCTGACATTAACAGAGACGTTGTGGGTGGTTATTGGGTTGATAAGTTTTTTGTTGTGCCAAACCCAGAGAACGATTCTTATCTTGATGCTATAGCCAGCATCGTGCGCAAAGAGAATGTTGACATAGTTATTCCACAGACTACGCGAGAAATTCAATTTCTTAGCCAGCATAGAAATTCAATTTCTAAAGATGTACGGGTGTTGGTGTCTGATGGTGTCGCTATAAAGAATGCTAACAACAAATTACGACTATTAAATGTATTCAAATCACTTCAACTTCCTTATCCCGAATATTTCAATACCAGCACAGAAGAAATGTTTGTCAAGGCTATATATGATTTGGGCTATCCACACCGTCCGGTTGTGGTGAAGCCAGCCATTTCAAATGGTATGCGTGGTTTTCGGGTGCTTAAGGATAATGCTTGGGACTTGCAGCGATTCTTATCAGAGAAACCAAATGGTGAAGAAATCTCCCTTGATAGTCTACTAGATATTTTAAGACGAGGTGTTGGTTGGCCGGAGCTATTAGTATCTGAATACTTGCCGGGACCCGAATACTCGGTTGATGCATTTATCGGGTCTCGTTGCAGAATTGCTATTCCTCGTCTACGAAGGACGATACGAAGTGGTATAAGCTTTGACAATCTTCTTGAATTTCGTGATGACATGACGAACTTTACTCTTCAAGCTGGTGAATATCTACATCTCCAATACGCATTTGGTTTTCAGTACAAGCTTGACTCACACGGAACACCAAAAGTGCTCGAAAGTAATCCCCGTGTGCAGGGAACCATGGTGGCAAGTCTATTTTGCGGTGTGAATGTTATCTGGGCCTCTGTTCGCGAAATTATGGGGGAGCCATATCACGACATCAGGCCTTCATACCGGGATGGAATTGCATTTAAACGTTTTTGGGGTGGGTTGGGTATCACACCGGAAGAGATTTATGAGATCTGATATTTTTTCCGGCAACTATTTATTTCATTTGCATACCAATTTTACGGATGGCCTATTAACAATTCCGGAATATTTCGAATTTGCTGCTCGCAACGGAGTAGATCGACTCATTTTTCTTGAACATATCCGGAAGAATGCATCTTATTTGGTTGAGGATTTTATCAATACGGTTTCGGTTGCTTCCCATGAACACGATGTTCCCTTTAGTATAGGCTTCGAAGCCAAAGTATTATACGATGGTATGCTCGATATATCACCTGATCATATTGAGTGCGCTGATGTCATCGGTATTGCCGAACACGGAACTTATGAGAATCCGGATCGGTTGGAAGAGTCATTAAGCCGGGCTTTTCAATTCTATAGCTCACATTTTACCCATAAAGATATTGTCTGGGTTCATCCTGGATTGGGTTTTCTAAAGATGGATTCGGTTTCAATCCATTGTGAAAGGGTTCAACGGCTTTTAGATTTGGCTGTCTTACATGATGTTAGAATTGAGTTAAATTTAAGATATCGATCAACTTGGGACTGCTTAGTAATGCAACATAATTCAGCAATTATCGGATTGGATAGTCATGATATGTCGGATCTTCATACTTGGTTAAGCGAATATTCAGCTAACAAGGATAAGGTGTAATATGCGAGCTTGGGTTATTGAGATCAGCGATTTTTTGCCCCAAATAGATGGTGATAATCGTTTGTACAGGGCTGGTTTTCTTGCCAATGCCTTGGTCGGAGGTGGGCATGAAGTCCTCTGGTGGTCATCGACGTTCAATCACCAATTGAGGCGGCAACGATTCTCCACCTCAACCACCATTCGAATTAATGATAATTACTCCGTGCGATTACTTTATGGTCCGGGCTACCAGAACAGCAAATCCATAACCCGTTGGATGCATAACCGGATAATAGCAAGAGGATTTGCAAAAGAAGTAAGCGCGTTGTCTCCGGACAAGTATCCTGATATTGTTTATGCCTGCTTGCCGACGCTTGAAGTCAGTGAACAGGCAGTACTTTTTGGCAAGCGTAAAAATATCCCCGTGGTTATTGATATTAGGGAACAATATCCAGATAACTATTTAAAAATTGCACCTGAATATTTAAGGCCGACTTTGCGTTTCTTGTTAATGAATGAATTTGCGAGAGTTCGTAGAATATTGGGGAATGCCACAGCAATTACAGCAAGTTCTGATGCATATCTGCAGTGGGGGCTAGAGATTGCCAAGCGGAAAGCAGGCAAAAATGACCGATGGTTTCCACTTTGTCCATTTATACCCCCCAAGGGTCACAATGAAGATGTTGTCCTGCCAAAAGAAATTGAAGCACTTGAAAATAATTTTATCATTACATTTGTGGGTGCTCTCTCTCGCTTGAATTTAGATTTTGAATCGGTGGTGCGTGTTGCCCATGATTTGAATAAGGTCTCACCAGATGTGCATTTTGTGTTTATTGGTGAAGGGGAACAGAAAACCTTTCTTCAGAAGCATGCCGAGCAAAATGCTAATATTCATGTGATGGGGTGGTGTAACAAGCCGGTGGTGGATAGAATCTTGGCTTCATCTTCAATCGGACTTGCCCCGTATTCTTTGACCCTTGCACCGACCCTTCCAAACAAACCATTTGAGTATATGGCGGCGGGGCTACCATTACTGTCATCGCTTGAAGGAGAACTGAAAATCATTATTGAGCAGGAAAAGATTGGGTTGCACTATAATGCCTATCATCCTGATTCGCTTAAGGGAGCTATACGCTGGTTTCTTGCTCACCCTGAAGAGACTAAGGTTATGGGGCAAAGAGCCAAGGCATTATTTATTGAGAGATTTAACACCGACTCTGTGTATTCAACATATGTCGAACATTTGAACCATATCTCTATGAGCAGGAAATAAGGTTAGCGCGAGAAATCATATTCTTCACCGTATAGCGTTGGTGGCAGTTGCAGGATACAGGCAGCCCATTATGCATTATTCCAAATAAAGTAAGTACACTCATGCAAAGATTGCTTGATTGCGGGGTGTCCTCCAGTAGCTACTCTATAAGGGCTTTATTCATTAAAAGGCTTATGGATATAGTAGTTGCAATGGTTGCTCTTGTCATCGCTTGGCCGGTGTTTGTTATTGCAGCTCTCATTGTTAAGATGTCCAGTCCCGGTCCAATTTTTTATCGAGGTGTGCGTTCTGGTTTGAATGGTGTGCCCTTCCGTATTCTTAAATTTAGAACCATGGTTGAGAACGCTGAAAATCTGGGTGGACCTACCACCGGGACAAACGATCCGCGCGTGACACGTGTTGGTGCTTTCTTGAGGCGCACAAAGCTTGATGAACTCCCTCAATTCCTTAATGTCTTAAAAGGCGATATGAGCCTTGTCGGCCCTCGCCCCGAGGTTCTCGAATATACCGCTCTGTATACGGGCGAAGACAAATGTATTCTCTCCATGCGGCCCGGGATTACCGATTACGCCTCAATTGAATTTGCTGATCTTGATGATCTCGTTGGGAATATTGATCCGGATAAGTATTTCCGCGAGCACATTATGCCGCGGAAAACTGAACTGCGTTTGACATATGTCAAGGAATGGTCGTTGGGCACTGATATACATATTTTATGGATGACTTTTATCAGGATAATCAAACGGATTGTGGCAAGATGAGCGCTCTGGAAATAATGCGTCTAAATAGGACAGGACCTGAAATAACCCGCTTGGGCATGGGGTGTTGGGCAATTGGTGGGCACGGCTGGGGAACGATCAAAGACGAGGATTCCATTCATGCCGTTCAATGTGCAATGGATAATGGTGTCACTTTGTTTGATACAGCCGATGCTTATGGTCTGGGTAAGTCTGAATTTTTGCTGACAGATGCTTTGGGCTCTTCACGAAAAGATGTTATCATTGCCAGCAAGGGTGGTGTCAGATGGAATGATCAAGGGCAAGTATGGTCTGATACGACCCCAGATTATTTGAAGCAGGCGGTTGAGAACAGTTTGAGAAGATTGAAGCTGGACCAAATCCCGCTTTATTATATCCATAAACCCGATGGTGTAACTCCTGTAGAAGCAAGTATTGAGGCACTTGCTTCTATGCAAGAAGAGGGCAAGATAGGCGCCATTGGTTTGGCAAATTTTTCTGCCGATCAATTATTGCAGGCCTTGCGGATTGCCCCTATAGCTGCTGTACAAGTCCGACTTAATATTTTTGAGAGAAAAGCCGCCATGGATCTTATCGGCTTGTGCAAAGAGCATGAAATCACATTGGTTGCCTGGGGTGCGCTTGCAGATGGGCTGTTAACGGGCAAATTCACCGAGCATGTGAAATTTTCCGATGATGATCACCGTAGCAGAATGCAGGAATTTACTTCAGAAAAATTTCCAATTTATTGTAAATGCGTGCAGTCTCTCCAGCAACTTGCAAGAGATAAGGGACAGCGTATGAGCCATCTGGCGCTCCGCTGGGTTTTGGACTTTCAACCGATCACATGTGCGCTTTTCGGGGCCAAAACGGACAAACAGGTGCTGGAGAATATCGGTGCGGATGGTTGGAATTTAACGAATGAAGAACTGGATACTATTGATTCCATAGTGAGTCAACTTGAAAATAGTGTGTGATATCTGAGGTAAACCGATGCAATACTCAATGGAATTATTGGATAAAATCCTTCGTATGATGTTGCGGATACGTAGTTTTGAAGAGTGTCTTGTAGCCCCTATTCTCGATGGAGAGATCCGTACGCCATGCCACCTTTACAGCGGGCAGGAGGCGATAGCCGTAGGATTATGCACCGCCCTTTCGAATGATGACTATATCTTTGGCAACCACCGCTCCCATGGTCATTTTTTAGCTAAAGGAGGGTGTCTTAAGAGCCTTGCGGCTGAAATTTTCTGCCGAGAAACAGGCAGTTCACGCGGGCGTGGTGGATCTATGCATTTGATCGATCCGTCCGTGTGTATGCTGGGTTCCGCTCCGATTGTAGCCGGTACGATTTCCTTGGCACTTGGTGCAGCTTTGGCAGCTTCCATTAGGGGCGACGGACGGATAGCTGTTAGTTTTTTTGGTGATGGCGCAACGGGAGAGGGGGTTCTTTATGAATCTTTGAATTTCGCAGCATTAAAAAAGCTCCCAATCATCTTTGCATGTGAGAACAACCTGTATGCCTCACATATGCCCATCCGGCAATGCCGTGTGAATAAGCCGATTCGCAGGATTGCCGAAGCTTTTGGGATTAGCACCCAAGAGGTTGATGGAAATGATGTCCTAGGTGTTTATGATGCTAGCAGTAAGGCTGTGAATTCTTGCCGTGAGGGTAGTGGTCCGGTCTTCCTGGAATTCATTACCTATCGTTATCGCGGTCATGTGGGGCCGGATGACAATATTCAGGGACTTCATACGGATATCCGGCCTAAAGAGGAATTGGAAAGATGGTTAGCAAAAGATCCCATTATGAAGTTTGAGCATTATCTAATCGAAAACCATTTCTTCAAAGAGTTCGGTATTCAGTCTATCAAAGATCAGGTGCACCAAGAGGTAGAGAAAGCGATCATATATGCGAAAAATAGCCCCCATCCAAATCCAGAGGCACTTTCAAATTATGTCTTCGCATAGAGAATTAACATATAGCCTTGCAATTAATGAAGCTCTTCATCAGATGATGGATTTGGATCCCTCAGTTTTTCTTTTAGGCCAGGGCGTGAAAAGCCCCTGGTATGTCGGTAATACAGCACGTGGTCTCCTGGAACGGTTTGGAGAGGGCCGGGTAATTGATACTCCCGTTTCTGAAAATGGCATTACTGGTGCGGCAGTAGGTGCTGCCATTGCAGGGATGAAACCGGTCGTCATTCATCCCCGCATGGATTTCATGCTCTATGCAATGGATCCCATTATCAATCAGGCCTCAAATTGGTTCTATATGAATGGCGGCCATGCAAGTGTCCCAGTGGTTTTTTGGGGCGTTATCAATCGATCCGGCGAACAGGCTGCACAGCATTCGCAAGCTATCCATGCGATATTCGCACACATCCCCGGACTTAAGGTTGTAATGCCTGCCACAGCATACGATGCCAAGGGGCTTATGGTTGCAGCTATTCAAGATCCCAATCCGGTTGTTTATATTGATGAACGGTTGCTCTATGGTCGAGTTGAACATGTCCCGGAAGAACTATACCATGTGGAGATAGGGACGGGATGCATTCGCCGGAAAGGAAAGGATGTAACAATTGTGGCTGTGTCTTTGATGGTGCAAGAAGCCCTGAAAGCAGCGGAAGAACTTGCTGAACAGGGTGTGGGTGCGGAAGTGATCGATCTGCGGACAGTCAAACCACTGGATCAGGAATTGATATTAACTTCCGTACGGAAGACAGGGAAGCTGGTGATTGCTGATGTCGGTTGGCAGTCATTTGGTGTCTCGGCGGAGATTGCTGCTTTGGTAGCGGAGCAGGCCTTTGATGCTTTGAAAGCACCCATATCGAGGGTTGCGCTTCCGGACTGTCCAGCGCCGGCAAGTATATCACTTGAAGCAGCATATTATAAGGGTTCTAAAGCTATTGTGGAATCGGTTCAAAAATTGACTGAAAGAAAGGAAAAATAGTGTGAAAGTTAAGGTCTGTCGATCCGGTAAAAGTCTATCGAATGATTAAAAATGAGCTTGATGAAGCTTACTTTGAAGTCATGGAAAAAGGTGACCTTATCGATCTCGACAGCTTAAAAGTTTCGAGGAAAATTTAGCGAATTTCATAGGTACAAAGTATGCTGTGGGTCTGAACAGCGGTTATGATGCGTTACATATGTCGCTACGCGCGGCGGGTATCGGACCCAGTGATGAGGTGATCGTGCCGGCGCACACCTTCGTAGCGACCTGCTCTGCCATAGTCAATGTATGGGCCACACCCGTATTGGTCGATGTAGGCAAGGATTTCAACATCGATTGCAATCGTATTGAGGAAGCGATAAGACCCCCGGACGCGAGGCATTATCCCTGTGCATCTAAAAGGATGCATAGCGGACATGGTTAAAGTGAGAACTATTGCTGAAAAACATAACCTGGTAATAGTGGAGGATGCCTGCCAAAATTTAAGTTTTGGTATGCTTGTTGACAGAACCGGTTTGCAGAAGGGTGCTGGAGTTTCTACCTTTCAAGATTCTTAGCGGCTATGGTGATGGTGTGGCTAATACAACGAACGATCACGAGGTAGCACAGTTTGCCACGCGCATGCGCTATAATGGTGAGGATAGGGATACGGGAGCATATCATGGCCAATGTTTCACTAGCCTGCTTGATAACATGCAGGCCGCATTTCTCCATGTCAAATTAAAGTATTTGCCGCAATGGATTGTAAAACGGAAAGCGCTTGCGGCACACTATCAGACTGCATTGGGCGACCTGCCTGATCTGCTGCTGCCCCATTATGAAGATAAACGGGCGTGATCATATATACCAGCATTATACGCTGCGTTCAATACAGGGCAGTGAATTTTCTGATTATCTTAAGAAAAATGGTGTTGAAGTGCTTACACAGTTTCGCAAACCCTTTTATAAACACAAAGCGTTGAATCTAATTGACAGGGGTTTTCCTGAAACCGAAGTATTAAGCAGGGAAATCTGTTCATTACCAATGAATATTGAAATGGAAGACAATGAGATAGATTAAGTAATCGAAGTTGTCAGATCATTTTATGCAATAAATTAAGATTATAGGGATTTGTCAGGACGTTTTCGAATGGCTTTAACGCTACACAAGCGTGCAGAGGGGATAGTGCAGGCTGAAATTCGTGTAATGACAATAGAATGTAAAAAAATTAGCGGGATAAATCTGGCGCAAGGCGTTTGCGATGTGGGTGTCCCTGAGGAAGTATCAAGAGGTACTGTAGACGCCATTTATGATGGGGTGAATTGCTATACCAGATACGATGGACTTACAGAATTACGACAAGCAATAGCTAAAAATATCAGATTTTAACGGAATATCGGTTGATCCAGAGACGGAGGTTACTATTAGCGTGGGCAGTACAAGGTCATTTTATTGTGCCTGTCTGGCTTTATTGGATCCAGGTGATGAGGTCATTCTATTCGAACAATACTATGGATATCATTTGAACACCCTTCTTGCAGTGGATGCGGTACCAAAATATGTAACCATGAAATTTCCAGCTTTAAGCTTTTCGAGAGATGATCTTGAGAGGGTAGTTACAAAAAAACAAAGGGGGTTGTGGTATGCACGCCAGGAAATTCTTCAGGTAAGGTGTTTTCTAAAGAAGATCTTAGGGCAGTTGCAGAATTTGCTATTGACCACGACCTCTTTATTTTTACAGATGAGATTTATGAATATTTTATATTTGCTGACATTCCTCATATTAGTCCGGGTTCCCTTCGGGAAATAGCTGATCGCACTATTACAATATCGGGATATTCAAAAACGTTTAGCATTGCGGGTTGGAGAATTGGGTATTCAGCTTGTCAAAAACGATGGGCTGATATGATTGGCTACATAAATGGTCTTGTTTATGTGTGTGCTCCCGCACCTTTACAGATTGGTGTTACAAATGGCATAAAGCTTCTGAATTCTACATATTACACGCAGTTGCGCGATTCGTTCAAACAGAAAAGAGATCAGATTTGCCTTGTTCTAAACGAGGCTGGTATTATCCCGGCGGTGCCAAAAGGGGCTTATTACGTGTTGGCGGATGCATCTATCCTCCCGGGTAGTGCCAGCAAAGATAAGGCTATGTATCTACTTCTGAAAGCAGGTGTTTCCAGTGTACCCGGGAAGGCTTTTTTTCATGGAAGCGATGGCGAAAACATATTAAGGTTTTGTTTTGCAAAAACCGATGAGGTCCTTGAAGAGGCATGCAATAGACTTACGAGGTTGAAACTATAAATTAATCATCTACAGGTAGCATAGGGTAAGCCCATGCTAAAATTTCCTGTTTAAAAAACACGATCCACAAAGACGATAGCCTTACAGACAATGTACACGGTGGCTCACAGTGACACTTATAACCCCGGAAACATTTGGTGTTGATCGAGAGGTGGTTCGGCTGGCGCTTGAGGCAGAAAACATCGAATCCCGGCCTGTGTGGAAGCCTATGCATATGCAGCCGGTATTTAAAGGTTGTCGTGTTGTTGGCGGATCAGTAGCTGAAGATCTGTTTGAACGCGGCCTGTGTCTTCCGTCGGGTACCCAGCTCTCACGGGAAGAGCAGGACAGAGTGATTGAAACGATCCGAACATGCCGGAAATAAGGGAAGAGCATGGCGCAAGGTGAATGGCGAAAGGTGCAAGGAAATGCAAAAGCACCGGAGTTATCGGCGCTCATCCTGTAAAAAAAACGAAAAGAGGCATTTGTAACATTGATGGACACAGATGAAATGATAAAAGCAAATGATATACTAAATTGTTTCCTCCATTGTGATAGATCGGCAATGAAGGAAACGATCAGCGCCTTTCGGCGACTGAAGTACAAGACTACACCTGAAGGGGCTGGATGTTGACCGGCTGGTATGCTCTATCAGACAGGCGGTCAAAAGATAACTTATTGGCATTTATCCTGTAAAAAGAAGCTTTGAATATTTTCACAGGATAAATGTTTGAAACTGAATCAAATAGTAATTTAACCTGGTTAATTATGATTGCTAATCATGATTAACCATGATATATAAGACTTATGCTGAGCAGTGAAGTCCAAAACCGGATTTTACAGTACAACCCCTGGCTATCGCAACCTGACCAGGCCAATGCTTTGATTCGTCGCAATCTCCCTGAAATCTATGTTCTCCGTCAGGCAGAACCCGTCAAACTACACAATGATCGTGCCCTCCTCATTGTCGGTCCCCGTCAATCAGGGAAATCTACCCTTGCCTGGCGACTTCTCCAATCATGTTCGCCCGATATTCTTTATCTCAACCTGGAGGATCCTCTTTTACGTTCGGCTCTGGGCAGCGCCATTGATCTTGTTTCCCTGCTCAGGGAAAGTTACCAATTCATCAAAGCTGTTTTTCTTGATGAGGCCC
>Ga0255347_1003183_pt1 | contig 21663 bp, 37 predicted proteins | sample wastewater_treat_2_FD_192479 | JGI IMG/M metagenome (GOLD analysis project Ga0255347, IMG submission 192479) | Wastewater microbial communities from Lulu Island WWTP, Vancouver, Canada - plant24 | ecosystem: Engineered > WWTP > Wastewater > Unclassified | place: Canada: Vancouver, British...
TTCAAAAAAAAATAGAGGTGCTATATTCCAAGCACCTCCGTCTATTTGATATATCACTTTACAAGGCTCAATACCGACACAACATCAATATCGGAATCAACAAACTTCATGGATGTATCATCTCCGAAATAGAGTTCAACATTTTCAGTAGTCTGTGCCTTTACCTGTGCCTTGAACATCTCAAGATATACTCTTACAACCATAGGCTCTGTCAGTTCTGAGGACACATAAGGAATAACCTCAACACTGTCTGACTTCTGGCTCGACACGTGAAGCCCATCTGTTGCAAACTCGATATTAATTACACCATCATCGAATGCACCAACAAAGAGCGAAAGTCTATCAAGCAACTGAATGAGTTCCTGTTTAGGAAGCACACACTTATTAGGATGCACATTGTTCGTGTAGCCAAGAATGCTGTCAACGGCAAACTTCTCGATGTTCGCAATAACACGACCACATACAATATAATTATCCCCCACAAGCAACAGTTTTCCGTTTGTCTTGTAGATGTCAAGAGGCTTCTCTCCTGTGTATACGTCAAGGAGTTCCATAAGCCTTGCGCTCATAAGAATCGGAGTAGCCGTGACTTTCTTATTAAGGCAACTGATTTTGAATGTATCGGATGCAAGAACCACATCCCCAAGATAGTAATTATCATAAGGGGGAATATCATTTCCGATTGCAAGTGACGGCTTTACAGCCCCGAGAATTGTCTTAATCGTAGCACTGTCTATCTTACCGATAGATGTCTGCTGAGTGTTCAAGATATCGAGTTGAGGTTCGGGATACTGAACCATCTCAAGCGTATTTACATCAATCTCTACGGGGAACTTGTGAGTTCCATTACCATGAACCTCAACAATATTGTTATCGAGTGTCATAGTGATATTCTCCGATGTAGTACGCATGATGAGTTTGGAGAACTGTTCAGCCTGTACCACGGCATAGAAATCCTCACTCTCAACATCCTCGCTTACGACAAGAAAATTATCGTTATCCGAGGCAATAAGGGTAAGCCTGTTATCCTTTACCTTGATTGCAATACAGGTGGTTCGGGAAATCAACTTATTATTTCCCACACCCTTTATTGCTTTTGACATCAACTCCTGGAACTTAATTGTACTGATTTTCATAAATGCCCTCCTTATTTCTTATATCTGTCACTGATTATTACAGGGACAGCATGTTTCCAATCCACGTTATGATGAATCCTTGCATGATTATTTCCGATAATCCCTATCTTTACGAAAGACGGACAACACATCACTGTATAGAAACTCTTTCGGTACGTTCCCTCTCCCACGTATGCGCCTGTAAGTCCATTATCTCTATCTTTCTGTTGGGTATCTGTTTGATTGATACTCACGTCCATTATCGTAGCGAATATGTCACCTCTGGCACCGCACAAGCAGTATGTATTAACATCTTCGTTCAAATAACCAACAAAGGTAAAAGGTCTCTCTGGGGAGCACAGAAACGTGTTCATTGCCTTACGCATGAATCTCGCTTTAAAATGTGAGCCATCTGTTCCTCCGAGGAAGTCACCATTCTGAGCAATACATAATGTCTTCATTTTTGGAATGCTTATATAATACTCAAGAAGTGCTTCAAATACAACATCAAGATTTGTGGGAAATAATGCTCTCAGATGGTCACCCTCAGCATATCGGAATTGAAACTCATAATAGTCATCATCAAATTCCATAAAATAGGTGTAGCCCAAACTCTTCGCTTTCGAGAAGCAAGCATTTCTTGCATACACAACTGTATTCATATCCGTTTCGTTGTCCATCCTATCAAAGGTCTTGGCAACTTCGGATTTATCAAAAGTCGTAACATGCTCTTCTCCAAACACCTTAATGTATTCAGAGATAGCCGTATCATCAGTATCTAACAGGATATACCACTTCCCTGTGTACCCATATTTGCTCAGAGACTTGGCTGTAAGCACATTATTGGGATTACCATGACTTAAGATGAAAATACAAAAGTCATCCAATATCCTTTGCTTTCTTGGCAAGGTTTCCGTCATTTCTTATCTCCTCTAAGCGTTTTGAAAGTTTTACATATCCGTTTGCAATGGCATCATCAATATCGATTATAACGAGTGCTGAATCCTCCATCAGTTGTTGCATTTCCTTATCGGAATTTGCATAATAGTCAGCAATCAAATCATAATTGAATATCAGATGTCTGCTCGCCGCTAATCTTAAGAACTTCTTCTCTTCCTCCGAAACTGTAGACGCATTAATCTTTGTCATCAGTTCCACGTACTTCTTGTACCCGACAAGTTCTTCAATATTCGGCTTCTTGTCATTAGGAGCATACTGAGGGATTAAAACATTTCGGGAATATTTAGTACTCCCTTTCATAGCATCTGATTGCTTAGGGGCATCAAACAGTGGCATATTATCCCTCCCTCCAATGCTGTGAAAAGAAACTAGGTCGTTTTACACGAGTAGCATTTCCATTGTCATCCACATGCTTATAATTATGTTTTGTGGGCTGAACAATACCACCTTGTTTCATTTTGTTCTTAGCAACATTTCTTCTAAGGTTTCTGAGTCCCATAAACTTCCCTCCTTAAAGTTCTATCTCATCTCCGTACCAACATTTTGAACATACAACATCACATTTGATAGGCATCTCAAGTATTTGTTCAGCCGCCTTACTCATTGTCTGTGCGAGCAACTTAGCACACTCCTTAGCGTTCTCTTCGGGACATTCAGCAATTATCTCGTCATGGACAGGAATCAGCATTGAAAAGTTAAGGTCTTTCAGCCTTTGACTCTTATACAGTTCTATCATTGCCATCTTTGTGAGGTCTGCAGCACTTCCCTGTATTCTCGCATTGACACACTGTCTTGTGGCATTGCTTATCTTTGTTCGATTGTCGATGATTTCAATGCCCTGTTTGTCAGCATCTTCAAATATCTTTTTGATGTCTTTCTTGTAACGAGCGTTCATAAGCCTGTCCCAAAAGTAATCACAGATACTATCGGGAACATAATTTCCGTAAACATCATCAAAGTCTAAAGGGTCTTCATATGGATTAGAGAATCCCTTTTTCCATGCAAACTCATAGGAATCCAACTGTAAGTCGGGAAGTCTTCTCTTACGCCCACATACTGTGGTAACGTATCCTAATTCTCTTGCCATTGCTAGACTGTCTTCTTCAAACTTCTTAATGGCAGGGAATCCTTGGAATACCGAATCCTTTATCGCCTGTGCCTCTTCTGTAGTGCACCCCAACTGTTCAGCAATACTTGCTGTGCCTCTTCCGTAAAGCACACCTAACAGAATACTCTTGGCTTGGCTTCTGTATTTCTTGCCCTCCTTATTTGTCTTATCCGTCTTATTTCCGTTCTCATCAAGATAAAACTCAAGGCAATCCTCATAGGCTCTGTGAAAAGATACACTTGCAATCTCAGAATATAAATCCTTACCTTGCATAAAGGTGTTATACATCTGTGAGTCACCCTGTTGCCTGCAAAGTGCTGCAAGACATTTCGGCTCTTGCTGTGATACTAGGAGAAGTCACTTGACAACATAACATAATTTTTACGTGTAAGTAACTTTCTCATTCGGCATCACCCCCTCCATATCCCATAAATCTTCCTGTCTTCTTATCTCTACGACTTTCTAAATCACCTTTGTGATAAACACCTTGGTGCTCTGTTCTTGTGGTAATCTCTAAATTCTCAATTCGATTGTCCATCCTGTTACCATTCTTGTGGTGCACAATCTCGTCAGAGGTCAAGGGTCTTCCTAAAAAATCCTCCATAACTTTTCTGTGCGTATAATATCTTCCCTCTGTAGTCGAAACGCATTCATATCCCCCATAATTATAGGTTCGGGCTTTCCTGTTGCCACCACGTCTGTTTGCGATTCCCATTGAAACTACCTTGTGAAGAATTGCTGATTGCGAGCGTCCTAGATGTTCAGCACACTTGACTACTCCTAAAGTTTCATAATTGTCAACAAGCCATTGAGTATCTTCTTTAGTCCACCAACGATACATAATATCCCTCCTTTACAAGGAATATTTTATACAAACTTGGTATATTTTGCAACATCAAACAGAAAAAACTATATTGTCTTTATTGTGGAACACCGAGACCACTGGCAATTGTTCTTCTACTCCATTGTTAGATATCTTTAGCATATCCCCAACAACAATCTGAGATGCACGTTTCCACCCATCTAAGGTGGGCACTTCACAGAACTTGTCTACCACAAAAGATTTATCAGTCTCAGTAACTAGTTTCTCATCAGTCCTTGCTCGAAACATTTGCCTTATATCTGTATTGTGTGAGGGCAAATTTTGCAGATTTGGATTTTTACTACTGAATCTTCCTGTATCAGCCCCGTATTGGTCGAACTCACAGTGAATACGTCCGTCTTTCTCAGCACAATTGGGAAGTTTATCAATGTATGTGCCTACCAACTTTTCGAACTCTCTATATGCAAGGATAGCATTACATATCGGATGGTCAAGAGTCTTAAGAATATCTTCACCTGTACCACGAATAGGTTTCTTAGTTACCTTATCTACTCCTGCATCAAGCCCTATTATGTCATAAAGTAACACCTGTAATTGTTTAGGACTTCCGAAGTTGATAGGGATATCCAACTTCACCTTGGGATTCTGTTTCTTGTATCTCTCAAGGTCTTCTGTATATGGCTCACACATCTCTTCCAATGACTTCATATTGTCATCAAGAAGTTTATGATATTTATCCGCAAGCACCTTATTGTATTCATTGTCTATCTCAACGCCTGTGGTCTCCATCTGAACAACAACATCCACAATAGGCATCTCGATTTTCTGAAACACATAGGCTACCCCATTCATGCCGTTTCGCTCAGTAGGCATACAAGTAGGGTCATATGTAAGATAAGGTCTCTGAAAGTCACAAAACTCTGTGGTAATTACAGGGTCATGCCCTGCATACAACTTTGCTGTTCTCAGTGGAATGTAGGTGAACGGAACTTTCTTGAACAAATCATCGAATGAGAAAGCGTCACCTTTGCCTCCGAGCACATACTTGTTATGCAACTCCTTTAAGCCTCTGTGACCCTCAATCTCGTTCTCGTTCATCATTCTTGCACCGATTTCTGCGTCCCAAGTGCAATACATGCTATTAACTCCAAATGCTCTCATAAATCGAATATCGAATGGAGCGTTGAACATATCAACTTCGGGTCGATGTCTAAGAAGTTCCTCAAATTCGTTTACTACGAAATCCTGTGGCAACTGATTAGGTAGTTTTTCCTCAGTAAAATAACTTATGTGATTTATTGGAATATATGCACCTTTTTCTCCACGGGTATAGATACAGATTCCTGCTATGATGTTTTGAAACGGATTAAGTCCATTAGTCTCTGTATCAAGGGAAATATACCCGTTTCCACGGCAAGCCAATAAGTAATCATGCAACACATCTTTGTCCTGTATGAGGATATAATCGTTCTCATACTGTCCGAGTGCCGTCTCTACCTTTTGGCATATTTGCTGTATCTGTCCAGCAAGACCACCACTCTTTACTTGAGTAGTGGTCTTTCTTGCTGTTTTACTCTTTGATTTTTTAGCAACCAACAAATCTTCGGACTTACCAGCCCTTGTTGGTACTTCAAAAAGTGGCATCAGTATACCTCACGTCTACCTGTGTTGGGAGTTCTACGCTGTTCTCTGTCTACGGGTCTGTATCCTCTGTCTGAGCCTCTACGAACAAGAGTCTGTTCTCCCTCAGCAGGGAAACTACCTGTGTTCAGATAGCAAATCATGTCATCGGCTGTCTTATCGAGAACATGTGTTCCGAGAGGGTTAGGAACTTCAAAGGCATCAAGAGTGGTATCATCCTGTCCTGCCTCATACATCTTGTAAAACGTTCCGGTATCTCCCTTTTTGCCGTTTCTCTCAACATCGAAAGCATGGGATACAAGATGGGGATAATGTGCACACATGCTTGCAAGTTCCTTACCGAACTTCTTGCCTCTCTCCCATGTCTGAATCCTGTCCTCATCCTCGTTATAGATGGGCACGAAATACTTCACGGTAGTGAACTTCTTTGCTTCACAGAAAGGGCACTTATCTACGGGGTCTCCGTACTCTCTGAGGCAGTTGACATATTTCTTCTTGTCACCGATTTCTACCTCATGCACACAGTATCCCTCTACGTCCTCGATAGAGTCATAAAGGAATCTCACACGGGCTGTATCCCCGTCATCCTTGAGACTAAAATAGCCTCCTCCTCCCTGTCCACCATACTTCTCGGCATCGTCTACTGAAACTCTCATAATGTTTTCCTCCTTTTAGTCGTTTATGCGTTTTAAGGTTATTTATACAAACCCTATTTTCATAGGGCACGTATCAAAATAATGGTATTGCTTTATTCTTTGGGGTTTCTATTTCTTCCCACTGAGTGTGAAAAGTTGAACTTGAAATGAGTTTGGTCTTCCCATCCGAATAAGTTACAAAAACTGTTTTGAACTTTGGGTCAACCACTCCGTCAGAAGTGACAAGAATCTTTGGGTTCTGTCTCGATTTATAAGTCTTCATAGGTTTCCTCTTTTATAAGTGTTCTTAGTTACAAAGACATATTAACATTATATATTACGTTTGTCAATATGTAAAAGCCACCAACAGGAATTGAACCTGTATTATCTGATTACAAGTCAGACGTTCTGCCGATTGAACTATGGTGGCAGAAAGGCACGACACTCCATTTCAAGGATGGTAATCACATCCCAAAACCCCTATGTCGTGTAGGATTACTCCACTGTGCCCTCAGATGGTTTGGATTATTTAGCACAGTGTTCACCTAAGTCGGGACGAAAGGATTTGAACCTTTGACCACTTGCTTATAAGGCAAGCACTCTAACCGAACTGAGTTACATCCCGTATTAAAGTGATGTGTCGAAATATGTAATTTTTCTTTGGGGGTTGAATTTTCATTCCGTGTGTTTTGATTGGTTTTGTTCGACATTTCTTTGTGTCTCGTTTCTGTAACGTATCCGCTTCTCGACACACCACTCTATACGCTATTATACTATGCTCATACCTTATGAGCAAGTGCACGTCTATACTTGGTCAGAACCGATTTAATACTGTCTGGAAGCCGTTTAAGCACTTCCCGTTCTATGTCTTTTGGAATTGGATAGCACACCTCAGCAAGAGCACATGCGACACAGGTAAGAGTATCACAATCACCTCCAAGTGAAACAGCCGTTCTCAGAATATCTTCAAAACTGTGTCCCTCAAAAAAGGCTGTAAGTGCTTGGGGCACTGTTCCTTGACAACTCATATCAAATTCATAAGTAGGTCGAATCTCATCACATGTACGAGATAGGTCATATCCGAAATCAGTAATCAACCTCTTTCTAAGGTCTTCCTTACTCATCCCTGTACGTAACAGGAATATTGCCTCAGCAATACATTGTGCTCCTCTTATTGCCTCTTCGTGGTTATGAGAAATCTCTGTGACCCACTTCGCTACCTCAAGAGTCCTCTCAAGTGTTGGATATAACCACCCTACGGAAGATATTCTCATTACCGCACCATTTCCGTAACTCCGATAAGGCTGGGGCTTGGGAGATATCAACCAATTGGTAAATGACCTCCCATAATTACACAAAGGATACTCATTTGCCCAAAATCTCATTGAGTGAATTACAGACTCCTTGCAATCAACCTCGTTAACATCCGTAAGTAACGAACTCAATGCGTCAGCAACGGCAACTGTCATTACAGTGTCATCTGTAAAGTGCTCCCCATTTTGCCAAAGCACAAAGTCTTTCACCTGTTTTGTAGGGGAGAACTCATATGGTGCTCCAACTACGTCACCTATTATTGCACCTATCATACTTTGTCCTCCTTTCACTTTTATAATAATTGACTGATACAGGGTAGGATATATAACTGAGTGTGAAACAGTTATAGTCCCATCACACTCCCCATATCAGCCCCTTGCGTGGGTAAGGATTTGCACCTTACATGAGCTAACCGCCATTTGCGGACGTATGCATCGGAACAACCGGCTCTTACCTTATAAGCGTCTACCTATTCCTCCACCACGCAACGTAAGCCTAATCACTTACAGGGAATTGAAACCCTCTCGGTAGTCCAATACCGATACATGTCACCCTAACAGGGCTAGAGGGATTCGAACCCTCGTATGCAGCAGTCAAAGTGCTGTGCCTTACCGCTTGGCGATAACCCTTTAAAACTTATAAGACCTCTCTATCCTTTGCCGACATGTACAGGTTACACCACTGTACAGCCGTTGCTGTGAACTTGGGATTGTCATCCCACCATTCTTTTCTTGACATTATACACTTACCTCTTTTGTCTATGAGCGCAATGTTTTTAATGTCCGTTTCATAGGGGTCGTTTGTCAATGAACAAGCCATATATCCGTTTGGAATAGCCCCGTAATTATCTTCCCATATCTTATCCTGTAATGGCTTCCAAAACGGCTCTTTTAAATTGTGTCCTAAAGTATCCCGTGATTTGCCCTTGCATAACTTAACCTTTATAAAACAAAGATTTCGTTGTTTATTATAAGCAATCGTGCCTATAGGGGCTTCCTCTTTTACCAATCCCTTTTTAAACTGACCAACATTCTCCCTATTTCTATCAAACTCTCTTATCTTGAGTCTCACACAATAACCTGTCAGACTTGCATGTGATTTCTTGGCATTGAAGTGTGCGTTAAAGTCTCTCACTAAATCAGCAAACACCTCATAACTGTCATAATTATCAATTAACCACTGAGTCTGTTCTTCGGTATAAGCTGGCATAGATGCTTTGGTTACCAACACTATGTTATTTCTGGCTAAGTAAGTATTCATTGCATCAAATGTCTTGGTCTCATTAAAGATGGCATTGAACGTTGCAATAAAATGCTTCTTATCCTTGAATATCCCCAACGCACAGTTATCCGATATCCACTGTTTTTGCTCAGTTGTAAGAGTCTGATTGCTGTCTGTAGTTGCACAGTCAATATGAGGAATGTCGTGCCGATACATGTAATTGGTAAGAGCATCGGGTGAAATGGAAAGTGAAAATCTCTTGTTGAATGTATCTGCAAAAGACTTCACACTTTTCCATTTCTTTCTCCGACAATTACACTTCAACCACATTATTTCTTCTGAGGTGTAAGTGTGCCGACTCATATTACTCACCTATCATGGTAGACAGTACTGAATGCTCAAGAGTCTTGGTCTGCGCAAGTGCCTTTTCATACTCAAGAATAAGTTTACCATTGTTAATCATCTGTTTTCCAACATCGACAATAATCTTGGTCTGTTCATTCTCGATGGCTCTCTGTTCAGCCGAAAGGTCATCACGGAGTGTTATCTTGATACGGTCTCCCATAATGTCATGAAGTTCTACTAGTGTCATCTTTTTACCCTCCTTATAGGTGTTCAAGTTTTTCAAGTTATTGGGGCACTATTTCGTTAGTGCCCCGTTACGCCTCTGTTTTCCCCACAGAAGTAAAAGGTTAAAACGTAATCTTGTCAAAGAAAGCCTTAACTTCATCGATAGCAACAAGTGTTGCCCTCTTCTCAGAAGTCATTTCCTCCTCAGTGAGACGAACGTAATCGTACTTATCACGATAGTAAGGAATGGTCTTCTCCTCATCCTCCCACTTAAGTTCTCCTGTTCTCCAATCAGTTGCCTGTTCAGATTCTTTTCCGACCACCTTGTACTCCATGATGGTATCCTTTTCAAAGTCCTTGATAGCCTCTGAAATCTTTTTCAGAATCTCTCCCTTTGCACTGATAACATCAAGTCTGTTGATTACGATTGCATTCTTCTTAGTTGCCATAATTTAATTCCTCCGTTTGTAAGTGTTTTTAGTTTCTTGAGTTTTCTTAACTCTGCACTTAGATTATCATAGCATAGAATGTTTGTCAACAACTTTTTGAAAAATTTTCATAAGATTTCTTTTAAGTTATCAAACATCTCTTTATCCATGTCATTCAAGTCTTTTGCAACATGCACATCCCACACATACTGAGTAATTAATTTATTCGAAACATTCTTCATAATACGCTCTCTTGCTTGCATTCCTGCTTCATCAGCATCAGTAGCAAGAATAATTTTACGACAAGGCAAGTCTCGCAATTGTTTGAACTGTAAGGCTGTTCCTAGTCCATTCAATGCAACAGCATACTTACCATATTGCCAAGCAGTTAGTGCGTCTATCATTGACTCACATACTATTACTTCTTTTGGGAAGAACATTCTACTGTAATAATTTTGTTTTAGCTTTCCGTCCACATATTCTGTGCACACAACAGCCTGTTGCCATAGTTCATATAGTCCATAAAGTGGTTTCTCCACACCTCTTGGGTAATTGAAGTATTTGGTGTTGACACTTCTTCTTGCAACGAAAAGGGTATGTCCTTGCACATCTCTGACAGGCATCGTGATGCAATTTGTTTTGGGGTCAAACCCAAGGTCAAATAATTCAATAAGCCTTTTATCAGTAATTTTTCTTGTTCCCCAGTAAGGGTGATAGTAGCGATAACTGTCGAGTTCTTCTTCTGACACATATTCGACCTCTTTTTGTGTAGTGTGTTTATGCCTCTCAAGATTAAGTTCGATTGGCTGTCGTTCCTCAACACTGACTGTCAAGAAATTCTTAAGTAACCACTCCCAACCAAATGCTCCTGTAAGGCTGTCATGCCCAAAACAATGAGAAATCATTTCGGGAAGTCCAACAACAGTTCCACAAGCAAAACAATGACAAGTGCCATCAGACTTCTTAATGCCCATGGACGGTCTTCTCTCTTGTCCATCTTTGTGATATGGACAGGACACCATTACATTATCCGAAGTGTCCTGTACCACACCCAACAGGTTTATTTTATTGATTTGTAACTGTTGCTTTAACTCACTTATTACCGAGTAGCAATCAACATCAAATGTTACATCATTTATGACCATACATACCCTCAGAATACATCGTTTCGACTCTTATACTTGTCTTTCTGTTCGTCTACTTTCTTACGAGTTCTCTCCGTAGGTTCAGCATCATCGATTGAGGGAAGATAAACAAATGACCCTGTGTCGATATCCCACGTATACTTGAGTTTTCCACCACGCTTTACGTTTCTGCCCTTTTTAACACCTATCTCAAGGACATTATCTTTCTTCTGCTGTACGGAAATTGCCTTGCTCGCATTCTGTGCGATACCATCACTGTCACGGATAGTTTCAAGTTCGGGAGTGCCCTCATTCTCTTCCCCGACAACACCACTCCTGTTTGCCTGTACTACCACAAGAACAGGAATACCGAGTTCAAGAGAAAGGTTCATCAAATCCTCACTAATGTTTGTCAGTGATGTAGTGATGTTATCCCCTTTCCTACCTCTCTCATCCGACAGATATTTGATACCATCAATACCGATAATGTCAAGTTTATATTTGCGTACCCAATTTTTGAGTTTGCTCACTGTGACATAATGCTGAAAATCCTTGGGAGTGGATACAACGAACTTATTTTGTTTCTCACTCAATGATTGAATATATGCCTCATATTCACCCTCATCCACATTTGAACCTCCTGTAAAGAGTGCTCTGTTGGAATAATGGTTGAATAGAGTATCAAAACGGAATCCTATGCTATTGTCGGACATTTCGGGAGAAAAGTACCCAACATTGAATCCGAGTTTCCAAGCATGAGAACATATCTTCTCAAGCACCCACGACTTACCTTGGTTTGTCCTTGCAAAGATTACAAACAGTTCTTCACCTCTTTGAAGACCATCTATCTGTTCGTCAAGTTCGGGAAGTCCTGTCTCAATGAACCATGCTTTCGGATTAGCCTTACGCTCTTTAAATTGCTCAAGTCTCTTTTTACCTTGAGCGATAATGTCAACTCCCCCAATATCATAGTTAGGCTGTAAGTTACTCAATTGAGACATCATATATTCCACAGCAGCATTACTGTCTACTGTGAGGATATCAGCCATCTTCTTGAGTATCGGAGTAGCCTGTTGGAACAAACGTTCTTCTCTTATCGCATCTACGAGATACTTGTCTGTCTCGGCAACCTCAACCAACTCTATGTCGGGAAAATTTGACAGGAATGTTGCTTTATCGGGAACATTGCCATAGTTTCTTATATGCTCCTGTATAAAGTTGAACTCTTTCTCATACCCAGGAAAATAATCCTCAGTAAGAAAGTTTTCTTCGGCAATAGCGTTACTTCCCGTTTCAAGGATTTTTGAGATTATCTGTAAACTTGTGATGTCACTCACCTCTTTTCGTATTCATCTAACCACACCCAAGTAAACCCGTGATGAGTTTTTCTTTTGTGGTTTGCACAATGACTTACATTTGACGGAAGAAAACAATCCTGTGCTGTAGCCTGTACACTATCCCAAACTTTTACTAAGTTCCCCATCAAGTCTATTTGACAGACTTTTTTAGAAGATATTTTATGCCACGCATCTAACCTTGCTCGGCAACGGGATAAAAATTCGGGGTCTTGCTCATACCTGTCTAACATGCGTAATCTCTGTCGCTCTTTGCATATATAATAATTGGAGTTATACCCGTGAGTACACCACTCTAAATTTTCCACATGATTATTTGTCGGGTCGGCATCTATGTGGTTAATACATGGCAAATTGTGTGGATTTGGAATAAATGCCTGTGCCACAAGTCTATGAATAGACAGTTTTTTATATGTCAAATCCTTGCATAACACAACTTGCTGATACCCCAAATTTGTTTGCGTACATCTAAGTATGCGCTCTCGCACAGACCTATGACCTCCTCGACAATTCACATATCTGAAAAGTGACTTAACTTGCCCATCATTAGATACTTGATATAGCCCCTCATACCCAACAACATCTTTCCAAATAATCATTCACATACCTCCTTATTATTTTGGGTATATGTACCATATCATAAATAAGTAAAATAATCAATTTGTAAACCTGTCATCTCATATCTCCCCCTTTGAAAGTGATGATTTCTGTACTTGACCCATATATTCTACTTGCCAACTTCTGACCCATACATTCCTCAAGTTCTTCCTTGGTGTCAAAATTACCTGTGAATATATTTGCTTTGCCCTCAAACATTCTTGAATCAATACATGCAAGTAACTGAGAATAGTCATACTTGCTCATGTTCGTACTTGCTATATCGTCCCATATCACAAGGTCTACCTCATACATCTGTTTCTTTAGTTTCTCAAATGCCATATCGGTAGTCTTGAAGTCCTTGCTCTTTAGTAGGAACAACGGAACACTAACAAAGAGTCCTCTTACATTAAGTCCGTTTCCCGACCATATCTCATCAAAGTATTTTAACAGTAACTTCACAGCCCAGCTTGTCTTACCATTGCCTGTGATAGAACTTGTGATGTATAGGTTCTTACCCTGTTCCACAAAATCAACAATGGTAGCCTTGATTTCAGCAAGCCTTGTGTAGGCATCTATGTCACAGTCGGGTGCAGTTAGTAATTGAGGTTTCTGTCTTGCCTTGGGAAGATTGCTGTTCTCCATAAGGTATTGCATCTCAATGAACTTTATGCAATTATGGCACTCTGAAACATCGGCAAGGCATACTTCTTTATACCAACACTCCTCGTTACGCTCAGAATACTTTTCCATTACGCATCCTTTCCTCTCGCTCTTCTTTTGTTACTTTTTTGCTGCTCATTCCCTTATGCTCACCGAAAACAGACGGGTCGGGCTTTGAGTTTCTGTTGTACTGTCCATACTCCTTTACAGGGAAAAAGCCTCCGTATGCTCTCTCAATACTCTGTCTGACAATCTTAACAGGGTCATCTTTAACGGATAACTCTGTCAACCTGTTAAGCAAACCTTTCCACTGATTGGGATATATCGGTTTGTCTTTCATTGCAAGCCTGTCTGACAGATAATCTTTCAATACTGTTCTGAGTTCTTCATTCTGAGTATACTCATCTACCATATCTGAGCATTTTTGCCATCTATTCTTTTTAGGCTTACTTTCTTTTTCTTCTCCCTGTGATATCTTTCTTACTTTCCTAACATCATCTTCATACATATGCTGTTCATACTCAGATAATGTATTTGAATTATTTTGAGATTCTATAGGAGAGTGGTTTTTCTCTATACCTTTAGGTATGTTATTTTCTATATATTCTTTAGTATTATCTATATTATTGTCGGAAATATTTTCCACCCCCGTAGGAAATATTTTCCTACCCCCCTGGAAATCTTTTCCTACCCCCTCTGTTATAGGTGTTCTCAATGCTTGATAATGTACAGTGCCTCCCACAGGTCTATCAATTATCTTGAGAAGTCCTTTGGTTAGTAACGAATCGAGAGTATTACGAATACTCCGTGTAGTGCATCCACACCACTCTGCCATATAATCTTGACTTCCGTAAAATTCAGACTCCCCATCTTGAGTGATGCCGTAAATGATGGCGTATACCAAAAGGTCGTTGCCACTAAGATTTAATTCAGTCCTCATCCAACCTTGAATAGTAATGAAATTCTTATCAGAAACTTTCATAGAAATACCTCTTTAGATATCAAAAGACTCTTTCGTGAAGTATTCGGGGTACGTCACAAAAGAGTCTCTGAAATGTTGACTGATATTTACTTAGAACATCAACTGATGCCCCGACATCAGCCAACGTATGCTTGAGTACTCTCCAACACAAGCCTCAGATGAGGGTGTTATCCGGGATTTCCTTTTGCAAAAAATATAGTAACAAATAGAATAAGGATTGTCAACGGTTATTTTTCACAGCATTGTAAATATCCTCAACCTGTGTATCTACTTCCCTGTTTACATCATCCCAAAGGATTTTCTTTTCCGATTCGATGTCAATATCGGGAACATCGGGAATGGCTCTCTCCTCACAGTATTCAACTGTATAGAAGTTATCTCCTCCCTTGGTTGCTACCTTGACACTTACTCTACTTGTTGCTCTGATAGTGGTTGTGATTGCTTTCTGCTCGTACATTGTTTGTCCTCCTTTTAAGCCTTTTTGCATCTGAGTGTTACAACTGTTGTGACTTCTCTGCATTTGTCCATGTCAGCCAATACACTTGGTGTCAGTTCTTTCTGATAAATCGCATTTTCAAGTGCTTCCATGTCAATATACTCCCTTGTCTTGATGTAAGGGCATTCCATTGACCCATGAGTGCTTGACCAATAATGTTTGATTATGGGAAGTAACTTTTCTTCATCAAGAGTCTCTTTTTCTGATACGATTCGCTGCACCGTGTAGCCGTTGGATGTTACCTTGTTCACATCCATACGTGCGAGTTGGATTTTAAGAGATTCTTTGTCCTTGTCACAAATCTTTTTTAACTCTTTAATCTGACTGTCATTATCCACATACCTCTTAATAAGGTCACTTATGGGTTCAAATCCGTCAACGCACATTACTTACTCTTCTCCTTTTTCTTTACGTATTTCTGAGTAACAGCACCCATGATTCCGTTTCTTCCTTGGGGGATGTTCTTCTTGAACTCCACGAGTTTCCAAACGTCCTCCATCTTCCAATACCTTGTACGTCTGTTCCCGATTCTTGTGTATTCGGGAATAATCTTTGCAAGTTCGTGGTCGGGATTAAGGTCTTTCCACCTATACCAACTTGATATAGTTTGAATAGAAGACCCAACATACATCGACACTTCACTTACATTTAAAAGTTTATCTGCCATTTGTTGTCCTCCTTTATTAACTTAACAGATAGTCAACTAGTGCTTTCTTATCTATAACCTTGCCGTCTACTAACATGTCTGACATTGCACCTTTCTTGGCAACAATGTCATTTATCTTTTCGTCAATAGTATCCTTAGTAAGCAAGGTATAAACAGTAACGTTATTGTGCTGTCCGATTCTATGACACCTGTCAACAGCCTGTTCCTTAGCCGCCATAGTCCAAGGCTCATCAAGAAATATCTCAACAGTTCCTGCTGTAAGAGTAAGTCCTGTACCCATAGCACCGATAGTGCCAATAAGTATCTTGCACCCATCCTCAGCCTGAAAACTATTTACTTTATACTGTCTATCTTCGTCCTTGGTTTCACCTGTAATGGTGTCATAGCAATAAATATTGTTTTCAGTGAGTTTATTTTCAATAGCCGTGGTCATCTGAGTCCAATTAGAGAAGATAACAACTTTCTTGCCGTTTGCGATTGCATCCTCAACAAGTTCTACCATTCTGTCAAGTTTTGCACTCTCCTGTACAGTACTTGAAAGGATTCCTGTATATCCCGTAGCCTGTCTGAGTCTAATCATCTCAGCAAGAGGATTATTGGATTCCTTTACCTTGTCAATGTTAGAAGTAATCTGAGCATGAACCTCTTTGTAAATCTGAGCCTGTTTTGCTGTCATCTCAACATACTCATTAATATAGGTCTTTTCGGGCAAATCAAGAACATCAGCCTTGAGTCTTCTGAGCATGAACTCATTTAACTGAGCCTGTAATGCATCCAAATGTCTGTAGCCGACTATCTGATAGTTTCCATATCCACCCATTTCACAATAGTGGCTCTTGAATGAGTAGTAGTTATGGTCTTCATACCCAAGCCACTTAAGAATGATATACAAGTCAAGTGGAGTGTTCATAAGAGGTGTACCTGTCATTGCTATCATGGTATCCGCCTGTATGGTAAGAAAGCCTTTACCCTGTTGGCTCTGAGGATTCTTCATCTTATGTACTTCATCAGCCGCCACAAGCCCGATAATGCCCTGCCTGCAAAGGTCTGAAAGCATAAGGCATATATCCTTGTCTCTGAGTGATTCAACGTTGGTAATGAGGAAATAACAATCATTGATAGGTGCATCCAAATCAGCCCCTAAGAGGGCATTTAACTGTTTTGCCTTTTCAGTGTTGCTTCCGATTGTTACCTTATTCTTCTTTGTCTGCTGACCGATAATCCAAGCCTTTTCGTTGGAATGGGTAGCAACTTCATTTGCCCAATTCCACTTAAGTCCGTTTACGCCACAGATAATGAGACAATGCTTGTAACCTCTTTGCTGTTTCTTAGCAACGGCAATATCGATAACCTGTTTGGTTTTTCCGAGTCCCTGTTCATCCCCAAGCAACCATCTGTCATGCTCAAGCCCATAGTTAAATCCCTCTACCTGGTGCTTAAACGGGTTAGTCTTGAACTGATAATTAACAGGATTTTCCTTACGTGCTTGAAACATGGAAGCATCATCAGCCGTAATCTCAATTTCAAATTTATCAAGTTCTTCAAGGAGAGTTCCAAGTCGCTTGAAAGGGATTTCCCATTCTTTAGATTCATTGTGCCAAAACCTTATAGGCTGTTCTCTCATAACATTTACAACATCAGTGTTGTAAGGAAATGAGATAAACAGTCCAAGGTCAGTGCCACTCTTTATCGCTCTCCTAATGTCTATGTGTATCATCGTTTACTCCTTTTTTAAGGTTTCTCGGTTACATAAACATTATATATCAAATGTTTAAACATTGTCAACTATGTTTTTTAGATTTTATTACTCTTGAGATTCTACGGGCTTCCTCTGTGTACAAGTATGACCTTTTCTCATTTATTTCAGCACAGAAATTTTGAAATTCCTTATATTTTGCACATGCTGAATGACACCCCACATGCCTGTCGGGACAATCTTTACAGGGAGCATTTTTCATCTTAAATATATCTCCAATCCAAAACCCATTTATTTATCTTTGCAGGTATTATGGTCAGCACCCACAGGAGTGCTTGAAGCACCCCTACAAGCGACCATAGAATTATTCCGATTACCCACGCTATCGGATGGGTCTTCCGTGCGTGAGTTACATAATCATCTGGGTCTCGAATAGCATCCCATGCCTCATATAATATCCAATCATGAACATTCATTTCTTTTTCTTTCCTCTCACAAGAAGACTATCAATAGATACTCCGAGAACGTCCGCAAGATAGGCAAGAGAGTCCATATCGGGAATATGCCTACCTGTTGCCCATCTACTTATCATACAGGGCGGTACGCCCATAATACGACTAATATCAGCCTGTGAATAATCGGCATTATGAATTGCGTTATAGATTGCAAGTCCTGTCTCAGCCCTGTTAATGTAATTCATTCTCATTCTCCTTTACAATTTCTATCATTTCTGTAACACCTGTTATGTATCCCAATTGCCAATTGGGGTCATCCCAATCAAGATGCGCCACTTTTGAGTTCCCTGCATCTGTCATCTTTTGCACAAGTCCTTGATAGGAATTTCGTAATGCAACATAATCCTTGGATATCTGTTCATACTTTGCCTGTAAGTCCTCAATCTCACACATTGCTTCCATTACAGTGATGTAATCAAGGTCTTTTGAGTCTTGCATCTTTCTTGAAACTTGCTTGAGATTTTTAAGAAGTGATTCACTCATTATCTTCCTCCTTGTTATGCATTTCCTCTAATCTTTTCTTGGCAACTTTGGCTGTCACAACCGAGAATAATTCGGGTTTAACCTCATCAATAGAATATTTTCTATTTTGGGGAAACTGTGCTCCGTAACGTGCAATGAGTCTATATGCCTCTTCTAGAGTTTTTATGCCGTCCTTTGCCACATATGATTTCCCTCTATTATCACGGCATCTTATTCTGTACCAATTATGCATCCAAGTCCTCCTTTGATAATACCTTAAATTTTACACACTCTGTATAATCAAATCCAGCGTTCTCTGAAATTGATTTTAAGCAATTTATAACTCGATTCACCTCAGCCTGTGCCCTCTCTTTATCCCCGTTCCAAGCATACACAGCCACATTTATAGGATTTTCCTTAGTATGCTGTTCTCGACATATATACCATTGTATCTCAAGGGCTTTTAAGTATGAATAATTCGCCCGTGTGCTGACAATATTAAAATGGGCTTCCTTGTTGTTGCTGAATTGTATCGGAAAATTCATTTATATTTCTCCTGTGCCTCCTGTATCAAATAATCCCAAACTGCCGGATACTGTTCACGAAATGAGGTGAGTGCCATTGTAAGTAACTTTTTTGGAATCACAAGCTTGTAGCACTGTGTGAGGTATGGGGATATTGTCTCTAAGATAAATGCATCTTCCTCCTCTGTAACCTTTCTAGTAAATTCCTCAACCATCTTGAATACTGGAGATTGCTCTTCGGAGTTGACTTCTTTCCCATCAACAAAGGCTAATTTAATCTCCCGCTTGTCATCAAAACCACTCATTCCTATCCTCCTTATCCGTTTCTGTCACAACAATAGCCACACTCACGGCACTCATTATCAGAAAACTTACACTTTTTGGTATATTTCTTTTTATATTCATCTATGTCATAGGCTCTCACACCATCGGCAATCACACCATCTTTGATAAACTCCTTACAGAACTTTTCCATCTTGTCTACTTCCTCAGCATCAAAGGATGTAAAAGTATATGTTACCTGTACTCCATATCCGTTTACAGTGTCGCTTTCAAGTTTTTGCCAATTTATATGCTCTTTCATTCCTTATCCTCACTTTCTGCCTTGCGACAATGCTCCTTAACGTGTCTCATAGGTTTGTATTCTGTCGTGTAATAAAACGGGCACTCGGTTTTCACGCAATCGCCAAACTCAGTTATATCTTCTGCAAAATGCCTCACATAACCCTCGGTATATTCAGGCTTATGAATTACTCTTGTCTGATACAGGCACTTCATTCGCTGTCCCCCTTACCTATGTTGTCAAGAATATCCAATATATCTCCTTGCATATCCCTTGCCCCATTATGACTTTCATAGGAAAACATTGAGCCATAATCAACAGGATTAAGTTTTTCTATCTCTGCCTTTACATCATCAAGCGGAGTGCCGTTCTTAATTACATTTATTGCATTAACTATATCTGTTCCTTGCATATCGGGAACACTTGAAGATTGATGAATTCTTTCAAATAAATCTTTATCTATCTCAATAATGAGTTTTACTGTCTCATTCATTTACTCATCCTCCGTATATTTCACGATTACCCTCATCAAGCCATTCTTTTACAGATTCAACATCCTCAACAAAAGATTTTGCTACTTCCTCATCAGTACAATTACAATCAACTTGTACTGTGTCATTCGCAACCCATTCCTGTAATTCAGCATTACATTTAGGACATAAATCTAAACAATTTCCACTCATACATGGATTGCGTGTTATATGAAGAGAATTAGAATCTTTTTTATAAGGTTCAAATAACTTTCCGCATCTGTCACACCACGAATTGAATGTGTATAGATTTACACCGTTTGAGTGATGAACTACGTTGCCACATCGGGAACACTTGTATCTATCGTCTTTATCTTCGGGCAAGTCTGACATTCTTACCCAATGACCGTGTTTGCTCTTTCCCTTGTTCTCATCGAGTGGTATGCCCTCGGCTACGGCATTAGCAACAACCTCGTCATACAGATGCGAATAGCCAGATTTTATGGCTTCTTGATATATTTCTTCGGGAATATCAATTATCAGTTTCATCAGACTCCTCCTTTTTATCCGTGTATCTTTTCACTGCCTCGCACATGTACGGATAGAACGATATTTTATCGTCATGCTTTGGCTTGTCGGGGACAAGCATCTGTGAAATTTGCTTATCCCCGAACAGTCCGTACTGAGTGGCTATTCTCATATCACTCGGTTTTATCGTCATTCTTTTTGTCCCCTACCCACTCAAGATGTCCCATGCTATACAGATACGGCTGATGGTCAAGTTCTACGGGATGACATACAGCAAATGCTGAATGCATATTGCAACAAAGTCCAAGTGCAAGGTCTTTAGCCATATACTCCCCTAACTCAAGGGGAGTCTCTTCTTTATTCCACCAAGCTGACTTGGAGGAGTGGTCTACCTTAGTAACAAATGCTGGTCCGGTTTCTGTCATCACCATTACATACCAAAAGTTCTTCTTTTTATTTGCCGTGTTGATATCCTCCTTATCCTCTGTATGCCGGCATAGGGGTTTCAGTACTAGGAACTCCGTAGATATTTGCCCAACAACAAATCTTGTCATCAGTGTAATTGTCTTCAAGGATAGTGCCCTCATTGACTTTTGCCAAGTCAGATATCCACTGTGTTCCGTCCCATACAGCCATTGAAAGATTGCCATCAGTGTACTTTACAAGTACATCAGTGTCCTCATCGGGATAATCAACAAAGTGCCAATCAAGTCTACTCTTACTCATACTATATCTCCTTTCAAGTGTTGTGAGTTTTCTTAAGTTCATAAACATAGTAGCATATATTATCAATCGTGTCAACATATTTTTAAAAGAAAAGCCTAACCCATTTCTGAGTTAGGCTCTTGGCTTACTTTTGCTGTTTTCTGAATATCTCTTTTATTACTTTATCATACCCGACTGTTGCACACAGGAATGATAAGAAGACAAAAGCGATTATCATTACAATCAGTTTAGCATCCACAGCAATTGAATTGTAAATAATGTATCCGATAGAACATCCTACGGAAATTACAAAGGATGCAATCACAGCAAGGATAGTAGAATTATACGGCTTCTTTACAGAGTCCATAATCTTCTTTATTGCTTCTACTGTGAGTGTGATAGTTGCTGATACAACTAACAGTGCTGAAATTAGAAATGTGATGTCCATAATTACCTCCTTTTAATCTGTTGTTTTGGTATATTGAATGGTAACATACGAATT
>Ga0255347_1003185_pt1 | contig 21655 bp, 23 predicted proteins | sample wastewater_treat_2_FD_192479 | JGI IMG/M metagenome (GOLD analysis project Ga0255347, IMG submission 192479) | Wastewater microbial communities from Lulu Island WWTP, Vancouver, Canada - plant24 | ecosystem: Engineered > WWTP > Wastewater > Unclassified | place: Canada: Vancouver, British...
TCAGGCCCTGTCACGGGTGATCACCCCTGCCTTCAGGAGGCTGCGGAGGACAAGCGCCGCGATCACGCCCCCGAGTCCCCCGAAGACGAGGTGGGTGACGGACGCGATGCCGATCCCGATCACGATGAAGGCCGCAGGGATCCCGAGGAACGTCTGGAGGAGGTAGTTTACCACCATCTTCGCGAGGTTCCCCGCCGCTCCCGCCACGAATCCGGCAGCCGGGTTGTCCAGCCGGTACAGGAAGAGGAGGCCGGCGAGGTCGACCACTCCCCCAAGGGCAAGGTAGATGAGGAGATTGAAGAGGTGGAGGGTATTCAACCCGAAGAAGGTGGCGAGGATCCCCGAGATGAGGCCGATGTAGGTCCCTGCCCCGGGCTTTTTCACGATCCCCACCCCGACGATCACCGGGACCACCCAGTAAATCCCCGAATGCCCCGGGATCTTGAGCGGGAGCGAGAACGTGGTGTTCAGGACGACGATCAGGGCCCCGCAGAGCGAGAGAAGTGCGATCTCGTGCAGCGAGAAGTACGGTGTTCTGGCAGCCATCTACGTCGTCCTTACAAATTCGCTCCGGACTCTCAAGGCAAACCCGTCCGGCTGGGGCCGGTCCACGGCGGCAAGGAGGATAAGGTTGTTCCCGGCATTGGCACCGGTGGCGGTGACATAGAAGATCCCGCCCTGGTCGGTCGTCTCCGTGATCCCCCCCATCGGCTGGGAGAGGTTCGGCGTCAGGTGGAGCGCTCCCTGGCCGGCTCCGGGCTGGATGAAACGGAAACTGCAGGTCCCGGCGGTGAGGTTGTCAGTATCCGAAAACAGGCTGTTGGAGAGGGTGATCCGGTACTGGTGGGAGCTCGGGAAGGTGAGCGGGGTCGCCGCGGGCATGACCCCTCCTTCCGGGGCAGTCCCGGTCACCATGAACCCGCAGTTCTTGGTGCCGATCTGCCGGTTCGTCCTCGTCGCGGTGGTGCCGGTGGTGAGACCGTACACGTGGAAGGCGGCCCTCCCCGACAGTTCGGTAAAGTTGTACCTGATTCGCACGGACCCGAGCTGCTTCACGTTCGGGTTCCCGCTCACGGGGGTCGTGTTCAGGTCGATAAACATCAGGTACCAGGCATCGCCTTCTGCCACTTCCTTTCCCGGGGAGATTCCGATGGGATCGTAACCCGGGCGCCATGACTGCGGGCCGTACAGGAACCCTGCCTTCGTGAACACCTCGTCAAGGAGTGCTCCCGGCGTCTCGTCGCGGACTGGCTGAGGAAAGAGTGCCGGCCCGAACATCTCCAGCGCCCCCATCCCCACAAGGAAACACCCGAACAGGAGACATGCAAGGACTACCCGGGAGAGTAATTTCATGTCAATCCCGCTTGTCTTCCACGAGCCGGTCCCCGTCTTCCCGGACGAAGAGGACGGTCTTCCCGTAGATTGGGCAGGGCCTGCAGGGTTTCCCTTCGCGGAAATACACCGTGCCGTGCGAAAACACTGTGCCGTCCCGGGAACAGATCTCATCGATCCCAAGCGCATGGAGCCCTTCGACGGAACACGATGTGATGGTGTCGCGGATATCCCCTTTCTTGAGGTACCGCCCGTCGTTCCTGACGAACGCGAGGGAAAGCCCTGCCATGGCTCCGATCACGCCATCCTCGGTTCCCCCGAGGCCCTTTAAGCGGATGCCGAGGTTCCTCGCAAGCGTGCGTGCCCTGTCCTGGGTAAGCACGCTGCATTTTGCATCCTGCCCGTACACGATCAGCGCCGGGGTGATCTGCCGGTCGGACGCGACGGCAAGGCCCGGATCGCTTCCTTCCAGGAAATCGCCGAGCATCACCTCCTCTGCAATCTCGGCGAGGTGCTCCATCGCATCGTCGCCATTCCCCTCAACGTGGATGACGGCATTACTGTTGTGGGAGGTGTAGGGGATCTCCGGGTGCACGAAGAGCTGGTGGCGGGTCACCGCGAAGACCGGGTATTCCTTCGCAGCGGCGTCTGCAATCATCCGGGCAAGTTTCCCGGTTCCCCGGGGGCCTGTGAGAGTGTCGGTATCGTCAATGCTGATATAGATCATTCCAGTCCCCTGGGATTCAGCCGCGACTCTTCTCTCTCCCACACAAGCACGTACCCTTGTGCCGAAGACCCGCCGTATTCATTCGAGACCTTGAGGGTCACATGGTAGATCCCGGGAGACGTGTACGTATGTTCAGGATCCTTCTCCGGCGAGGTGGTGCCATCCCCGAAACTCCAGGTGTAGGTATCGGGGCTGTTGAACGACCGGTCCGTGAAGGTGACGGTGAGAGGGGAGTTCCCCTTTCTCTTGTCCTGGGTGAACCGTGCAATCGCAGGGAGCGGTGTCCCCTCCTTCACGGTGATATAGGCCTCTTTGATCTCACTGTCGGTGCCATCCGGGCCGGTCACCTCGAGCCGGACCGTATAAACCCCGGGTTTTTTGTAGAGAGTGAAGGGATCTTTCTCCCTGCTGTCGATCGTCCCGTCATCCAGGAAGTCCCAGGCCCGGGAAGTAATAGTTCCTGAAGAGAGATCCGTGAACCTGACGAGAAGGGGAGGGAATCCTTCAAGGTGTGTTGCGCTGAAGTCCGCGTGAAGTGAGTCGGGCTGCGAACCGGAGACCGTGATATACCCGGTCCTCTCCTCGGTATCATTCCCGGCGGAGTTTGTTGCCGTCAGGGTGACGGTGTAAGTCCCTGGTGAGGTGAACGTATGCAAGGGGTTCTGCACTGCGGACGTACCGCCGTCACCAAAGGTCCAGGACCAGGAGGTCGGCGTGTTGGTGGACTGGTCGGTGAACTGGACGGAGAGAGGAGCGGTGCCTGAGGTCGGGGAGGCGGTGAATGCGGCAACCGGTGCAACAGTGCCGCTCGTAATCGTAATGTACCCGGTCTTCTCTTCGGAATTACTTCCCTCGGAGTTGGTCGCGGTCAGGGTGACGGTGTAGCTTCCCGGTGAGGTGAACGTATGCGAGGGATTCCGCACTGCGGATGTATTGCCGTCACCAAAGGTCCATGACCAGGAGGTTGGCGTGTTGGTGGACTGGTCTGTGAACTGGACGGAGAGAGGAGCGGTGCCTGAGATCGGGGAGGCTGAAAATGCGGCAACCGGTGCAACAGTGCCGCTCGTCACCGTGATGAATCCCGTCTTCTCTTCGGCGTCATTCCCGGCGTTGTTTGTGGCCGTAAGGGTGACCGTGTAAGTCCCTGGTGAGGTGAACGTATGCGAGGGATTCTGCACTGCGGATGTATTGCCGTCACCGAAGGTCCAGGACCAGGAGGTCGGCGTGTTCGTCGACTGGTCGGTGAACTGGACAGAGAGAGGGGCGGTGCCCGAGGTCGGAGAAGCCGAGAATGCAGCGACCGGAGCGACAGTGCCACTCGTCACCGTGATGAATCCCGTCTTCTCCTCGGTATCATTCCCGGCGGAGTTTGTCGCGGTCAGGGTGACCGTGTAGCTTCCCGGTGAGGTGAACGTATGCGAGGGGTTCTTTTCGGTGGAAGTCGTACCGTCGCCAAAGGTCCAGGACCAGGAGGTCGGCGTGTTGGTCGACTGGTCCGTGAACTGGACGGAGAGAGGGGCGGTGCCGGAAGTGGGTGAGGCGGAAAATGCGGCGACCGGTGCGACCGATGGAGCAGTGACGGTGATCTGGTTCTCCTTCAGCTTGCTGCTGGGCCCTCCGGGATTTGCGACCGTGAGGTTGATCGAGTAGGTCCCGGGGACGGTATAGATGAAGACCGGATTCTCCTCGTTGCTGTCAATTGTACCATCGTTCTGGAAGTCCCATGCCCACGAGGTCGGGTCCCCTCCCGTGGAGGTGTCGGTGAACTTGACAGCAAGCGGGGCCTGCCCCCCGGAGGTGTTCTTGGCGAAGTTTGCAACCGGCGGGATGGTGCTGCCTGTTGCCGTAATGTATCCCGTCTTCTCCTCGGTATCATTCCCGGCGGAGTTGGTTGCGGTCAGGGTGACCGTAAAAGTCCCCGGTGAGGTGAACGTATGCGAGGGGTTCTGGACTGCGGATGTCCCGCCGTCGCCAAAGGTCCATGCCCACGAGGTTGGGGTATTGGTCGACTGGTCCGTGAACTGGACGGAGAGAGGAGCGGTGCCGGAGGTCGGGGAAGCCGAGAATGCGGCGACCGGTGCCTGGGTCGGGGGATTCTCCCCGAAATAGTATCGCACCTCGTCCATCAGGGGGGCGGTGTCGGAATCAAGGGGTGCCGTCGTCCGGATCTCCTTTATGGTATCCCCGATCCCATCGCCATCTGCGTCGATCCCGGAATACGTATCCCAGTAATTTCCAAGCGGTGCGGTACGGACGACGCCCTGGTAGGTATACGTGATCGGATCCGGCGAGATGAACGTGGTCCCTGACGGGGCCGTCCCGGAATACTTGATGTCCTGCCCGTTCCCGATGAACGTATTCAGGAAGATCGTCGTGTCCGGTCCGGCGGAATTGAACAGGATCGCCGCACCGGACGCATTGCCGGCCGTAAACGTGTTCCGCAGGATACGCGTCCCGGCTGATGCCTGTTGGTTGATGCGGACACCGTACCACACCGACGTAAAGGTGTTATTCTCGATCGTGTTCGAACCGGCCTTGTTGACCCGGATGGCATCGCCCATGCCCAGGTCCGAGAACGCGTTGCTGCGGATCGTGCATCCCGAGGCAGAATCAAGGTACACCGCTTTTGACGATGTCCCGAGCAATGCATCACGGAAGATGGTCTGTTCGATCGTGACATCCGGTGCAGAGACTGCAACAAGGGTCCCGCTCCCGCCCTCGAAGATGCAGTCACGGACCGTGCTGCCGGATCCCGCGAGTGTGAGGGGATCGTTCGCGGATTCGGGGGGGACGATGAAGGTGATCCCTTCGACCACCGTCCCGGGGCCATTCAGCGCGACCTGCCCAAGCCTGGTCCAGGCGACCGAATCGCGGTCTTCTCCCTCGAGGGTAAACGAGACATCCTGGGTCATCGACTCACTTCCATCCGTCGTATACGTCCCGTTGTACACGAAGATGGAATCGCCTGGAGCCATGTCCGGGTTTTCGATCGCCTCGTGGATTGTCGTAAAATCGCACCCCTCTGCACCCACGGTCCACGCTCTCGCACCTGTCACATCGATATACCCTGGTTTTGCCATCGTGCTGGTCCCGATACCGTTCGAAACCGTCAGGGCAACCCGGTACGTGCCCCGTATCGGATAGGTGAAGGAGGGATTCTGGTCGGTGCTGTCGATAGTCCCGTCCCCGTCAAAGTCCCAGGCATAGGTCAATGGAGGATTGCCCGTGGACTGATCGGTGAACTGGACGGAGAGCGGAGCCGGGCCTGACTGGATATCGGACGTAAATCCGGCATGAGGGGCACCCGGGATATTGACAGAGAATGTCCCTGGCACGATCACGGGAGCCATGAGGTTCTCCAGATCGTCTTCCATCATGTTTACAGTGAGGTTCACAAGAGTAGACCCGCCCCCTGTCGCAGAGAGCGTCAATGTCGCAAGCGTGATGTTCGTTGCGCCTGACTGCACCTGCTCTTCCAAATCGAGAGCCCTCACCCTGCAATCGGGCGACGGGAGCGCTGAGGTCTCGGACAGTGATGCCCACGACGGGTATGACACACCAGAGATGGTCCCGATGGCCGGGTCTTCGAAGGTGACGTTGATGCTGAATCCTGCAAGGCCGGAAGGAGCCTCGTCCAGGATGAGGTGTACGGATGCGGTATCCCCGATCGCGGTTACGTCACCGCTTTCGATAGAGAGAACGGTTGCGGATGCTGTGGCGACGAGCATCACCAGCGCAGCAAGCGCCATGAACGTGAAAAGAAATGATTTCATAGTCTGTCCACCACCTTGAAACTGCCTGACGCAGCATTGTTGATCGGATGACTCCAGAGTCAACGATATATACTCTCTAACATGAGTTTGTCAAGGGCAACTAATAAAATATAAACATTTGCTTTTGTATTAGTCAGGTTAAATTAATGTCTTTCTGGGAAGCCCCGTTTGCCAATCGGAGGTTGATTCAGCCCGAGATCCAAAAGGGCCCATGTTCAATACTGTAATTAACTGCACATTTGCCAGGGGAAAAGGCTCTGCGACCGCATGTATGAGGCGGTTCCATACGACATCTTGAAGAGCCTCCGGACGGATGTGACTTCCAATGATGCTGAATCCCGAACAGGCCCTGCTCCTCAGCCGCATCTACGACCTGAGCCAGGGGACCACCACGAATCCCGCTACCATCGGCGCACTCCATGGCACTTACTTCCACCTTGACGTCCGCGATCTCGTCGCAGACCTCCGTGTCCTGGTACGCTATGGCCTGATTGAAAATGCGGGGGAGACCCGGGAAGAGATCAGCAATACGGTGGTCATGACTCCCGAGGGGATTGCCTATCACTCCGGGAATGCCGGATAGCACCGCGCTCCTGGAGAGGGAAAATCCTGCGGCGGACGAAGGTCCAGGGGGATCGCGATCAGTCCTGGTCCCGGTCCCTGATGCCCGCTCCTGCAATGAGAGAAGCCGGCATCATTTCTTTCCCGTCACTGCGAACATCATCCCTGCGAAGGTAAACCGCCCTTTCTTATCCGCTGCCGCGAGTTCCTGCAGCCACGTATCGATCTCATTCTGCGTCAGCACATTGTGCTCCCGGGCGGTTCCAAGGAACTGCTCCATGTGCAACATCTTCGATGCGAGGGCGAGGCGGTGCATGACGAGCGGTTCGGGATGGACCACCACGTCGGACAGGCTCCGTTCCCGGAAACACCGAAAGAGCGTGCGACCGGCGGATCCGTCCGGGAACTGGTCGGCGCAGAACCGGAAGAAGGTGCGGGCGGTATCCCGGTCTCCCGGGTCGCATACGAAGGTCTCCCAGTCAGGTTCGATTGCAAGGATCTTCCCGCCCGGGCGGAGGACACGGATAAGCTCGTCGAGGATCTCTCCGGGGTTCTCGTGGATCTGGAGGATGCGATCGATCCTGACGGCATTGAACCAGGCATCGGGGAAATCGAGCCGCCAGACATCCCCTGCCTGGAACGACACCGGGTACGTGCTCCTTGCCGCATTCTCCCTCGCGATCTCGATCATCCGCGTGACCGGATCGATGCCTGTGACCTTGCCGGTACTGCCGACAATCGCCGCCATCCGGAGGGCATCGTAACCCGGCCCGCACCCGGCATCGAGGACACTATCCCCTTCCTTCAGATCGAGATACTCATAACTTCTCACCCTTATCCTCCGGCTCTCGGGGAGGGAGTCCTCAAGATCCGGGTACCTGACGGGGTGGTCGGACGACCCGGGTGAACCGGCGGGTGGGAACTCCGGGGAGAGGGTCCGTTTCTCCATGCAGGTTGGGTGGGACCTGGAACCTCTTATGTGCCACCCCTCACGAGTGCTCCTCACCTCCCCTGCGTCCACCTGGGAATACGAGCATTCCTGCATACATCCGGAGATACTCCCGCTTTCCTCATCCTGAGCTCAGGAGATCCGGTAAAAACCCCGTACCAGGAACCAGATGCCCAGGAAAACAAGGAACCCGGCGATGGCGTACGGCCAGAGTGCAATCGGCGACCAGGCAATGCCGATCCCGGTGAACACCGTGAAGGCTCCAAGAAGAAGCAACGCCACGTTCTTTCCTTCCGGCGACGATCCTTCAGATTTCCGGGGTCTCTTCACGAGGGGGATCAGTCCCACTGCGAGAAACCCGGACCCGAGCCCGATCAGGACACCGGAACCCGGGTATCCTGCGAACAGTCCCGCGCCAAGTCCGATCAGGATACCGGAAGGGATGATGAACCCGTAATGCCGCCCCTGCTGTTTCATGTGTTCCTCGAATGGTCTGTTCAGTGGAACTCAGTCATCATCGTCATCGTGACGGTGCCCGGCCCTGTCGTGGTGGTGATGCCGGCCCCCGCCCCCCTGCCCGAGGCCGCGGGAACCCTCTTCCAGGTTCCGCTCCACGACCGTTCCATCCGTGTTGTGGACCCGTATCCCGTCGATGAGGACGGTCTTCCGGGCACCTGACGCGTCCTGGATGGAGACGGCATCGCCCGGCCGGATGGTGACATCCTTTAGTTTTTCCCGCTTGCCGTGCATCTGGAGATCCTCGATGCGGACGTGCGTCCCGAACGACTTGTTCAGCACCATCTGGACGACTCCCGAATGGACCATCTGCCGCATACAGCCCGCGGGGAGGAACCGCTGCCGGTACCCGACCACCGGTTCGTGTCGGACCGTCTCTGCCACCCCTTCGAACCCTATCTCGTGGTATGCCCTGATATCATGGACCTTTCCGGAGTTCCGGGCAGCAGCAGGCCCGACCGTGTGGCAGGCGAGAATCCCGGACACCGGATCGGGCGAGATGACCCGGAGCACATGCTGGATGGGGCAGCTGGGTGCGACGGGGCGACCCCGGATGATCTCTCCCGGCCCGATCCCCCACCGCTCGATCAGGTCCGGCCGGAACGGCTGGATATACCTCCGGGCGGAAGGTTCCCCCGGGAACGGCCGGACCACGAAGTCATAGTCGAACCCGAGGATGTCCCTGCCGGAAAAGACGGGTGGTGGGAGGATCTTCCCGGTCCAGGATGGGGATCGGTAGTACGGGCAGTCTGCAAGATCCTTCTTCCCGGTCCGGGCGAGTGCAACGAACTCGCTGCACGTAGCAGACCCGCAGGCCCCGCAGTCCTTCCCGGGTGGCTCCCACGCCATCGGCTCCTCACTCCCCCCGGTAAAGATCGTCGGCGCCGTCAAGGGTTTTCAGGATCCCGAAGTGGTGTTGCCACCCAATCTCCTTCTTTCCCGCACAGATCGTGCAGACCGCGAGGGGCGGCATACCCCGGAGGACGATCTCGTCGGGGGAGGAAATCTCCGGGACAGACTGGATGGCTTTCATCAGGAACCGGAGCCCCGTCCCGTGCACCGCGTTCGTCTCGATGATATCGACCCGCGGCGCCACCTCCCGGACCCGTTCCCGGAAGACCTCCTTTTCGGCCTGAGAGACCAGGTCGACCTTGGTGACGACCGCGATATCGGCGAGCGCGATCATCGGCGCCATCTTGAGCGGGCTGTTCGTCCCACCGACCGCCGAGAGCACGACAATCCCGAGGGACTGGGAGGTATAGGGAGTGCAGCGGAGACAGAGCCCTGCACTCTCGACGATCAGGATATCGGCACCGAGGTCGTCCGCCCACGAGATCGCGTCGCGGAGGACCAGGATCCCGGTATGGTCGGGACAGACATCTCCCGAGTAGACTTTCCGGGCCGGGATCCCGAACTCCTTCGACAGCTCCTCGTCCTCGAAGGCCCGCACGACATCGATCTTCAGGAAGGCAATCGTAGAGGCTCCCGCAAGCTGCCGCAGGATCTGGCGGATGACCGCAGTCTTCCCAGCGCTCGGAGGCCCGGCAAAGATCAGGAGCTTCACGGTACCGGCACCTCCCGGTCGAGCAGATCCCCTGCCCGTATCTTCTCTCTCATGAGCGAGAGGAACCCGTCCATCTCGGAGATCCTCGCGAGGGTCTCCTTCTCCCGCTCTTTCGGTTCCAGGATCTTCTCCACGGCGCCGTTTTTCATCACGATACGCCGGTCGGAGAGGAGTGCGAGGAGCGGGTCATGCGTCACGAAGAGCACCGCCTTGTTGTTGCGCTTCAGGGATGCGATGACGTTCTCCTTGAAGATCCCGCCGCTCTCGACTTCATCGAGGAGGATGAGGGGGGTGTTGCTGACGGAGACCGCGTCTGCAATAAGGAGTGCCCGGGTCTGCCCTCCGGACAGTGCCGTCATCCGCATTTCACCGGTAATCTTCTCACCGGTGAACTCGTTTGCGAGCGCAATTGTCTCTGCCGTGCGATGGGTGTCGGGGATCCTGCGGGCCTTGACGTGCATCTCGAGGAATTCCTGCACTGTGAGGTCGGCGAGACACTTGGTGTTCTGGGTGATCAGCGCGATAGGTTTCCTGGCCGGGTCGCGCACCATCTCGTCCGGGGGAACCTGCGCGTTGACAAGGATGCTCCTCCCGGTCACGGTGTCATGGCAGGCAAAAACCTCGATATCGTTGATGAACGCAGTCTTCCCGGAGCCCGTCGGCCCGACAATCGAGATTGTGTCCCCGGCCCGGATCGTGATCTCGTCAAAATTCTCCCGCGTACCATCCCTCGCCTTCCCGGGAAGGATGGTGATGGTGGCAACTGGGAGAGGATCCTTCGTGCGATGATTCCTGTCGTTCATGTGAGGCTCCGGAAATTCCAGTGTAAATGACCAATCTGTAGATTACCGCTCAGAAGAGTTAAGTAGTTTTTTTATGGTTCCAGTCAGAGATCCTTCATCGACAGGTGTATTCTCCGGAAAGAGCAGGACTGTTGGGCTCCATGAGGTGTGCGTTCCCGGGAAGGCACAACCCTGGGGGACTATCGACATTCAAGATCGGCGATCCGTCAATCCGGCACCGGGATCTTCCTGCCTGCAAGACCTGTTCCTCCATCCTTCCGAATGCGATTATGGCCACAACAGAATGGTCGGAAAGGACTGCCCCCGCATGGGTATCTTGAAGAACTGTGTGATTCGAATGAATTCCGAGAGAGAGATCCCGGTACATTGCCGAGAAGGGACTATGGCCTGGAGGCGATACGTAGTCGTACTGTTCTGTCTTCTCGCCTGCTCCTGTCCTGCTGCCGTCGCTGCATCGGAAGTGGCTCTCTCCACTTCCGGGCACGAGTACTTTTTTCTGGCCGGGAATGAGGCATCCATCCCCATCACCCTTGGCAGCATGACTGGACGGGACATTCCCGGCACCCTGAAACTGGTGATGGTCCCCGTGAATCCGGGGATTCCGGGGCCCGGCGATGCAAGCGTTCGGATCCGGGAGATGTCTGCATTCACGGAGGCTCGCACGGTCTCAATCCCTCTCGGGAGATCCGACATCCCCGCAGACTATCTCCTTTCCGTCTCGTTCGGGTATCCAGAAGACGGAGGCAGGGTTGCGAAGATTGAAGGAATTGCAATTCATTTCGTCACCGTCCTCGAGGAGCCCGATACGACCCCCCGGCCGCTGGTCGGGACCGATACGGCGGACCCTTCCGCGACCTCTCCTGCAGGGTCATCCGCGACAAAGAACCCTGGAGGAGAGAGCCCCGATGCAGAGCTGCAGAGCGGGCAGATGCCCCAGGATTCCTCGGCGTTGAAGGAGCAGATGCTGCAGGAGAGGAACCTTTCCCGGGAAAAGGAGGCTGCACTGGCCGACTTCATCCTTTCCGATCCCCTTATCGTTCCGCTCAATCGTTCCCTGTCCGATGCGGGATACATGCTTGAAAAGACCGATGTCATCCCGGATTCCGACGTATCCGGAAGATTCCTGCTTTCGTACCGGTCGGGGCGGATGGATGCGGATGTCCGGGGATACATGGAGGATACCCGGGTCCTGTTCGCCGAACTCTCGTCGAAGAGTCAGGTGCCCCTGCCCCCAGCGCTGCGGGAGAACGAGACATACCGGGAGTACGAGGACCAGGTTTCGGGGATTGGATTCTTTGTCGATCAGCATGTCCTGAACTTTACGCCGGGCAGGACGTCCGTGGATCTCACGTACTCGGGCGTAGGAACCCGTATCCTCCATCTTCGCGGAGCGATCGTGAACGGGACGGTCACATCGATTGCAGGGGATGATCCGGAGGACCTTCTCTCGATCGCAGCACCCTACCTCGCGCTTCTCTGTGTCATCCTTCTCTCAGCGGGAATCCTGTTCCTCGCCCGGCACCGACGTCCGGTGGAAACAACTCTTGAGGACTCTCCACCGGCAGCGGAATCCCCGGAGGGTCCCCGGGAGGCTGCCGGGCGACTCCTGGAGAGTGCTGAAGCGGACGCTGAGGCCGGTGCCTACCCTGAAGCCTACCGGAAGACCGGAAGAGCGCTCCGGATCATCCTCTCGCATGAAGCCGGGATCGACCAGGAGATAACGAGTGGCGAACTGGAGTTGCTCCTCGATTCCTCTACTGGCATGGATGAACGGACCCGGTGGGTGCTGGAACGATCAAGGGCGGTAGGGTTTGCAAAGGCCACTCCTGAGGAGACCGAATTCAGGAATATGATCCGCATTGCCCGGACATTTCTCGAGGGAGGGTGAACAGGGGAAGGAGACTCGCATACATGACGGAGAGAGCAGGAAGACCGGCAGGGCGGTGGGGAACCAGCTCTCATGGGTGTCGGGACGTCTGAATACGTCGGACGCATGATTTTCTATGGCGATGGGTTTTCTCTCTCCTGGTTCCCATACCCGCATGAAAATATTCCGATCTCTGATACCCGGGAGGATTGTTCAACCACGGGAAATTGTTCTCTTCACTATCTTCTTGAGGATGATCCCCAGGAGTCCGCCGAAGGGATACAGGATGATTGATAAGAAACCCCAGGCGAGAAGACCGATGAGAACCAGCCCGGTCTTATCAACAACGCTCCTCGGGAACACAAATACCTGGATAAAAAGGATAGAACATACGACTAGTCCTGAAAGGAGTCCTGCGATCAACCCCCTTTCGCCTATCCTGTCGTCCCCTCCCGAAAGAATACCTGCGATACCACCTCCGAGAACTGCAAGGAAGATGAGAATCGTCTCATGGATAAAAAAAAAGCCGAGTATGTTCAGATATAACGGAACCAGGAGAAGACCGGCTCCGAGAGCAATTCCTGCAAGGGGGATGATTCCTCTCTTCAACCGATCCGGTCCGTGGAACATGCGGGTATCCCTTTTCTATGGTATGGTGTCAGGGATGGAACAGTCAAAAGGTTTCTCACATGCGAGTCCCTGGGCTTATTAAGGGAGGAAGGAGCGTGCCATGAATTGCGTGAAGGGGAACAGGTGTGGTCATGGTTCTCATTGCCAATTCGAAAATGTTTCAGGGACTTTCTACTGTTCCCTGGTCAGGATAATACCAATTATTGAATCTCCTGAGAATATTCACGTTCGGCAGGGGGTTTTCGGTACGGTGGGATCAGGCGTGGCTCGATCCGTTGAAGAAATGGTGGAGGAATTCGCTTCTAGTCTCCATCAACTCCTGCGGGGTCCCGGTCTGGACGATACGGCCCCGTTCCATGACACCAACCCGATCTCCAAGCGCAAGGGCATCGCGGAACGAGTGGGTCACTGCAATACACGGGATGTTGGATCTCCGGATATAGGAGCGAAGCTCCGATCTCATCCGTTCCTGGGCAACTGCATCAAGGGCACTGACCGGCTCATCAAGAAGCAGGAGTTCCGGATCGATCACAAGGGCCCGTGCAAGGGCAGTCCTCTGTCGTTCTCCCCCGGAGAGCTGGTTTGCCCGGACATCCGAGAGACTTTCAAGCGAGAGGAGGGAGAGGTATTCTAAAACCCGCGACCTGATTCCGGATGCAGGCACTTTTCTTCGCCGGAGTCCGAACGCCACGTTCTCAAACACCGTCATGTGGGGAAAGATGGCATAGTTCTGGAATACTATACCGATATTCCGTTCTTCTACGGGCACCTGGACGGTATTGAGACTGTCAAAAAGGACCTGTCCGTTCAGGACAATCCTCCCGGAATCCGGGGGCAGGAGGCCTGAAAGAAGGAGAAGGAGACTCGATTTCCCGGAACCATTCTCGCCTATCAGCACCAGGGTCTCCCCTTTTCCAACACGAAATTCCACTCCAAGAGGGAATTCCCGCAGGTTCCGGTGGAGTGCCACATCAAGCATCATGCATCCCCCTTGAGCCTCAGTTTTACGATCGCAATCACGACGAACGAGATGATGATGAGGATCACGGAGAGCGTGATTGACGCAATGAGATCACCCTGCATCGCGGTGTAGATCGCAAGGGGCATTGTCTGGGTTCTGCCCTGGAAATTTCCTGCAAACATGATGGTTGCCCCGAACTCTCCGAGAGCCCGCGCAAATGACATGATGGCTCCCGCAATCAGGCCCGTTTTCACGAGGGGAAGGATGATGGTGATAAAGGTAGGCACATCTTCATCAACAACAGGAGGAAGCCGGAATCCGCGAACCCTGAGATCACGTTCAAGACGTGGTTCAGAGATTTTCTGGGGATTTCGTAATCCTTCAGGTTTAAATGAGGCATCCCATTCCTCAAGCCCGGAAATCACAGCAGATACCGGAGCACCATCTGCCCTGAAATCAGTAATCGCCCCGGGTGCGGATGTCATTACAACCATACTGCGCCGTATTTTACCAAGATTATTATCGACCATTCTGACCCTCCTCAACAGAAAAGTCTTTCAGACGCTCCCTCAGGCGGAAACGGGTAGATGGTTCAACACTTCTCATATTATTCATCGTTGACCATGCTTCACCAGGTTCCCTGCCCAATGCCCGTAATATTGCAACTTTTTCAGCATCCTGTAGTAAGGATGTCCGTGAGCGGTAATAGGTCCAGTAATCTCGTGGTCCACGACTCTCCCATGATGCCAGTAATCTTTTTAACTCCACGCTCACGGTTTTTTCATCAGGATCGATATGTTCAGCCTGTTGAATGATATAATCAGTAATTTCTTTTGTTTCAGGTAATCCCAGTCCATTCAGATCGGGTTTATCCAGCATTGAAGGATTAAGATGTCTGATCAGCGCGACAAGCACTGCGTGAAGAGCACGATCTCTTGCACGGGAGGCAAAGGGTGTAACACTCGTTGCTTCAACATCACGATATAACGTAGAGTGCCATGTTTCAAAGGATTCATAGTGAGATCTGTCACGGGCTTTTGCATTGTTCAGAACCGCAACGATTAGCCCGGGGATTTTTCCTCGTCCCACACGACTTGTCGCCTGAATATATTCCGATATCCCTTTGGGCTGTCCGTTAATGAGCATCAGGCCTAAACGGGGGATATCCACGCCGACACTGATCATATTTGTTGCAAGAACTATATCGAGGGAACGTGGATCCCCGGCTTTCTCTGTCTCTTTTTCAACTACTAAAAATTACTAAAGTAGTTCAATTTAGTAGTTCATCGCGCAAAAACACCAAACAACCATCAAAACTAATAACTACTAAAATGTGCTAAATTAGTATTTGGTAAGGAACATTCTATGCGGAAACTTCCGGAAAGGCCTCCTTCTGATTGGAATCAGGTGCTTCTTTCGAAGAATGCCTGGTTCGCTAGAGACCCGGAGCTCCAGAAGGAAGTAGCTGAATACAACCGCCGCTATTTGTCCTGGGATGAACTGAAGTACCGGATCCCCGATCCGGAACGAAGAAAGATCGCCTGGGCGATGATGAAACTTCTCCGGATATTACGGTACGAACATGTTCCATTCACACGCTTCCGCTGACCTACTCCTTCATCCCCGAGATCGTGAAAAGCCTCCATACCATTGACAGATACCTCTCCGGGACATTGCGCATTCACAACAAGGCAATTACGCTTGAAGAATCCTACATCGTCAATTCGCTCATGGAAGAAGCCATAGCCTCGAGTATCCTGGAAGGGGCTGCCACCACCCGCAAGGCAGCAAAGGAGATGCTGCGGAAGGGAAAGAAGCCGAAAAATGACTCCGAGCGCATGGTCCTCAACAACTACGATGCGATGCGGTTCATTCGTGAAAAGAAGGACGAACCCCTCACCCCTGAATTGATCCTCGATGTGCACCGGATCGTCACGAAGGGAACACTCGACGAGGAGCATGTCGGGCACTTCAGGACCACGAACGAGATCGTCGTTGCCGATTCAGCGACCGGCGTGGTCTATCACACACCACCGGATTTCTCCGAGATTGAAGGATATATCGCGGATCTCTGTGTATTCGCGAACCGCGAGGATTCGGTGAGTGAACCAGGCGCTGATACCTTCATCCACCCGGTCATCAAGGGCATCATCCTGCACTATCTCATCGGGTATATCCACCCGTTCAACGACGGCAATGGTCGGACGGCCCGGAGCATTTTCTACTGGTACGTGCTCTCGCGGGGCTACTGGCTCTTCGAGTACATGCCCATCTCCCGGATCATCCTGCGATCGAAGAAGAAGTATGCGCTGGCATATCTCCACACGGAATATGATGGGTCTGATGTGACCTATTTCCTGCAGTACAACCTGTCATGCATCACCGAGGCCCTGGCAGATCTCCTGAAGTTCCTTGAGAAGCAGCAGGAAGTGCAGGGCACAACAAAGGCACTTATCAGGAAGATTAGGGAGATCAATCCGAGGCAGGCGAACATCCTCCGGGAGATGATGGAGCACTCGGACGAATACTTCACCATCCGCCAGGTCATGCAGACGTATAACACGGTCTACCAGACGGCGCGGACCGATCTCATGCACCTCGCGTCCCTGGGATACATCATCCAGGAGAAACGGGGGAGGGAATACCTGTACCTCTTCAATGAGAAGTCGAATCTCTGGAATCAATCGGCCCGGAAGAAAAAAGGCTCGGAATAATCAGGTACTACACCCCACGCGAATCCGGATCCCGCAGGTTCCTCGTGTGCAGTCGTGATGAGTTCAGACCTGGGTGTGGTTCAAATCCTCCTTGTATTTAAAAAGATATCACTGTATCCCATTCTCTCTGTTCCACCCTCTCACCAGCCGGGCATAGCACCCGGTACAGATATTCACCTGCTTCTCGATGCAGCGGTAGGCTGCAGCGGCCCGGTCACAGATATCGCACCGCCCGATCTGCACAGTCGTCCGGGTAAACTCCCGGTGGTCCAGGATGCCGGGAATGGGAGTGGCTCTGCCCGATGTGGGAGGAATCTTTCCGGGTGATTGCACCGGTTTGCACTCGGGAGTGCATGGATCGGGAAGGGATTCCTGCCATTGATTCTTCCATTGCGAACCGTTTTGGAGATTTACAGAATCGTTTGCACCATGGGGGAGAGTGCTGGCACATGCAGGCTCGGAGGTCTCGCACAAATCCGCACTGTGTGGTTCCTGGAATGTGTGCAAATATCCATGATCGTACACATGCATCTCTCTGGATCTCTGATGGTTGCAGGATTGGACACCAATCTCATCATTTTCTTTCCTTGCACTTTCTCCGCGATCCTGGTGGAAACCCGGTGAAAAAGTGGAAGGATCCGGGTTCTCCGGATCATCGTCGTGATCGTCCCGATCGTGCTCTTCCTCGTCAAGCCAGATCTGCGCCCTTGCGGACCACGAACGATAGAGTTCGGCATCAAAGGAGAAGTAGTGCTCACGCCGTTTCAGGGAGACCCCGTAGAGATCTTCGGCAACCGTGGCATCGATGAAGCTGATCGCGGGGCACTTATCCAGGATGCCGGTATAGCTCGCCCGGCTGTTCGAGTAGCCGTGAAGGAGCCGGTAGGTCTGGTGATACGACAGCCCTAGCGCGTCCTGGAGCTGCTTGATGGTGAAGATCTCGACCCCCATCTTCGCAATGGTCGCAAGCGCTGCGGATTCGTTCCGGGTCTGCTTGGTCTCCTGCCCCCCGGACTCACAGGTAATTGCGAGAAAGAGCTGCCGGGCGTATGCGAAATCTTCGCGGGTGGCCACCAGGCTTCCCTTTTCGTCCCTCTCCCGCTGGTGGATGAAGAGCAGGGCATGGCACTTGATCAGGTCAAAGAGCATCCCTGGGTTCCTCCGGTTCTGGGTCGCAGAGAAGTTGATCCTGGTGGCAAACGGAATCCTGACATGGACCACTTGCTCCTTGAGGACCTCCCAGATCGCCCGGCAGGTAGGGACATCCGGGTCCAGGTCCATATCGCCCGGGGGCTGGGCCTCCCGTTCTTTCATATGCTCGAGCACCGCCCGGTCCTGGCCGGCCGAGTCGTCGATCCAGACCGTCAGCGTCCGATTCATGACCTGGTCATCGCCCACGCTCTCCACCTTCGCGAGCCACCAGACGCACCGGGCGGGGATGGAACAGACCCGCATCTGGCGATCGGTGGTCACAGTCCGGTGCTCGATCGGCTCGCGGAAGCTTGCCGTGGCTGCCTTCAGGATCTCCTGCAAGTCGTCGGAGAGCGAGACATCATCGAAGAGAAGCACCGACCCGGGCCGCAGCTGGTCGTGGTAGTAAAGGGCCTTGTTCGAGACGGTGCCCTTCATCCGGAATTCGCCGGGCAGGAGCGAGAGCATAGTGTTGCAGGCATGGGTCTTCCCCTTCCCCGAGTTCCCTGAGATTGCGACATGCAGGCCCCGGGTGTTGGCCACCGATTGGGACGCAACCGACATGATCAGGCACTCGGCAACGATCCGGTCCCCGACATGCTCGCGGTGGAACGTGTCGAGGAGAAACGAGAGAGGGTCTTCATGCTGCAGGATGCCGGACGCACGCTGCCGATGTTCAGTCGCAACTCTTTGTGGTGGTGGCGCTGGTGGTGGTGATGGAGATGATGCCACTGGTTTCTTCGGCTCTCTTCTCTTTCCAGGTTCTTCACACCGCTTCCGAAGCTCCTGCCATCGCTGTGATCCGCCACCACAGGACGCATGGTGGCATCCGGCGTGGATGGCCCCGTTCGGGAACTGGATCGCAAACGCCCCGTCGTGATGGGCTCCCGAGAACGGGCACTCGTCAAGGACATAGAGTGTCCCGCCCTGGTAGGGCTTCTCATGGGCGATTCCGAGACCATGATGAACCAGCCATCCCCGGAGATCAAGAATGTTTTTATACCCCTTTGTTTCCGGTGGAGCGCACGGCAATAATGCGGCCAATTGAGATAATACCGATTTATCAACCAGATCCACCTGGTCAGCACCTGATACAATGAGAGATTTCCGGTGCGGGCGGTCCTCAGTATGGTCTCCCTTTCGCGAGGTGGTTCCGTACATCTTCCAGATACGGGCTGCGTTGAAGTTCGCGGTATCCACAGTGCACGCGCAGTCCGAAAAGATGGTATCCAGCACCTCAAGGCACCGCTTCACCAGGTCCCGGCTTTCGTCATCGTTTGGCAGATCGATCCGATAGAGGAGGTGGGCACCATTCCCCGAGTCGGCCATGACCGGGGCAGGCCACCCGTGCTCCCTCCCGAGAAATGCGGCGATCTCTGCTGCCCTTACCTGGGCTGCCTGGTGCTCTTCATCGGTCGAGGACACGCCGGAAGGACGCACCGGATCGATATCGATTGGGAACCATCGGCGGCGAAGAATGTCACCATCAGCAGTCGTCGCGTCCTTCCTTCCAAGTTTCATCTTCACGCGATTCGCCCGGCGGGAAAGGAGTGCAGGGTCCACGTCGTTCAGGGTGAGGTAGATCCCCTGGACGTCCGGGATTGCATCGAGGGTCTCGGCCGCATTCACCAGCAGGTTCAGGTCGTCAAAGTATCCGCTGTGGATGTGTTGGTCGGTGATCGCCCGAAGCTCCACTACTCCAGGTTGCGGTGAGAGAAGCCTGATGGCCCGCAGGATTTCATCGTTCATGACTGCACGCCCGGGCTCTCAGGAATGAGCGGGAAGAGGGGAGCTGATACTGCCTCTCCCCGGGCTACCCGCTGGAAACTTACCAGGGGGATGATGTAGTGGCCCACACGGGTGTAAAGGACGACTGCCTTCCCTCCCCTGTTCACTGCCGCGTGTCCTTCGATCGAGATGGAAGACTTCGATTTCTCATCGGCTGGCCCGCCAATCCTGGAACGCGATGCAGTGATTGGCACGACCCTCCCATATTGGATGAGGGATTTGACTTCTTTCGGTTCGAGTTCATAACGCTCATCCTCAACGCTAATGAGAACCCTGCCCCCTTCTCCGGAGGAAAGGGTTCCCGGTTCATTCGGCATTCGGATCCTCCTGGTCGTGCTGGACGTGCAGAATATAGAAGTGACCCGTCGTTCTCCGGATGTGTACCTCCGCGATTGTATCACCAAAACGGTGGATCTCGTGGGAGAGGGCTTGGGGGATGAGATAGAGAGGGACTGGATTGGTGGTACATTCATCCTGGGTCATCGCGGGAACCCCTTCGCGCAAACCAGGGTCGCTGGTCTTAATACAGGCCGTGCAGAAGAGTAGATGGCAGTCCCGCGTGAATTTGTGTTAGCGTATAACTCCATGAGGGGGCTGCCATCTCTTATATGCTGCATCTCTGCACCTCGCGGTCTGCAGGTATTAATCTGGCTGTACCTTCTGCGATCCATTTCTCCCAGACCAACCGTGCGATGGGGTCGGGGAGATGTTCGAGGATCTCCTGTGAGATTTCTTTCATTGGGCGTACTCCTCTGCAGGGTGCACCAGATAGTCATGGTGACCTGCATGCCCCAGAATTGCAGGAAAAGAAAGATAAGCGGGAGCCCCACTTGGTGAAAGGGAGGAGGGGGGATTTGAAGTAGAAAATCAACTCCCCTTCGATCGGACAAATGCATGAGACAACGAGACTATTTAAACAATAATTGCCCTTAAAATTAAAAATAGGAGGTGATGGTTGTGATATCAATAAATCTGCCTCAGATGACAACAGAACAGGTTCTTATATCGCTCGTTATCCTCGGTGGCTTTGTTACCATCTGGATATGGATGGTTCTGAAGGCACAGAAGGAAAAAATTGATTTGATGCGATATATTTGAACAACTTTTTTTAAAATAAATTACATTTTCATCCCAAGATCTGATTTTAGTCGATTCAACAACTTCTGATAATCCGAACTTCCCTTCGCAACCTCAACCGATTCCTCAATACTCAATGCTGCTTTCTCAGTAAGTACGAGAGAACACTGTGAACAATATGTTGAATAATGGGCGTTCATGGTCTTGCATCTTGGGCACAATATGGGCTCCAGTTTTATCTCGGATTGCGGGGTTTCAACCTCTATAATCCCTGCGTTTGCCAGGATTTTGCGTTCTACATCAGCACCTGAAAGGTGCACGTATACTTCAGGCATTGCACTATTCCGCTCCCAACCTGCAACGAGGCGGAGCTCCATCTCGTTGAGACCTGGTCGGCTGCCGTTCCCCCGTGCGAGATCCGTAAGGCGGGCATGCCGGACTGCGTGAGGATGGACCGGCTTCTTGATTTGAGCAGATTTTGCGGCATGAGTGAGTTTGTTTTCCACGGTTCGCATGTCAAGGCGTCGGGGGCTGCCGCCGTAGCAACGAGTGGTCACAAAGAGCGGGGCTTGCGAGTCTTTTTTGAGGGGATGCATATTGATCCATGTCTGGAGATGTGGGACTGAGCTTATCAGGCGGAGCCTGCGCATTCCCGTCTTCCCATGGACGATGACGATAGCCCCATAGCGATCAAACTGTACCTGCCCGATGTTGAGGGTGAGAAGTTCGTTGATACGTCCTCCCGAGTCCCACATGAGCATAAAGAGGGCCCGGTCCCGTGGTTTCTCACAGACATCGATAATCTTCGAAATATCATCACGAGTGATGAGCTGATCGACGGGAAGGTGTCGTCGTGGCCGCTTAATGGTGATATTTTTGAACAACTGCTTCTCTTTTCTTGGCAGTAAAAACCTGTAGAAGAGTTTGACTTCAAGGATATCTCCCTGGAGGGTGAAAGGGCTGACCAATGTCCTCCGCTTGATGAAGTAATCCTCGAGGACCGGTTGGGTGATGGTCTTTGCATCCTGGAATTGATACCACTTCAGAAATGGATAAATTCGCCACAACTTGGTTCGGACCGTGTTGTATTTTACCTGCTTCAAATCGAGGTATCGCACATACTGCTCAAAATGGACCCGGTTTACCGGATCGAGCTCGGGAAAGACGTTGAGATCATACATTGCCCATACCTCCACAAGACC
>Ga0255347_1003188_pt1 | contig 21633 bp, 8 predicted proteins | sample wastewater_treat_2_FD_192479 | JGI IMG/M metagenome (GOLD analysis project Ga0255347, IMG submission 192479) | Wastewater microbial communities from Lulu Island WWTP, Vancouver, Canada - plant24 | ecosystem: Engineered > WWTP > Wastewater > Unclassified | place: Canada: Vancouver, British...
TTAAGCAATAGAATTAAAATTATGAAATGAAGAATAATTGATTTGAGTATAGAAACGAAAAAGGGCAGTCACGATGTGGCTGCTTTTTTTATTTATACCAATGTCAGTAATCAATGAAATGCATATTAATGGTTCGATAACTATAAATTACTTGTTACGTTAAATCATGTAATATAAAAGACTGCCAAGAAATTCCTTTGAAACAATAGAGTCAATTAATCGAGTACACAAAATTACAATTCGTCAACAATAAAAAATAGCTGACGATTAATGCCATTGGAAAGTTGAGGAACTTAAACGAGTATAAATATTTGTAAGCGGCTAAATTGAGCGACAAACGTTAAATTTGTCGTGGGGAGGGCGGTGTGGTGGCCCCCTTATCAACCCTAAAAAGAAGAAAGGGAAGCCGATTTTTTTTCTTCGAATTATTACAAATAAAACTCAACTCCGAATCATCCACTTAGTTCATTAAAAGCTAGAAGAAACTTCCATCTTTTTTAAATTAAATTCGAAGTTGATCTAGCCTGAATTCCCCCTACTCTTATTCTTTTTGCCATATTTGCAGCATGAAAATAAAAACATTGATGCTCTTTAGCTCCTTCGTATTAGGTATCACTTTTACGTTTGCGCAAGAGGGGCGATTAATTAGAACCGACCTATTCAATATACCGACTTCGAAGTTTGAGCAAGCCTCGGGATTTACATTTAAAATTGCGGCAGATTCAAAAGAAAATATTGCGTTTAATGCTTGTTCTTTGCCTTGGGTTTTTATTTTCAATTCAGTTGGCGAACAAATTGATAGTGTTAAATTGCCCAGCGACAAATGTGTAAGAGCATTAGAGTATGACGAATACGATAATTTAATTATCATGGATAATGATGAAGCTCGCATATATCGATATGACTCGAAGACTCGCAAACTTGAAACTATCAATTATACAAAACCTGAAGACTGGTTTAAAGTACTAAACCATTATTACAGAAATTTTGATCTTCCTTCAATTCCTACCTATTATAGCAACAACGATTACCTACAAGATTTTTATTTCACTCGTTTCCCCTACTCTTACAATTTGTTTTTAAACTATAAGAACGGATATATTTACCAAGCACATTACAATTTCATTAAGCGAATCAATAATCACAAAGCATATTCGAATTTAAAAAAAGACGATTATTGGTTTAGCGATAATTTAACTCCGAAAAGTAAAATTTTATTAATTGACGATGAGAACAAATCGATTGTTTACTACGATCGTTTTTACAACTTGATATACGAGAACTTCAATTCTGGAAAACTCACAGTAAACGCAGCTTTAGGAGCAAACAGCGAACCTGCACGATTCGACTACTGCACAAATATTCAACAAAATAAAATTTTCGGTATCAGCGGATTCAACAAAAAATCGATCAGTATCTCGAGTTGGGGATTTTGAGAGTTTCGAGGCTTGCCTTGAAGTGTGCAATTTCAGCTCTACTTCGAGGTTTGCCATTAAGTTTCCAATTTAAGCTCTAATTCATGGTTCGAGACAAGCCTTGAAGTGAGCTATTTTCAGCTTTACTTTATAGTATGTGGTGTGCCATAAAGTGTGCAATTTCAGCTTTACTTCTTGGATCGAGGCTTACACCAATGTGGATTGGTGATGCGAATTCCGAGATTTCGCAGTGAATGAAAAACGCAATTCATGTTATAAGCTCCTATAGTATATTCGACTTTTCAAAGGAATAAGTTCTTATCCAAAGGCATCTTGTCTCGATTAATCGATGATAGTGATCGTAAAAAATCATCACATAACACAAATGCAAAAAGCCGTCCCGTAAAACGAGGCGGCCTTTATTATTTTGAATGTTCAGGAATTAAGCCTGAGCAGTAGCTTCAAATGGTTTTACGGTAACGTAAGATTTATCATCCATTTTCTTACGGAATACAACAGTACCATCAACTAAAGCGAATAACGTATGATCTTTACCGATACCTACGTTTTCACCTGGATGATGCTTAGTACCACGTTGACGTACGATGATATTACCGGCAATTACGCGCTGACCACCAAAAATTTTGATACCTAAACGTTTACTATGTGATTCACGACCGTTCCTAGAACTACCGACACCTTTCTTGTGAGCCATGGTATATTATATTATTATGTGTTCGACTAATTAATTAAGCAGTGATCGATTCGATCTGAATTTTAGTGAATGACTGACGATGTCCGTTCAACTTCTGATAGCCTTTACGACGTTTCTTTTTGAAGATTAGAACTTTGTCTCCTTTCACATGAGAGATAACCTTAGCAGTTACTTTAGCTCCTGAAACTGTAGGCGCACCTACTTTCACAGAACCGTTGTTTCCAACTAATAAAACCTGATCGAAACTAACCTGTTCTCCTTCGTTAGCATCTAAGCGATGAACGAATAATGGTGAGTTCTCAGATACTTTGAACTGCTGTCCGGCAATATTTACAATGGCGTACATGATGATATAGTATTACTTCCCATAAAAGGGAGGGCAAAGATAGAAATATCAAAAGAAATAAACAAGCAAGTGTTCACATTCTTGTTTTATAAAAATATGACATTGATATTCAACCATTTACAATTCGAATTTCAGCTTATTGCTTTGGGTTTGGAGCTAATTAAGGCCACTCCGCCTAAAATTCCGGCCATTGCGAGCAAATGAAATGGGTTAAATTTCTCGCCATCGGCTATTCCCCATCCGAGGGCTACTACGGGTATCATGTATGTAACGGCACTAGCAAATAGCGGAGTGGAAATCTTTACCATCTGAAAATAAAGGATATTAGACAGGGCAGTTCCCATTAGACTCAACACCACAATACATCCAAATGAAAACCAAGCATCCGGCATAGTACTAAAACGCGTAACAAAATCAGTATTAAACAGATAAATAGCATATGGAACTCCCACAAACAACAGTCCTGCTCCAGAAATTGTAAGTGAATCGAGTCCACCAAGGCATGATTTTATCGTATTTACGCTGACTCCATAGCAGCAAGTGGCAATAACAATTAGCAATGCAAACCCAAAATCGGAACTAAGTCCGCCATCTGCTCTCACGAGTATCAACCCTGCAGCACCCAAGAATCCTATCATTACTCCAATAATTTGTCGACTAGAGAATTTACTTCTAAAGAAAATTGCTCCAATCAGCATTGTAAATACAGGAGTAAGTCCATTGAGCATACCTGCCAACGAACTGTTTATCCGCGTTTGTGCAGTAGCAAACAAAAAAGCCGGAATTCCGGAACCAAGCCCTCCTACTACCATTAAATATTTGTACCTATCCTTAGGAATAGATGATAGCTTATGAAAGATCAAGGGTGTTGTAGCCATGCAAGCGACTGTCATTCGAATTGCTGCTAGTTGATCGGGACGAAAGCTAATTAACCCTCTTTTCATTAATATGAAAGAACTTCCCCATATCAATGCAAGTGCAGCTAAGTAAAACCATCTGACATTGCTAGCTTTTATCATCGTCTTTTACCAAATTTTTTACCGTAAACTGCCTTTTTCTTTTGGGCACGTTGATCGGGAGGTAAGTTACTTTCCTTTTTCTCGTGGAATGCTCCTTTAAATTCAGGATTATCTTTTCGCTTCTGCATATCAATTTCGCGAAGCATAGCTTGACGTTCTTCGTATTCGGTCTTTTCAACGAAAACATCATCCGGAATTTGCAGTTCAGGAATATCTTGACGAATCAACTTTTTGATCTTCACTAAATGATACTCATCGGCAGGAGAAACGAAAGTAATCGAATGTCCAGTCTTAAACGCACGACCTGTTCTACCAATTCGATGTACATAATCTTCATAAACAATCGGCGTATCGAAGTTAAACACATGCGATACATCTGGTATATCCAAACCTCGGGCGGCGAGATCAGTAGTAATTAACAAGCGTATATCATCGCCTCTAAAAGCCAACATCGTATTGATACGCGTTTGCTGCGTTTTATTTCCATGAATGATCTTCACATTTTCTTCGCCATGGCGACGCTCAAGATATTTACCAATGGAAGATGCGATAGCTTTTGTCTTACAAAAAACAATAACCTTCTTATAAACCTCAGGATCTTCAATGAGATGTTCGAGGAGATTTAGTTTTGTTTTGAGATTGGGAACCAAATAATATCCTTGACTAACCGTCTCGGCAGTCTTCATATCGGGAGCGATATCGATCTCAACAGGGAAGTCGAGAAAGTCTCCTGAAATTTTTCTCACCAAATCCGACATCGTTGCAGAGAACAACAAATTCTGACGTTTACTTGGAATCACCTCTAAAATTCGATGAAACTGCGACATGAAACTTTTATCCATGAGTCGTTCAGCTTCATCTAATATAAGATGTTTTATTTTTTTCGAAATAATATGGCCTGCTAAATATAAATCTAGAAATCTTCCTGGTGAAGCCACCAAAATGTCAATTCCTTTCTCTAGAGCAGCGATTTGATCTTTCGTTCCTTGACCACCAAAGATTACTGTATATCGTAAGTCGGTATATTTTGTTAAATCTCGCAGCGTATTTCCCACTTGAATCGACAATTCACGCGTAGGGACAAGTATTAAACAACGAGGTTCGTTACCTTGAGCATAATTAAGAATTCGAATTATAGGCAACAGATACGCTGCAGTTTTCCCCGTACCAGTTTGAGAGACACCCATAACATCTTGCCCTCCAAGTATTGCCGGAATTGCTTTTTCCTGAATTGGTGTAGGATGTTCGAACCCCAGATCATTAAGTGCATCGAATAGCTGGCGGTTTAGTTTAAAATCTCTGAATGTCTTCACTTTGCAAAACTACATTAAAATAGCGAGCAATCAGAATTCTCGTCGACGATCAATTAAGAACAACACTCCTATCGAAGGATTGTAAGTCGACCTAACGTCTCCTTACGTAAATGCTTTAAAGAAGTATAATTCAATTTATACATATACGTTCCTTCCGGAATATCGACACCATCAATTTTCCCATCCCATACATCATTCGAGTTCGTGGTCGCATATATGGCCTTACCCCAACGGTCGAACAATACGAATGAAAAATCAAACGCATTTACCGTATAAAAATGCAGAACATCATTCTTGCCATCATTATTTGGAGTAAAGCAATTAGGAATAAAAGTATAAGTATTGATTACATGCAATATTTCTTCTGAAGTGCTATCTATACATCCAAACTCACTTTCGCCTGTCAACATAATGACATACTTTCCTGAATCGGGATAATTATAAATCGGATTTTCTAATGTTGATGTCCCTACTCCATCTCCAAAATTCCACAGGTAATTAATTGCACCAACAGATAGATTGCTTAAAGTAATCAAGGAATTATCGTCAAATAAAATTCCTGGTGTTATATCAAAATGAATTAAAGGAATTGGATGTACCGTCACTAAACTATCTACTACTAACGTTGAAGTACATCCTAAATTAGAAGTTGCTTGAATAGTAACATCATAAACACCAGCCTCTGAATAATAATGAATAGGGTTAAACAAAGCTGAGGTTTCATTATCTCCAAAATCCCACATTAAAGAAGAATTCGATGGAACAACATTTGCTGAAAATGATAATTCCAAATCTCCACATTTTGCGGTATCCGGCTGAGTAAATGTAATAATTGGCAGATCTTCTACATTAACAGTGAAAGATGTTGTATCAGTACAATTATTCCCATCAGTTACAATTACTTCATAAACTTGCGTTGCATTAGGAGCAACCGTTACTGATGAAAGAGAAGGTAAATTCGGAGTCCATTGATAACTCAAAGGCAATACTTGATTCAACACTGTTGTTGTAAGTACATCATTATCTCCAATACATATTGAATCAGTTCCACTAATTGTTATTATTGGATCAGGCGTTGAGCTAATTACAAATTGGGTATCAGCAGTACACATATATTGATCCGTTACAGTAAACTGATAAACCGAAGGAGGTAAACTCAACGCACTGCTCGCTGTACTTACTCCTCCACTCCATTGATAAGAATAAGGAATTACTCCTCCTGTTACGGCAGACAATGCTGTTCCATTCGGCAACCCGCATGTACTCATGGATAAAGTCATATTCAACTTTAATGGTAAAGGCTCTTTTACCGTATCAGTAATAGTACTAGAACAACCAAGATGATCAGTAACTGTAACAGCATAATTTCCCGCAGGGAGATTGCTAGCTAAATTGCTTGAAGAAACATTTGGTGTCCACAAATAAGTAAGTGGAGTAATCCCTCCAACAACATTCAGTTGAATACTTCCATCTGATTCACTATTACAATTAACACTATCGACCACAGTAGAAAGAACAGGAAGATCAATTACAGCAACTGTGTAATAGGCGGTATCTTTACAATTATTCGCATCATTTACATATACTGTATAAGTTTGTGTTTGAGCAGGGGTATCGTTTAACGATGAAGAACTTGATAAAGAGGGGTCCCATGAATAAACATAAGGAGCAGTTCCATTTACGACTGAAGCAATAACAGAAACCGCACTTCCTTTACAAATTGAATCAGTTGCGCTTAATGTTAAAACAGGAACTGAGGTAGTAGTAATGATTAGTTGAGTATCTCTCACACATCCATTATTATCTGTAACAGTTAAAGTATAATTTCCTGCCGGAATATTTTGTAGTGAAGATGTAATTGCGCCCGTATTCCACAAATAAGCATAGCTTGGAGTGGCGCCTCCTACATTAGAAACAACACTACCATTTGGACTATTACAAACACTATTAGTTATTGAAATATTGAAAACAATTTCGCTTGGCTGAGTGATAACATTGCTAACAACTTCTGAACATCCGTTAACATCAGTGATAGTTGTAGAATAAGTCCCTATCACAAGTGCATTAGCTAGTGAATCGGACGTTACATTTGGCGACCACGAATAATTATATATAGATCCTGTTCCGCCTGAAACATTCAACAAAACAGAACCAGAATTACCTCCGAAACATATATTATTCTGAACAACTGGCTGAACAAGAATTGCCGCTGGCTCCGAAATATTAATATTATTTAATTCCACCGAACATCCTACCGCATCGGTTACAGTAACAGAATAATTACCGGCAGGAAGTGAGCCGCTATTAGGTCCGACAGAAGTTCCTGCCGACCAGCTATACGAATAAGGCAATACTCCTCCTGCTGGAGAAACAGCAATACTTCCATCATTACCTCCGGCGCAATGAACGTTTTGCACTACTGGAGGTGGTACAGAAAGAAAACTTGGATAAACAAGCACAGCGGTATCTCGGCTTACACAACCGTTTCCGTCGGTAATTGTACAGATATACGTCCCTGCACCTAGATTAGAAATTGATGATGTATTTGCACCATTAGACCATTGATAAGTAAAAGGTCCTGTACCAGAAACAATATTCACAGTAGCACTACCATTTTGAGTAGCGACACAACCTGTTGGTTGAACCATGGTTATACCTGAAAGCACAGAATTAGTAATTGACACTTGCATTGTATCTTGAAGAGTGACAATTGCTCCATTACAACCATTGTAAACGACCTGTGCTACATAAGTAGTATTCTGCGTAGGGCAAACATTAAAAATGGTATTATTACTAATTACATTTCCTCCTTGCAACCACGAGAACGTAACGATATTAGTTCCTAAAGGCAGGAAGCGATACGCATCATTGGTAGCTGTCCAAACAGTATTGTTTCGTCCAGTAATTGTAAAGGCAGTTGTTCCGGTTGCATTTTGAATACCTTCGATTGCTTTTCCATCATTCCATCCAGTACAAACAGGTTTGTCTTTAATATAAATATCGATTGCATTTGTTGTTTCATACAATACAATCTGCGAGGTTAAAAACAAAGGGCCACCACAAGAGGAAGTATTAACACTATTTGGGTCGCCATAATAAGGGATTTGATAATACGAAACGACCAATTTCCGGCTAGGATAATTTCCTGTTAATTGCCAATAGATGGTTCCTTTATACGTTGGATCGGTATCCTCAAATACTCCCATAATTGAATTACGAGGCAGATTTGGATTGGGCAATGGACTTTGTCCTACTAAGCTCCAAGGACAAGTACCTCCTGCATTGGCGACATCGAACGTTAAAACTCCATTAGAACCGATAAGAACTTTATTGTAATTTATTCCGAAAAAGCAAAAATCGAAAGGTAGCTGGATAGCATTCGACCATTTATCATCAATATGCACCAAGATAGAATCTCCGACATTAAATGGGAAAGGGGTATAAGCAATTGGAATTGGCAAATAAGTTGAAGTTTGACCGGAAAAGAAATAGCCGGCCATTAGATTCACACATGGGTTGCCACAAGACACAGTAGTGTCAGGTCCTGCGGTCACATAAGGATCACCTTGTGAAAATACAGGCTTCGAAGTTAGAAGCAATACTAAGCTAACGAAAAAGAAAATTTTGTTTTGGACTGAAATTTTCAAATAAGTAGTTTATTAGAAATGTTATCACAAGGTAGGAATAATTTTAAAATATCGGCAACGAAGGTGGCCAAAAGAGAAATTTCAGAAGTCAAACACCACTAAATCATCGCTAAAATTGCTTACAGAATCTCGATGTTCTGAATGTAAAACTCACTTCGAACAAATTCAAGAGGCACCTAAGAACAATGAAAAAATAAAATTTGAAAGATTTTCAAAAGAAGAAACACCTCCTTTACATGACAAAATGGCTTAAAATCAATTTCCTCCGCCAACAAAAACCAATTATTTACATGAATAAATCAACAATTCGCCAATGTTTAACAGAAAATCATGCAACAACGGATGTTTACACCTATTTTTGCAGTAATATTTTACCCAAAAAAGGGAACGAATTTTGATAATAGGCGTAAAAGCCCAAATATTCAACTTCTACCAACCTGTACCCAAATAAAAATGTTTAAGTTAAAGATTCTATTTTTCTTCATTTTATGCTTTTCGGTGACTGCTTCTAATGCGCAGTTTGAGTTATCGAATCCGATGACAGCAAACTCTAAAAACATTAAAGCAGGAGCATTGATTATTGCTATGGATACCATTAACCAAAAAAACGTTAGTGGGTATTATAATTTAAAATCATACGGTTTAGTGAATGAAATCCTGCAAAACGAAATTCCCGTGATGTGGATTATCAAAAACTCCAAAAGCAAAAATGCTGCTGACTTTACCGCTTCAGCTACCAGAGTTTTTCCGGATACCGGATCAAGTGTTAGTACTCCATTTTACTCAGGACCATTTGTAATAGACACTCCATATGTCGCAGCAGCATTACCAATAATAAAAGCTTATGGTAATGGAGTAAAAGTTTTTCGATTAGAGGTTAACACCAATATGAATGTGCGTTATAATTTAACTCACAAACCAAAGGTATTATTATTAAATACTGGAGGATATGATACAATTACAGTAAAAGTATTTCAAGAAGCGGGATTTAATCCAAATTCCTATTACATGAATCCGGCGCCTGGTGCTATTTTAGATCCGACTGCTCCATACACAATGATCTCTGAGACACACGTGGACGTATTAGATTCAGTGAGAGCAAGTAAAATTCGACAGTATGTAGAAACGTATGGAGGAAACTTTGTAGCCAATTGCGTATCATTGGGACGATTTGAAAACAAAATGTATGCATTAACAACTGGAGGTGTTGATTCTGCAGCTGCATTTACATCGCCCGGCTCCTTTTTATATCCTGTCACTGATCAAGGCATTTCCCAGTTCCACGGAATACTATCGGTACCGCATGGGGAATATAAAATTTGGAAACCAAAGCCATCGAGTACATTTCGATCAACTGCTTATCAAGTTGTGAATAATGCGACATGGAATGTTGTTACAGCAGGAAAATTAAAACCCAATGCTGAAAAAGGTGGCAATTTACTTTATTTAGCAGGGCATGATTGGTTCTTCTGGACTGTAAACGGATATTACGAAAACGCGAAAATTAACGGACGAAGAATATTTCTTAACTCAGCATTTTTACCAGCGAGCGATTCTATCATGGCGGGTGATTTCAGAACAGATTTAAAAACATTAATAGTACCTCAACCAGGATTTGCAGTAAAAACAGAATCTTATAAGATTTTAGTTATTGTAAAAAATTATGGTCCGGGGAGAGCAAAAAACGTGACGGTTAACGCTCCAATAACTACGGGTTTAACATTAGGAACATACACTACAACATCGGGTACATATAACAGTGGAACGGGTGTATGGACATTAGATTCGTTAACAAGAAGCGAAACTGATACACTTGTTTTAAATACAGTGATTAACAAATTAGGAAATATCAGTTTTGCTGCCAGTGCAAAATCAGTATCACTTGAATTTGATTTATCAAACAACAATGACCATATTGATTTATTTGGTGTGAGCAGACCTACGGTTGAGAACGACACTATGATTTTCCCGTTTGCGACATATGTTGATGTACCAACAAAGCAAAACGACTCTGACGAAGACTTAAATCCGTTTGGAAATTCTAGCATAGTAGTAAATCCTCAACACGGTGTTGCTACCATCATTAACAGCGACAGCATCCGTTACACTTTGGCTTCAGGGTTTAGTGGAATAGACAGCATACGTTATGTAAGTTGCGACAATTTACCGTTATGCGATACTGCATGGATTTACATCATCATCCCTACTCCATTACCAATTTCACTCTTAAGCTTTGAAGGAATTCGCACGAAGGGGCATGTTGATTTAAAGTGGATCACATTAACTGAAAAAGAAAACGACTACTTCACTGTACAAAAAAGTATAAACGGCATTGAATTCAAAGACGTAGCTAAAATACAAGGTGCGGGAACAATTAATGTTCCTCAATATTATTCTTATCGCGATATTGATAACAATGAGCCTGTTTTATATTATCGTTTACGTCAAACAGACTATGATGGCACCTATACACTTAGTCACATCATAAGTTTACGCAGAAACAATTTGCGTGATTTACAGATGACCATTTATCCGAATCCATCAACCGGAGAACAGATGATTTTAAAAATAAACGGATTAATGGAAGATGCAACTTTTGTTATTTCTGATTTATTGGGTCGACCAATATTAGAGCGCAATATTTCAGGTGACGAAAACCACTCTGCATTAGAACTTATAACTCCCGAATCTAAATTAGAAGCAGGAAGTTACCTTGCTACATTATTCTTAGAAGGACAAAAACTAACAACCCGAATCATCATTAGATAATTCGGGCTGTTTCACAACTTATTTTTTGGTTTTATTGACGTCGTATTGTAGCATTTAATTTTTGCTCAAACTGCTTCATCAATTTATCCATTACCTGATCAATTTGTTTATCTTGAAGCGTAGCTTGTTCATCGCGAAGCATAAAGCTAAGCGCATAAGACTTTTTACCTGCTTCAATTTTTTCGCCTTCATACACATCGAACAGATTCACGTTTTTCAGTAATTTCGGCTCGGTAGCGTATGCTAATTTTTCAACCTCTTGATAACTCACTTGCTTATCGAGCATCATTGATAAATCGCGACGAACTTCAGGGAATTTAGGAGGTTCAGGAACAGACTCATTAGTTGTAGGCACAAGACGTAATAAGAAATCGAGATTAAACTCCGCATAAAAAACCGGCTGATTAATATCCATTAATTTCAATGTCTTTTTATTCACTTCGCCCATTAATGCAACTCGATTTTTCTTAGCCATTAATGCGAGACAAGAATTCAAACAAGCATGTTCTCCCTCTTGTTGATTCAAACGAGCTTTAATATTTACTCCAACAACTTCAAGAAGAGCATTAACAACAGATTTCAAAAAATAAATATCGCTTTTAGGAGATTTTTCTCTCCAATGTTCGCCATGAAGATCACCGGTAATCCAAATTGCTAAATGACGACTTTCGGAATAAACCGGACCACTTTTCACATACGTTTTTCCTGTTTCGAAAAACTTAAGTTCCTTCTGTTTACGATTAATATTATATGCGACGGAATCTAGTCCGGGGATAAGCATATCGTGACGCAACATTCCCAAATCATTACTTAAAGGATTTAAGACCGTAACACCTTCTTTATTCTCTGCGAGAGGAATGACCTCCATATTAGAGATTCTGGTTAACGAATTATTTAAAATCTCATTAAAGCCATTATCTACCAACCACGCTCCCATTCTATTTACTACAGCATCAACATCAGGCTTACGAGCCGGAGCGATGCTAACCGACATTTTTTTCGGTAACTCGATAGCGTTATATCCATAGATACGAATAACCTCCTCGACTAAGTCGGCAGGACGCGTAACATCTACTTTAAATGCAGGAACATCAACTGTAAGCACATCTCCATCCTCGGCAACCGTTTCAATCTGCAGATCATTTAAAATACGTTTTACAACATCTTTAGCAATAACATTCCCTGCCAGCGTATTTAGGTATGTATAAGACAATTCAATTTTCATATTCTCGACTTTCGTCGGATAAAAATCGACGTAAGTTGATTCTGCTTTACCACCTGATATATCAGTAATTAACTTAACAGCCTTATCGAGAGCTGTAATAGTCATTTCAGGATCAGTTCCTCTCTCAAAACGGAAAGAAGAATCGGTATGTAATCCATGAAAACGTGCTGCCTTACGCACTAAAACAGAATCGAAGTAAGCACTTTCAAGGAAAATATTTTTTGTTGTTGAGGTAACTCCTGAATTTATTCCACCGAACACACCAGCAATACATAATCCACCGGAAGCATCAGCGATCATCAACTCGTTGCCCGACAATTTACGCTCAACTTCATCGAGTGTTTTAAAAGTAGTTCCTTCAGGAAGGTTTCCTACAATAATTTTACCGCCTGAAATTTTATCGGCATCAAAAGCATGTAACGGTTGACCGAGGTCGTGCAAAATATAATTCGTTGCATCGACGATATTATTTATCGGACGCACGCCAATCGCCTTCAATTTATTCTTCAACCAATCGGGCGAATCTTGAACATTAACTCCGGAAATAGTAACGCCAGAATAACGTTTACATCCTTCAGCATCTTTTACATCCACAGAAATACTACCGGAAACATTTCCCATATTAGTTATTTGAGCTGGAGTAAAATTCAATTTAACATTTTCGTGCGACAATAAAGCGACCAGATCGCGAGCCACTCCGAGATGAGAAGCAGCATCGGCACGATTAGGAGTTAATCCGATTTCAAAAACCCAATCGTTCTCTATTCCAAAATAATCTGATGCAGGCATACCCGGCTTAGTATCTTCAGGCAGAATCATAATACCGGCATGAGAAGTACCCAAGCCAATTTCATCTTCAGCACAAATCATCCCTTCGGAAGCTTCGCCTCTAATTTTAGACTTTTTAATTTCAAACGGTTCTCCTTCGGAAGGATACATAATTGCACCCGGCAGAGCCACAATCACCTTTTGACCTGCCGCAACATTAGGAGCGCCACAAACAATTTGACGAACCACACCATCGCCGGCATCTACGGTAGTAACACTCAATCGATCAGCATTGGGGTGGCGATCACAAGTAAGGACATGCCCTACAACGATATCCTTTAATCCACCCTTAAGGCTCAACCAATTTTCGAGATGTTCAACCTCGAGTCCGCAGCCCGTAAGCAAAGCAGAAAGTTCCTGAGGTGTTTTATCGGTATTAATAAACTGTTTTAGCCAGTTATAAGAGATCTTCATAATTCAGTACTATATGGCTGCAAAGTTATTAAAAAGCAGAAAGCCATCCCTAAGGATGGCCCTGCAAATTTAATTTGATCGATTATCGTCGTAAGATTACGTATCCCGACTTACCGTCTTCGCCGTTACCAGGCTCAAAAACATAGAAATAAGTACCATTAGGGAGAGTATCACCTAAGCGAACCATATCGGTATTTGAGAAACCGTTCCAGCTATTATCATAATGCTCTTTAGTGTAAACGAGGTCACCCCAGCGATTGAATATTTTCAATACAGCATCTGGATATCTATTGATATCACTGATCACAAAATAATCATTTACACCATCGCCATTTGGAGAGAAACCTCCAGGAATGAACAATGTGTCACAAACAACAGTCACTACCACAGTATCATTAGCGGTACAACCCTCGGCAGAAATTGCAGTTACCACGAATGTTGTTGTAGACTGAAGATTGATAGTTACAAGCGAAGCTGTAGAATCACTTACGAGATTAGCAGGCGACCACAAGTAAGTATTACCACCGGTAGCAGTAAGGATTACCGAAGAATCGCAATGGATTGTCATATCAGGATCGACAGTAGCAATTGGCAGTGAATTTTCGACAACAGTAACCGGTCCTGCAGTAAATTGACCACAGACAGCAGTTGCAGTGACAGCATAATCTCCACTTGAGTACACCGTAATTGCATTTAATGTATCTGTCATAGGTGAACCTGAATTTGTCCACTGATAAGTGACGTAAGCTGAATTAGTAGCAGTTAACGTAACACTATCGCCGCTACAGAATGTAGTAGCACCGACAACTTGAATAGAAATATTTGACGTATCGCTTAACGTTGTAGCATAAGACTTAGTACATCCATTAGCATCAATAACTTGAACCGAGTAAGAACCGGAAGTGAGTGTATCAATTACTGACAATGTATCGCCTGTAGACCAAACATATTGGAAAGGAGACAATCCACCAGAAGGAATAACTTCCACACTTCCGAGAATATTATCGAGGCAGTAAGGCTGCACAACAATAGAATCAAGAACGATTGCAGGATTTAATTCCATTATAGAATCTGCAACAGTAATTAGACATCCATTAATATCTTTTACGGTAACAGAATATAATCCGGCAGGAAGAGCTGTTAAAGAATCGGCAAGTACACCATTATTCCACAAGAAAATATAAGATGCTGTTCCACCGGCAGGAATTACATGAATACTACCAGTACTATCACCCGCACAAGTAATATCTGTTACAAAGAGCGAAGCAGTGAGTGCGCTATCAGGTTGAACAATTGTATCAGTAAGCGATATTTGACAACCGTTTGTATCGGAAAGAATAACTGTATACACACCAGCGATTAGAGAATCGATATCCTCATCAGTACTTCCTGTACTCCATGAGAAGTAATAAGGAGAAGTACCACCTGTAGGTTGAAGATCTATAGCTCCTGAAGTATCAGCGTGACAAAGCACAGGCTGTAATCCTAAAGTACCGGCTAACGGTAACGCAGGTCCGAAAATAGTATCGGTTAATGAAGTGTGACAACCGAAGGTATCGACAACAGTAACGGTATAAGAGCCGGAAGCTAAGCTATCAAGATCTTCTTCGACTGAACCATTATCCCAAGAGATAACAAATCCTGCATTTCCTGTTATTAATAAATCAATTGTACCTAATGAATCTTCATAACATTTATTAGTGGTAGTAACTGACGACAACAAAGGAATAGACCTTACATCGATGAATGCCCATGCGGTATCACATCCAGCTGGCGATTGATTATCGCAGACAGCATATTCCAAGGAATCTAATCCTGAATAAGAAGGATCAGGGACATACATAATATTACCTGCAATATCTACAGTAGCAGAACCATGAGAAGGAACACTTACAATAGTTGCAGACAAAGGATCTCCTTCAGAATCGACATCATTAAGAAGAACAGCTATGAGTACGCTATCATTTGCGCAGACAGAAACCGAATCATTAAGAGCAATTGGAGGATCATTTTTAGAATTAACGGTAATAACTACCATTGCAGTATCACATAATCCCGGTGCAGGGTATCCACTATCACAAATTGCATAATAGAAAGTATCAATACCGGCGAAATTAGAATCCGGGCAATATGTAATTATTCCTGTTAAAGTATCAAGCGAAAGAGTTCCATTAGAAGGGCCATTAAACGTAACCAATGAACCTACGATGATAGCATTTTCGACATCAGTATCATTTGCAAGTACAGCAATTTGAATACAAGAATCCTCCACTGTTGAATCAACATCATCAATAGCAAGTGGAGCATCATTAATCGGATTAAGTGTTAAATAAATCCAAGCAGTATCACAATACACAGGCATTCCGCTATCGCATAAAGTATACATGATAGAATCCTGACCATAGTAATTTGCATTAGGAACATAAGTAATAGTACCTGTTATTGTATCAATAGTAGCAGTACCATTAAACGGACCATTTAGAATAGCTAATGTTCCAAGATTTAAGTTATTATCGGGATCAGAATCATTTAGCAATGGATAAATCACCACTGTTGAATCCTCATCAATAGTTAAAGTATCATTTTGAAGAACCGGAGGATTATTAATCCATACTACAACAGTATCTTGCGCATTACAACCAATAGAATCGGTTACTGTAACAACAAAAGTTGTTGTAGCAAATACGGTTGCCAAAGGATTAGCGATTAAGCTATCGTCGAGAGTAGTTCCTGGCGTCCATGAATAAGTATAAGGGGCTGTACCACCTGAAGCTACAGGGCTTCCGCCAATTGTAACTGCTGTTCCTGAAGTAGTAAATTGATCTACTCCTGCATCTGCAGTCGGGTTAGCGAACATTACCACATCAACAGTATCTGAAGAACTACAAGCACCATTAGTAATTGTATAAATAAACAAGTTCGAACCTAATGAAAGATTACTAACGGTAGTCGTTACCGAAGTTGCAGAATCAACAACTGAAGAACCTAAAGAAGTCCAAGTGACGGTTCCAACTACTGGAATATTTCCGGATACAGTTGCTATAGCTAAAGAAGAACAAACATTTTGATCACTGCCTGCATTGGCAGGATCTGTTTGTTGAGAAATAACTACATTGATAGTATCGGTAGTAGTACAAGTACCTGAAGTGATTGTCCATACAAAAATATTATCTCCTATAACTAAATTAGAAACAGAGGTTGCGGGATCATTCACATCAGTAATTGTTGCCGCACTAGTTGTTGACCAAACTCCTGTTCCAATTGTAGCAGGCAAAGCTGCCAAATTTGTTGAGGTAATTGTTTCGCAAAGTTGTTGATCAATTCCGGCATCAGCTACATCATTACTATCAACAGTTATTGTTAAAGTATCAGCACTGATACAAGTACCATTCGTTATAGTCCAAATTAGATCGTAGTTACCTGCAATTGCTAATCCTGTAGCGGTAGTACCGGCTTGATTTTCGTCGGCAAATATTACAGAAGTAGCAGTTGACCAAGTACCAATTCCAGGGGCAGGATCATTTGCAACAAGTACAACTTGACCAATTGCTGAGCAAATTGTTTGATCGAAACCTGCGAACGCATTCACTAAAGAATCTACGTGAACAATAACAGTATCTGAAGTGACACATGTTCCATTAGTGATTGTCCAAACAAAAATATTATCGCCATACTCCAATGTATTCACATCAGTTGCAGGATCGTTTACATCGACAATTACAGCTGTACCTGGAGTAGTCCATACACCAGCACCAATAGTTGCAGCTGTAGCAGCTAGAGTTGTTGAAGTAGTAGTTTCACAGAATTGTTGATCAGGTCCTGCGACAGCAACATCATTACTATCAACAGTTATTGTTATTGTATCAGAACTTATACAAGTTCCGTTTTCAATTGTCCAAATTAAATCATAATTACCGGCGATATTTAATACGGAAGCAGTAGTCGCTGCTTGATTAGCATCTGCAAAAATTGCGGATGAAGTAGTTGTCCATGTTCCAATTCCCGGAGCAGGATCATTGGCAGCCAATACTACTTGACCAACAGAAGAACAGATTATTTGATCGGCTCCTGCGGTAGCATTTACTAATGAATCGACATGTACAATTACAGTATCGGAAGTTATACACGTTCCATTCGTGATAGTCCATACAAAAATATTATCACCATACTCTAAAGTATTTACATCAGTTGCGGCATCATTCACATCAACAATTACAGCAGTACCGGGAGTTGTCCATACACCTGTGCCAATAATTGCTGCTGTTGCTGCTAGCGTTGTTGAAGTTGTAGTTTCACAAAATTGTTGATCAGGTCCTGCGACAGCAACATCATTACTATCAACAGTTATTGTTATTGTATCAGAACTTATACAAGTTCCGTTTTCTATTGTCCAAATTAACTCATAATCACCAACTATATTTAATCCGGAAGCAGTAGTCGCTGCTTGATTAGCATCTGCAAAAATTGCGGATGAAGCAGTTGTCCATGTTCCAATTCCCGGAGCAGGATCATTGGCAGCTAACACCACTTGACCAACAGAAGAACAGATTGTTTGATCGGCTCCTGCGGTAGCATTTACTAATGAATCGACATGTACAATTACAGTATCGGAAGTTATACAAGTTCCATTCGTGATAGTCCATACAAAAATATTATCACCATACTCTAATGTATTAACATCAGTTGCAGGATCGTTCACATCAACAATTACAGCAGCACCTGAAGTAGTCCATACACCTGTACCAATAGTTGTAGGTGTTGCAGCAAGCGTAGTTGAAGTTGTAGTTTCACAAAACTGTTGATCTGGTCCAGCGATAGCAACAACGTTACTATCTACTGTAACAACAACTGTATCACTTGCGATACAAGTTCCATTTTCGATAGTCCATATGAGTTCATAAGAACCAACATAAATCAAACCTGCGGCAGTTGTTGCAGCTTGGCTTGAATCGGCGAACACAGCTGAAGACGAAGTTGTCCAAACTCCTATTCCCGGTGAAGGATCATTAGCAGCCAAAACCACCTGACCAGTAGAAGAGCAAATTGTTTGATCTGCGCCGGCTAATGGATTAATAATACTATCAACTCTTACAATCAAAGTATCTTCGGAAGAACAAGTACCATTTGTTACAGACCAAATAAATACATTATCACCATAATCAAGATTACTAACTGTAGTCATTGGATCATTCACATCAACAAAAGATGCTGAACCCAAAGTGCCCCAAGTACCTGTACCCGGTGTAACATCATTACTCTTGAGAGTAGTTGTAAAAGTTTCACATAATTGTTGATCGCTACCAGCGTCTGCAACGATTAAACTATCTACATTAATATAAACAGTGTCACTTGTAGAACAAACGCCATTGGTAATTGTCCAAATGAACATTTGCGCACCAGCATCCACTAAATTATCTACCGGAGTATTTTCCAAATTCGGAATTGCAATATTAGCAGTTGAAGAAGTTGTCCACAAACCTGTACCCGGAGTTGGATCATTCGCCATTAATACTGACGATGTACCACTACACACAGTTTGATCGATACCGGCATCTGGCACGATAACAGAATCAACAAATACATGAATCGTATCAGATGCTACACAACTTCCATTCGTGATGGTCCATACAAAAATATTATCTCCAAGCACCATATCGCTAACAGTAGTAGAAGGAATATTTGGAGATGCGATAGTTGCACCAGAAGGAGATGACCACAATCCAATTCCCGGAGTTGGGTCATTTGAATTCAATACAGTAGTTAATGTATTACACAATTGTATATCGAAACCTGCATCAGGAGTAATAACATCATTAACAATTATAGAAACTGTATCGCGGCTTACACAACTTCCATTGGTAATTGTCCAAACGAAGTTATAAGTTCCTGCAGATGTTAGTCCAGTAATAGTAGTAGTTTCTGAAGTGTTGGAAGAAATTGTTCCACTAGATAAAGCAGTCCATAATCCTGTTCCTGGCAACGGACTATTAGCTGCCATTATAATAGGTGATCCAATACAAAGTGATTGATCGGCACCTGCAATAGAAGCAACTAGAGTACTAACAGTAATCACAACAGTATCGCTTGATACACATGCTCCGTTAGTGATAGTCCATACAAAAGTATTTGCTCCGTTTGCTAAAGAAGTTACACCGGAAGTCGGGCTTGAAGATGTAGTAACCAACGCTGTTCCAAGTGATGACCACGCACCTGTTCCCGGTGTTGCGGCATTTCCTGCTAACGTTGCAGTTGTACTTGCGCAGATTTCTTGATCTGATCCTGCATTAGCAACTACAGTACTACTAACAATTATACTTACAGTATCACTACTAATGCAACTTCCATTTGTGATGGTCCAAACAAAATTGTAAGTACCTGCAGTTGAAAGTCCAGTAATAGTTGTTGTTGGTGAAGTTGGTGAAGTAATAGTTCCGCTAGAAAGAGCAGACCATAAACCTGTACCTGGTGAAGGGCTATTTGCTGTCATTGTTATTGGAGAACCAATACAAATAGATTTATCAACTCCTGCTGATGCGTTAACGGTACTATCACGTCTTATAATGACCGAATCACTTGAGAGACAAACGCCATTGGTAATCTCCCAAACAAATGTATTATTTCCATACGCTAAATTCAGTGCAGTAGTAGATGCGTTCGAAGCATTTGATAAAGTTGCAGAACCAAGAGATGTCCATAATCCTATTCCCGGAGTTGCAGCATTTGCAGTAAGAGAAACTGTAGATGATGCACAGAGGTTTTGATCTGCTCCTGCATTAGATACCACCAAAGAATCAACGGTAACCCTTGCAGTATCTCTTTGAACGCAACCACCATTAGTGACAGTCCATACAAACGTATATACACCAACGTTAGTAAGATTAGTAACTAAAATATCGGCAGAAGTTGGAATATCAATTAATGCAGAAGAAGTAGTTGTCCAAACTCCTGATGCCGGTGTAGGATCATTAGCTGAAAGAGAAACCGTACCACCTTGACAAACTTGATCATCGAGGCCGGCATTAGATGCCACTTGAGCACTAACAACAATACGAACAGTATCAGCACTAGTACATGTACCATTAGTTATAGTCCATACAAAGCTATGAGTACCGGCAGTCAAACCGGTAACTATAGAGGTAGGACTTGAAGGGGTAGTAATTGTACCACCGTTTAATTTTGTCCATACGCCGGTACCCGGAGTAGGACTATTTCCTGCGAGGGTAACAGATGTTTGCGACTCACATATAAGTTGATCGGGACCTGCGTTAGCAGAAACCAAAGAATCGCGTCGTATAACAACAGTATCTCGTGTTACACAAGCGCCATAAGTAATTGAATATATAAATGTATTATTTCCGATAGCAAGATTACTAACATTAGTAGTTGCTGTAGTAGGAGTAGCAATTGTTGAAGAACCAGTAGTAGTCCATGCAGCTGCTCCCGGAGAAGGACTATTTCCTGTTAAGGTAGCGGTAGTTAAATTACAAAAAGTTTGGTCGGCACCAGCATTAGCTGTAATTGGGGCACGAACAATAATTGCAACGGTATCACGAGTAACGCAAGCACCATTCGTAATTGTCCAAACAAAATTATAGAACCCTGCAGTATTTAATCCAGTGATAGTAGTAGTACTAGAAGTTGGTGAAGTTATAACTCCTCCATTAAGTGCGGTCCATAAACCTGTACCTGGAGAAGGATTATTTCCATTTAAAGTACCAGTAGCTGTTGAAGTACAAACTTGAATATTATTTCCGGCATTAGAATTAACGGGAGTAGAAACCACAACTTGCATAGTATCGCGAGTAACGCAAGTACCATTAGTGATTGTCCAAATAAAGTTAAACGTACCTGCGGTAGACAAACCAGTAACTGCTGAAGTAGCACTTGTAGGAGTAGTAATAGAAGCTGCCGAAGAAGTAGTCCACAAACCTGTTCCAGGAGA
>Ga0255347_1003189_pt1 | contig 21631 bp, 15 predicted proteins | sample wastewater_treat_2_FD_192479 | JGI IMG/M metagenome (GOLD analysis project Ga0255347, IMG submission 192479) | Wastewater microbial communities from Lulu Island WWTP, Vancouver, Canada - plant24 | ecosystem: Engineered > WWTP > Wastewater > Unclassified | place: Canada: Vancouver, British...
CGCATGGGAAGTCCTCGACGCGAATCTCCCAGAACGCCTCCGGCACGCCGAAGTCGAGCTTGTAGACGTTCGTGACTTCTTTCACGCTTTCAGCGATGAGCGTCGCCGCACCGCCGATCGCGTGCAGATAGACCGCCCCGAGCTCGCGGCACGCCGCCAGCGTCTTCGGCCCCATGCCGCCCTTGCCGATGATCGCCCGCACGCCGAAATGCCGCATCACGTCCGCTTCGTACGGCTCTTCGCGAATGCTGGTCGTCGGCCCGGCCGCGACGAACTCGTACTTGCCGTCCGGGCGCTTCCGCACTACCGGCCCGCAATGATAGATGACGCCGCCCGCCAGCCCGCGCTTCAGCACGTCATAGACCCCCCGCTCCTCCGCCGGGCACGGACCGACGATGAACTTCTCCTTCATGTACTTATGCGCCGCGTCACGCCCGGTGTAGATGACGCCCGACAGCAACACCTGGTCGCCGATGCACAGGTCCCGAATTCGTGATTCGGCCAGCGGAATGTTCAGTTTGATAGCCATTGTCCTACTCCTCTCCGCGCGGCTCGATTGTCGCCTGGCCGTCCCGGATCGTCAGCGTCTTCCGCCGGTCCGCCCAACACATGTACGCAACCGACACAAAAAAGCACGCCGGCAGACGGTGGAGCTGCCCGGCCTTCACCCCGAGCACCGTGGTCTTGCCCCCGAAACCCATTGGACCGATGCCCAGCTGATTGACCTCGTCCCGCAGCGTCTTTTCGAATGCATCCAGCTCCGGATCCGGGTTCTCATCCTCCAGCGGCCGGAAGAGCTGCTCCTTCGCCTTCTGCATGCTCGTCACCCGGTCGCCGCCGACGCCCACGCCCAGCACACCCGGCGCGCAGCCAAAACCCTGGGCCTTGAACGCGGCGTCGAGCACCGCCTTCCGCACGCCCGCAATGTCGCGCCCCGCCTGGAACTCCGGCGACGGCACGCTGTATTGGCAGCCGCAATTCTCCGACCCGCCGCCCTTGAGCAGCAGCGAGATGCGCAGGTAATCGTGCTCCCACTCCTCGAAGTGAATCGTGGGAAAATCAACGCCCGTGTTGTCGCCGCTGTTCTTGCCCGACAGCGCCGCCACCGCGTTCGGCCGCAGATAGGCCCGCTCCGTTGCAATGCGGACTGCATTGCGAATCTGCTCGCCTAACGCGCGCTGCGAAACGCCGACCGGGTGCCACACGTAAAAAATCGGCGTCCCCGTATCCTGGCAAATCGGCCGGCCCGTCTCGCGCGACAGCCGCACGTTCTCGAGGATTGTCTCCAGCGCCGCCTGCGCCGCCGAACCGTCAGCCTCTTTCTGACAGGCGTTGCGCAAGGCATGCTCGACATCCGGCGAGAGATCGGTAGAGGTCGCGCGCACCAGTTGAACGAGATGTTCGGTGATATCTTGCATAGCTCGCCTCACTAAGTGAAAAAACGGGCCGTTTCCGACCCGTTTAACTCATTATTCAGCATGCCGACGGGCGGGTCAACCGGTTGTCCGGCAAGCCGCGCAGTCCCCCTTGGCGAGACTCACGGGCCTGTCTTGGGTGAAAAAACTCTCGAACTCCATTTTGCAGCGCTGGCAACTCGCGTTCGGGGCGGCGATAATGCCCCTGACGCCGTAATGGACTGCGGACGGGGGCGCTATATGCGCGGCCGCGGTGCGGGACTGTTCCAGCGCTGCACAGCCGTGCCCGGCGACGAGGTAGTAGGGAGATGCTTTACGCCGCCCTGACATTCTGGCTGCTCGTAATCATGTTCTCCGCTTGGGGCGTACACCACATTTGGGCCGGGCTCATCAAACCCCGTAGCGTCAACTTCATCCTGCTGCCCGGCACACTGGTGGCCCAACTGGGCCACGTCATGGGACTCCTGGTGACCGGCAACTCGGTAAAGAACACTCAGCTTATGGGGGATGACGAAAAAGGTGATCCGAAGTCGGCCAACCCCGATCGTGTTCGCCTGCCGGTCGTAGGACCGATAATCGTTGGTCTTCTGCCGCTCGTGGCCTGCGCCGTCTGCCTTTGGTTCGCCGCCCGCTACTGGGGCTGGTCGGTGATCCAAGGCTTGAACGCCGAAGGCGTCCGCGGCGGGCTGGCGCGAGAACTGCCCACCAGCCTGCCCGCCTTCTGGGAATTCCTGCGCGGCGCGATCAGCCTGATGGAGCGCATGCTGGACGGCGTCCTGCGAAGCAACCTGTTCAACTGGTCGACCATTTTGTTCCTTTATCTGGCGATCTGCCTGACGGTTCGCATGGCCCCGTTCGAAGGCAACCGCCGCGGCGCCATTGGAGCGGTGTTGTTGGCCGGCCTGGTCATCGGCGTGCTGGGCTCGCTCATCCCGTCGGTTCAGGAAACTTTGGCGGCTTCCGGCCCGAGTTGGCTCATTCTCAGTTTTGCGGTGGCGGCCCTGCTCTTCATGCTAATGATTTCGCTGATGGCGACTGGCGTAGTCGGGCTGGTCCGCATTCTGGCGGGCAAACAGGAGGCCGGCTCTGCAGCGCGGAAAGGCTAGTGCGATCCCCCGCCTGCGGCCGATAATAAATAAGTGGCGCCTGGGCCACGCGACCCTGGAAACGACATGCCGCATCCGGTATTGACGCATCGCATAGATTAGTATGGGAGCTGTAGGGCCTTAGCGCGCGCGACCAGCGCAGCGACAACATCCCCACGAGCAGGAGTTTCTCATGCCGAACCCGTTTCGCGCTTACGGCAACGCGCCGGCTTTCTTCAGACTGGCTTCGATTTACACGGTCGTGATGGCGGTCCTCATCTACGGCGGCTGCCCAAAACCCCCGACGCCCATCACCAATTCCAACGACAACGCTTCGAGCAACGCAAACAGCAACAGCTCGAACAGCAACAGCTCTCCGAACAACAACGGCGCCGTCGCAAACAAGAACGGTTCGGTTGACAACCTGAACATCAACGTCAACAACTCCAACGACAACGACGTGTTCGACCCCGAGAAGCCCAAGCCGGACACAATCACGTTCGAAGAAATTGTCAGAACCGGCGACTTCGTGCCCGACGTCAACGGCACCGCAACCGGCGCAGTCTTCTCAGATTTTGGCAGCCCGATTATCGACGCCAGTGGGCGCGTCGCGTTCTGGGCCCGCTATACGGGCGGATCCGGCCATGGCGGGCTGTATGTCTGGATTCCCGCAAAGGCCGGCGTGGGCGGGACGCTCAAAGCAGTGATAGACGACTCCGGGAACATCCCCGTACCCAGCGCCACACCCGGCAAGCCCACGGCCGAAAACTTCATCTGCAACCCGGCGACACTCGATATTCGTACGCAGCCATTGACCTGGAGCGGTGACGGACGCCTGCTGTTCGTGTCGGCCTACAGCGGACCAGGAAACAAGCTCATGGTACGTTGGTCTGCGCAACAGGCTGACCCCGCAAAGGCGCTGCTACGTGTGGCCGATACACAAGCCATTGCCGACGCCATGGGCACTACGGTCGCAGCTACCATTGTGACTTTTGCCAATATTGGTTGCTCGGACGAGGGGCTTGTATTCTTCCAGACGCACTACTTTGACATATCAGCCAACAAGTCCGGCGACGCGATATGCAAAGCAGAGGTGAGACAGGTCGGCGGCACGACCAAATTAGTTGTCACCCCGGTTGTGCCCGTGGCCAGCGCGAGCCCGTCGGCTAGCGACCGCGGCGCGGTTCCGGAACAAGGCCCGTCGGCAGCCTTCGTCCTGTACGACCACTACACGACTCTGAGTCCTGACGGCTACCTGCTGTTCCAGGGCGCCTACGACAGCGGTACAGGGACGCACGGCGCCTATCTGCGCATTCCCGGCGACCTGGTCGTGCGTGTGATCGACAGCCGGCCTGACTCCGAATGGCTCGGCTTGGACCCGGGTGTGGTCATCGGCAACGATGAGGATTTTTACGAAGCCATCGCCATCAGTACAAACGTGCACATCGCCATTCAAACGCCGATCATCGCCGGCGGTTCGTCAGTCAGGCGCGTGATCCTGTGGGACTTCGCCCTGGGCGAGTGGACCGTCCTGGTCACCGATGAGGACAGGGCGATCACCGACTTGTTGTCCGGTGTCAGCGACGGCGGAGCGCTCCTGGGCCTGGCCGGGTCCGAGCCGTACGTCGTTGGCGTGGGGGCGGCGGTCGATATCGCGGCCAATTTGTCGCCTGAGCTCGAAGGCGTAGCCTTGGAGTGGATGGGCTGGGGCGCAACCTCCGGCTCCATTAACAACTCCGGCCACGCCATCGTGCCCTACGTCCGTGTCGCCGAATCAACCCAGGGTCTCGGCTTCTGGAACGGTGAGGAATTACTGATCATCGCGGATCAGCTTCTGAACATCCCGGACGCCGAAGCCGCGATCACAGAGATAACCGCTGATTCGATGCCCGAAACCGACCGCCCCGGGCGCTCGGGCATTTTGAACGACAACGACGAGGCGGTTTTCCGGCTCGATCTTGGCACCAACAATCAGGCGATCTACATCGGCCGTGTGACGGACTAGCGTGCATCCTCAGGGCGCCGCATAGCGTCTGCGGCGCAGCTTGCGGCCGCTAGCCGCGATCCAGGCGGCGAAGCTGAAACTGAGCCGAGACTTCATACGCGGAATTCTGCCCCATCGGCCTTCGGCTGGGCCGTGCGTCCAGCCGGAGGCTTGTTATTTTCGCCCGGGCCCTTTGACCGCCCGCTCCTGATCGGATAGTTGGTTCAACCTGCGCCGCCGAAATCCGGGCTGTTCGGGCGCCCGGTGCGGAGTTGGCCGCGCCACGGAGACACCGTGGCTTGTTTTCAGCAGGTGATTGAGGCAGCACCATGAACCTTGATCCGGTCTGGCTTTCGCGCGTGCAGTTCGCCCTCACCGTCGGCTATCACTACCTCTTCCCGCCGCTGACGATCGGCCTCGGCTTACTGCTGGTCCTCATGGAAGGCATGTACATGCGCACCAAGGACCTCCAGTACGAGGCCATGGCCAAATTCTGGACGCACATCTTCGCCCTGATTTTCGCCATGGGCGTGGCCACCGGCATCGTCATGGAATTCCAGTTCGGAACCAACTGGGCCAGCTATTCGCGCTTCGTCGGCGACGTCTTCGGCGCCGCCCTGGCGGCCGAGGGCATCTTCGCCTTCTTCCTCGAATCCGGCTTCCTGGCGGTACTGGTATTCGGCTGGGATAGAGTCTCGCCGCGCATGCACTTCTTCGCGACCATCATGGTGGCGCTGGGCTCGATCTTCTCGGCCATCTGGATCATTGTCGCGAATTCCTGGCAGCAGACGCCGGCGGGCTACCACATCGTGGAAGCCGGCCGTCTTTACCGCGCCGAGCTGACCGACTTCTATGAAGCCGTGCTGCATCCCTCCACTCTCGATCGCCTTATACACACGCTGATCGGCGCCTTCATCCTGGGCGGCTTCTTCGTGATGAGCGTCTCCGCTTATTACCTGCTGAAAAACCGGCATGAGCTCTTCGCGCGCCGCAGCATCAAGATCGCCCTGCCCTTCGTAACCCTCTTCTCCGTCGCCCAACTCGTTTCCGGCCACTCAAACGCGCGCATGGTCGGATTTCATCAGCCTGCCAAGCTGGCCGCCTTTGAGGGACACTACCGCTCAGAACCTGGCGGCGCGCCCCTGCACCTGTTCGGCGTCGTGGATGAAGAGCAGCAGACCGTGAAGTACGGCTTGGCGATTCCCGGGCTCCTGAGCTTCCTAATGTACGAAAGCTGGGATCACCCCGTTATGGCATTGGACGACCCGGCCATCGTCCCCGGCGGTGTGCGCCCGGGCGAAACAGTGCGCGACTATTGGCCGCCGGTTCAGTTCGTGTTCCAAGCCTATCACCTGATGGTGGCCCTGGGCATGCTGTTCATCGCGCTGACTGTGTTCTCCTGCATCCTCTGGTGGCGCGGCACGCTGTTCCAGCACCGTTGGCTGTTGTGGGTCTTCGTATTTGCCGTAATCGGGCCGGTAATCTCGAATCAGGCCGGCTGGGCGGCTACCGAAGTGGGACGGCAGCCATGGATCGTCTGGGGCCTGCTGCGCACCAGCGACGGCGTCTCCCCCACGCTGACCGGCGCAGACGTGCTGACCTCCATCATCGTCTTCGGTCTAATCTACCTGCTGCTGCTTTTTGTCTGGCTATACGTGATGAATCACAAGATTAAGGCCGGTCCGCAATCGCCGGAAGAGCTGGCCGCCGAAGCCGCCGAGCGTGGATTCGTCGCCGTAGCCACGCAGCGCATCGACCACAAGGCGTCAATGACCGAGGCAAAACAGGAACCGCCTCCGAATTCGAAATAACAGAGCCGGAGCGTGCCGCCCCGGAATGATGCCAACGCGCCGCAATTCGCCTTTGTGCGAGCAGAGCCGGGGCGTGCCGCCCCGGAATGCCGCCGATAATCTCTCATCCGCGGCTCGTGCGGGTGCCATGCCCAAGCCCGCGTTGCGGGCGCGGGCATGCCATCGGCAGTAACCTCGCATCGCAGAGCAGAGCCGGCGCGTGCCGCCCCGGAATGCCGCCTAAAATGCCTTCGCGCAGTTGCCCGCCCCGGTTCACCCGTCGCGGCTCAGGAAAACTGCAACTCCACGCCAACCTTGAACCCCCCTACCGCTTCGGTGCAATGCGCCACGCGGCCGAATAGCAACATATCCCGATCGGCCACTCGCACCTGGACCACCACCTCCGTGCCCCAATTAATGTCTTCCGCCTGCCAAATCTGGACTCCACCAGGCGAAATATTGAGCACACGCCCGGCGCGCACCTCCGGCCGCCCGTCCTGCTGTTTGAACACTAATCCTGCCGACCCCATGGCCGGGCTTCGCCACCCGTTATGCCGTCGGTGCTCGGTAAAGCTCTGCTTCGGATGCAGGGTGACAAGCGCTTCCCAGTCTTTGCGACTCGTCTTTTCGGCCAATCCCAACACAGGTCGGACTCCCTAACCCCGCCCGAATTACCGCCCATGTCTTTTATCGGACAACCACTCGGCCCAACTTAACCGCTCACAATTCTATGCACCTGTAAGCGTGCACACGCTAAAAACGCCGCCAACAACCCACCAGCCGCGACGCCCCGCCGGATGCCATGTTGGGTGCCATGCCCAAGCTGTAAGCGCGGGCATGCCTAGGCCGTAATGCCTCGAATATGCTGAACGCCATCCAGTATGCCCCCGACTGCGGCGAACGCTTACAATCCGCCACATGATTGTCACCCCGGACACAATCCCTCCCGAATCCCGCCGTACCTGGCTACTGGACGAGCGTCGCCAACTGGCCGCTCACCAGGCGCTTTGCGCAGCGCGCGAAACCCGCTGGTCCTGGGCCCGCCTGGTCGTATTCGCGTTGGCCCTGGTGCCATGGCTCGTAATTCCTCAGCACGCCGCATTCGCGGGCGGACTGACGCTCACCGCTTTGGTCCTGTTCGCCCTGACGATCCGGGGCCATCACACCCTGCTCGCGCAGCGTGAGCATGCCGACCGCCTGCTCCGCGTGGTCGACGAGGCCTTACAGCGCGTCGGTGGCGCCGTCGTCTGCGTGCGCGACTGGCAACGCCCGCCCGATGCCCCTGAGGATGATGCCCTGTTGCCAAATCTCCTGCAGCGCGGCCCGACTTGGGCACTCACCCCTCAGGAGCGCGACGACCTCGACCTCTTCGCCGCCCCAGTCGGCATTTACGGCCTGTTAAATCGCACTTCCACCGCCCCCGGAGCACGCCGGCTGCGTGACATGCTTGAAAACCCGCTCCTCGACCAACAGCGCATCCGGCGCCGCCAAAGCGCCGTGCAATGGCTGGCACACAATGCCGGGGACCGGCTGCACATCATGGCCGGCTGTGCCGCGCTGCGCGGCGAGGATCGGCGACTCGCACGATTGATGCACGCCCTGGCGGACGCACAGCCGCTCAAGTTGCCGCTGCCGGCCTGGCTTTTAGTCTCATGGGCGATGCTCAGTGCGGCTTTCGCTATTTTCGTGATCGCGCGAATCGTCGCTGCTGACTTTACGTGGGTTCGCTGGCTGCTGCTGTTGCTGGCGGTTAACGGGGCGTTATACGCCCGTCTGCGGGGGCGGCTGAATGCCGCCTTCGCTCCCTGGCAAGACGCAGCCTGGGCGGCCCGCGCCCTACTGACTGCCGCACGCTGCGCCGCCAGGCATTTACCGGCTGTTACTAACCGCTCCGGCGTCGCCGACTGCTGCGGCGCTGAACACCAGGGCGCCGCCGAGCCGAGTGAGCTGGCAGTCCTTGCGGAGCACTGCAACGCAATCATCCAGCCCGGAGCCTTACCCACCCTGTATCGTCGTTCGGGCTGGGTCGAAGGCGGCGGGCTACCGCGACTGCTGGCAAACATTCTCGTTTTCGCCGACGTGTTCCTCGCCCGCCGGCTGCTGGCCTGCGCACTGCCACACCGTGGCGCACTGTTGGCCGGCATCTCGGCCATCGCGGAGTTAGAGGCCCTGTGCTCCTTCGCCGCATTCGCGTGGGAACAGCCGGTCGCGTGCTACCCGGCGATGGTCGCGGGCACCAAGCTGCAGATGGTCGAGGGCGTACATCCGCTGGTGCCACCCGAGCGCGTGGTGCCCAATGACGCATCACTGGACGAAAAGGTACGCCTGTGGATCATCACCGGCTCCAATATGGCCGGCAAAAGCACGTTCCTCCGCACCGTCGCGCTCAATACGCTGCTCGCGCAGGCCGGCGGCATCGCGACCGCCCGCGAACTGACCCTTTCGCCGGTGCGGCTCATTACAGACTTGCGCACTCGCGACAGTCTGGCGGAGCGTGAAAGCTATTTCCTGGCCGAAGTGCGGCACGTGCGGCGCATGGTTCTCCCGCCCGCGGGTGATGCCCCGGTTTTAGGCATAATGGACGAACCATTCCGCGGAACAGACTCGCAGGACCAAACCGCCGCAAGCCTGGCGGTAGTGCAGCAGTTGCTCGCCTCACCGCATTTGTTCCTGGTGGCCACGCACAACCGGCAGTTGACGACGTTAGCCGAAGGCGGCCCAACAGCAACAACGGCACCGAACGGCCGCGCCGCGCGCAACTTCCACTTCCGCGAGAACCTCGCCGGCGACGAATTGGTCTTCGACTACCGCTTGTATCCCGGCCCCGCGCAGACGCGCAACGCACTACGAATCCTGGCGCGCGAAGGCTACCCGCCGGAGCTGGTCGAGCGCGCGCAGGCGTGGCTGCAGAACGCGACTGGCCGCCAAGGCGCAATCTGACGCAAGCCCACTTTGGCGAGTATTCCCGTCGTCAAACGCGGCCCGTCGTGCTTACCTCGTGACCGTTTTCCCGCTTACCATATCTGTCCGTTCGCGCTCTCGGGAGCCGTGCCATGGCCAAAGCTGTCAAGAAAACCACGCGCCGCCGGAAAACACCCAGCGGACCCGTCGGGCTCACCCCGCGCGAGGTCTGCACGTCACCGCCCAAGGCGGTTGAGGAACTCTGCCGCGAAATTCAAGCCGACGGTGGCGCCGTCATCGCGCCCTATCGCGACCCGCTCGGCGGGCACTGGCTTGTGCTGGCCGCGCTGCCGCTTGAACAAGTCGAGCCGACGCCCTACCAGCGCAAAGTCTCCGACGCGCACGTCAAACGCCTGTCTGACGTGATCGCTCGCACCGGCCGCTTCCTCGACCCCGTGATTGCCGTGCGCGTCGGCCCGAAGCAATACCAAACGCCGAACGGCGGCCATCGCACCGGCGCCCTCAAGCTACAGGGCGCCCGCTCGATCACCGCGCTGGTCGTCACCGAGCCGGAAGTGGCCCGCCTCATCCTGGCGCTGAACGTCGAGAAGGCCCACAACCTGCGCGAGAAGTCGCTCGAGGTCATCCGCCTGGCGCGCGAACTCGCGGCCATCACCGCCGGGGCCGCGCCCGCCGCCAGAGGGGCCGCGCCCGCCGCCGCCACTGGGATCGCCCCCGCCACCGCCGCGCGCGAAGACGAATTCACGCTCGAATTCGAAGAGCCCGCCTTCCTCACCCTTGGTCTATGCTACGACGCCAACGGCCGCTTCGGCGGCGGCGCCTATCACCCGATCCTCAAGCGCGTCGACGAATTCCTGCATCAGCCCTTGCCGAAGGCGCTTGAAACGCGCCAGCAATACTCCGACGCCTTGCTCGAACTCGATGGTTTGGTGGCCGAACTGGTGGCCGGGTTGAAGCAGCGCGGCCTGGAAAGCCCGTATCTCAAGAGCTTCGTAGTGGCCCGCTTGAACCCACTGCGCTTCCGTCGCGGCGCAACGCTGCCGATCGAAGAAACGCTAAAGAAAATGACCGAAGCCGCCCGCAAGTTCAAACCAGACAAAATCACCACTGCCGACCTGGCCCGCACCGGCGCCGCGCCGCCCGAAGAACCCTCATAGCAGAGCCGGGGCGTGCCGCCCCGGGATGATGCCAACGCGTCCCAATTCACTGGGAGCAGAGCCGGGCCGTGTCGGCCCGGAATGATGCCAACACGCCGCAATTCGCCCTTGTGCGAGCAGAGCCGGGGCGTGTCGCCCCGGAATACCGCCGGTAATCTCTCATCCGCCGCTCGTGCGGGTGCCATGCCCAAGCCCGCGTTGCGGGCGCGGGCATGCCATCGGCAGTAACCTCGCATCGCAGAGCAGAGCCGGGGCGTGCCGCCCCGGAATGATGCAAGCGCGCCGCAATTCGCCTCTGCCCCCGACTTCTTCTGCCGACGGCATGCCCGCGCTTTAGCGCTTGGGTATGGCACCTTCGAATGCGCTCCGCCCCGCAACTCTCACGCGCGCGCCCATCTTGGAAATGCGCCTAACACGCTGAGATGCCCCTGTCCCGAATGCCATTAACTCAAGCGGCATCCTTCGGTTCCGCCCGGAGGGCGCGCGAGTGTTGCCAGGGACGCAGTCCCTGGTAGACGCTGAATAACTTCCGTTTCCGCCCGCAGGGCGGACGGAGGTTGTGCATGCCCAGTGCTTTCAAGGTGTGAAACGGGGACGGGTTGCTCGGCGCACTCTGGCTTAGTCAGAAACGGGGTTAAAAACGGGAACACATGTGCGTCCCCGTTTCGCACACGCTGGTGGAGTACGACGACGATGCCGAGGCCTGTGGCGGTACTCCGGGGCGGCACGCCCCGGCCCTGCTCCTTGACCCCTCGATGCCTTGATCCCTGGATCCCGCGCGACGTTTGGCGGCCTTAGCGCTCTCGGCGTCTTCGCGGTTGTCTTGAGCATAGCGAGCCCGTTGTGGAAAGCCACCTGAGTGCACATCTGTTCAAATCTGTGAAATCTGCGGAGAAAAAACCTCCACAGACTGCTACCTGGCTTCAGCGATCTTTTGGCCCTCTTCGGCCCGACGACATCATCTTGGCCGCCCCAGATCGAACGTAGCGGCAGCCATAACAGCCGCCTCTGCCTTGAACTTTGAGTATAGATATCGGATAGGGCGCGTCTTAAACCGAGCTGCTGTAGTGCAAGCAGCGATCTACATCGGCTGGGGGTTGGGCTACTGTGTCACTGCGGACGATGACGACTTAGACGGGGCGCTTGGCTGGCTTTTAGGGAAGATTTCTGCATAGTTCTGATCCCGACGCCGTCCCCAAGCGGCGCGGTGAGGTGAGGATTGATCAAGTCGAAAAAAGAGACGCCGCCTCCCGGCAATCCCCTTCCGATGAAACGGAACGCGTGGGAGGTTGCGTTCTACGCCGCCAGCATCCTGGCGGTACTGGCGTTCGTACTGGCGTCCGTTGTCGGCCGCTCGGTCACGCTAAGCTTGGTCGGCGCAGTCTTTATGGCGACGGCCGCCATAATCGCGGATAAGCGGCAGAGCCGCCCGTGAAACGCGCGAGCGTGCGCACTGCGGCACGCGTCCAGACATCGTATAACCGCGGGCCGAAACCGCCTGCCCTCACACCTTAAACGCCGACGGACAATCGGCATTCAGCGGGCACTCGCCGCACTTTGGCTTGCGCGCCGTGCAGATTCGTCGCCCGTGCAGAATCAGGGCGTGCGACACAAACGTCCAGCTCTCGCGCGGCAGCAGTGCCATCAGGTCCTGCTCGATCTTCACGGCATCCTTGTCATTGCGTGCCGTAGTCAGCAGCCCCAAGCGCAAAGCCACCCGCCCGACGTGCGTGTCTACCACCACCCCTTCATTCTTGTGATACCACGTCCCCAGCACGCAATTCGCCGTCTTCCGCGCCACACCCGGCAGTTCCAGCAGCTCAGCCATCGTGTCGGGCACGCGGTTCCCGAAGCGGTCGCGGATCATCTTCGCCGCTCCGAGCAGACTCTTGGTCTTGTTACGGAAAAAGCCGGTGCTCTTGATGCCCGCCTCCAACTCAGCCGGATCCGCCTCGGCCAGCGCGGCCGCATCCGGATAGCGGCGAAACAGGTCGGGCGTGACCTGGTTGACGCGCTCGTCCGTGCACTGGGCGGAAAGGATGGTCGCCACCAGCAGTTCGTACGCACTGCGGTGCCGCAGGGCAGTCGTCGCATCCGGATACGTCGCGCGGAGTATCTTGAGAATGCGCAACGCCCGCGCACTACGCGCCGTTTGGCTCTCACCCGTCCGCACCGCCTCCGGCCGCGGCGGGGCCGCTTTGCGTACTGCGGCCTGAGCCCTGGCGGTCCGGCCTTTGCGCGCCTGGGCTTTTGCCGCTCCGCCTTTGGCGGCCTCGACCTTCGCCAGCCGGCCTTCTGCGGTTTGAACCGCTTTCGCAACGGCCCTTTTTACGCTCGACTTGCGGGCTGCTTTCTTTGCCATTTCACGTTGCCTCGCGCTCCCGCCCACACCGCAGCCATCAGCTCCAGAAGAAAATGAACGTCATCACTACAAACAGCGGAATCAGCACCAGCCCAGAGTAAATCATAAACCCGAAGAAGCTCGGCATCCGCACGCCCGACTGCTCCGCGATCGCCCGCACCATGAAATTAGGCCCATTGCCGATGTACGTATTCGCCCCCATGAAAACCGCTCCGCAACTGATCGCCGCCAGCAGCGGCGCCGCGATCGCCCCCGTGGCCGTCTGCACGCCTTGAACCAGCGGCATGCCGCTCGGCGGCAGCGCCCCGGCCGTCGCGAAGTACACCGCATACGTCGGCGCGTTGTCCAGGAAGCTGCTCAAAAGTCCGGTAGCCCAGAAGAAATGCGCCGGCGAGGAAAGCCCCAGTTGCGGGCCGCGCGCCTGCAAGATCTCGATCGGCACCTGCATGGTGATAAATATGCCGATGAACAAGCACGCCACTTCCCCAATCGCCGCATACGTGAACTGATTCTCCACGCGCAGCTTGGCATGCGTCGTCAACACCGAAATAACCACCAGCGAAATCTGCACCATCTCGCGCAGGTACGGAAACGGGTACCAGTTCGTTCCGGGCACCGGCTTGCTGGGGTCCAGCGTGCCCACCGCGACCACCACCCCGACCAGCCACACCATATTGAGCAATCCGGCTACGCGAATCGGACGCACAATGCTGACGTCCCGCGCCAGGTCCGCCGGCGACTCCCGCCCGTACTCCCGAGTGTCCCAGAGAAAGTACACCACCAGCAGCACGCCTAATACGAACAGCCATTGCGGCCACAGGCGCAGCGTCCAGAGAAAGTTCACACCGTACAAATAGCCCAGGAAAAGCGGCGGATCGCCGGTCGGCAACAGCAGCCCGCCGGCATTCGCCACAATAAATATGAAGAAGACGATCGTGTGGACCTTGCGCTTCCGCTCGCTGTTGGTCTTCAGCAACAGCCGGATCAGAACCATGGCCGCCCCGGTCGTGCCGATGATGCTGGCCAGCGCGCCGCCGATGCCGAGAATCGCTGTATTCGCCGCGGGCGTTGCCTGAATATCGCCGCGCACCACGATCCCCCCCGCGATCACATACAGGCTGAACAGCAGCACGATGAACGGGACGTACTCGCCCAGAACCGCGTGCCGCAAAACGGCCTGAACCGTCGGCCAGCCACGCGCCGTATAAGTTGGCGCGTGAGCTTCCGGCTCCGCCTCAAGCTGGGGTTGGCCGGCGTCCGCCGCGGCGGGAGCGCTCGCGGCCGCTGGCGCCGCTTCTTTATCGTGCGACTCGACGCCGTAGCCGCGCAAGCCGTAATAGACCAGCGTCACGGCGGCCAGCACCAATGACACCAGCAGCTTGTTGGCGTTGTGCTCCCACCAGTGGTGCGTCCGGCGGACCAGCGGCAGAATGGCGATCGCCAGCAAAAGCGCGGCGAACGGCCAAATCCAAAACAAGCTCGGCAGCGGGTGATCGGAACCAGGCTGATTAAGCATCTCGCGTCCTACCCGCCGGCTCACGCGTGGTCTGGCGACCCCCGGATGCAGCCGGCAAAGCCGGGAGTGTACCGAATCCAATCGCACCCTTCACCGGCGCAGCGCCAGGTTCCGCCAGTCCCGCGCGCGGGGCCAGGGCGTGTCGCCGCAGAGAGCAGAGCCGGGGCGTGTCGCCCCGAATCCGCCAACAATCTCGCACGCGCGCAGTATCCGCTTCGACCATCGATCCGCCCGCTCGCCCGACCCCGCCGCGCCACCCCCCTCCTAAGTACCCGTTGCCGGCCTGGACCGGCCCACGACGGTTCGTGCCCGGCGCGGTAAAATGGTAATCGATGCGTACGACAAGAACGCGGATGTGGTCAACTTCATGAACGTGCAGGGCGCCCTGGTTTCGCCCACCCACGAGGCGAGCCCGCTGCGGCTCGCGCGAACTGGGCCCAGCCGGCGGGGCAACTACGTACTTAATTTCAAGTACCAGATGGCCAACGGGACCCCCGCCCGCTGTGGCACGCTCGAAATCGCTGTCCCGGCCGCGTTCGACCACGCTTCGCTGGCGCGCCTGGAAACGCCCTCCTCGACGGCGTATGGCCTCGCGCGCCCGACCGGCAGGAAACCCGCGGCCGGCGAAGCGAAAAAGCGGGTGCGTCAAGATTTGGAGAAAGATCAACAAGGATGAGCGGCGCCGCCAATGGGGTCGGTGCCGAGCTTTGACACACGATTCCTGAGGATCCGATGCCGCAGAAGCTGCGTGAACTGGCACGAGCCGCAAACCTGAACGACTTCGAATCCCGCTGCCTCGAGTTGCTCGACAGCGGTAATCTGCCCCTGGCCGAAGTGGCCGAATGCCTCTCGCTCATCGAGCAAACCGGAAAGGCCGAACGTGTCGCGCCGCTGGCGCAGATGATCTTCGAGAACATCGACGTCGCCGCCCAACCGCGCGAGGCACTGAAGGTCGCCTCCGCCGCGCTATTGGCCACGCCCAAGAGTGACCAACTGCGCCAGCTCACGCTCGATCTGTATCGCCGCGTCTACGGCCAGACGCCCGGCTTCGACGCCATTCTCGAATCCGCGGGTCTGACCACCGGCGCCGCGCCGCGCGCCGCCCTGCGCGTGCTCGACTTCTGCCTGGCGCTCGAGGTCGGCGACACGCTCATCAGCCGCATGGATGATCGCGTCGTCGAGGTCGCCCAGGTGGATCGCCTGCGCGGACTGTTCACCCTGCGGCGCGCCGACCGCGTCACCACCATTCCGGCGCGCGAACTGGTCCGCGAATACGAACGCATCGACCCCAAGGATTTCCGCGTGCTCCGCCAGTTGCACCCGGAGCGCATCGGCGAGCTGATCGAGTCCGACCCGGTCGCGCTGGTGATCGGCCTCATTAACGCTTACGGGCAGCACATCGACGCCGATCAGCTTCGCTATGAGCTCGTGCCGCGCTACATCGAGCCCAAGAGCTGGTCCAAATGGTGGACACGCGCCAAAGCAGAGCTGAAACGCTCGCCAAACATCATCATGGAGGGCCGTTCGCCCATCGTCCTGCGCTACAGCCCCGAGGGCGTTTCGCTTGAGCAGGAGGTTTGGGAGCAGTTCACGGCCGTATCTGATCCGGAGAAATGGCTGGACATCGCCGAAAGCTACCTGCGCGAGCAGAAGTCGCGCAAAGCCGCCCCCGATAAGGACCTCCTGCACCGTTTCCGGGAACATCTGCGCAAGTATGCGGCCGATATCCGCACCCGCCGCCCGTCGGAAGCCTTCGCTTGTGCGCTCGTGGCGGCCGAAATCGCCCGGGCCGAAGGCGAGCCGGCCAACGGGCTGGCGGGCGAGATGCTGGCGGCATCGCCGCAGCCGGCCCGGTGGATCGCCGAACTCAAGCACGACGTACTCTGGGAGCGGGCCTTTGCTGCGTTGCCGCAGGCCCGACCCGCCGACTGGCCGGAGGTCGTGGTGGCCCTGCTGCCCCTTTCCCCCGCCGCCCGGTTCGATCGCTTGGCCGAGGCCTTGCGGACGGCCGGTCGGTTGGCCGAATTGCAGCGCCTGATCGACGATGCGCTGGTCGATCCGGTCAACTACCCAGAGCCGATCTACTGGCTGTGGAAAGGCCCCAAGAACCCGGAAGGGTTGACTTTGCCCGAGGACACGGCCCTGTTCGCGACTATTCTCGACACGGTGGTCGCGCTCGACACGACCCTCACGCCCGCCCCGCAAGTTGGCCGCAATTTCCGCAACCGCGTGAAATCCGCCTTCGCACTGCGCGACTACGCGAAGGTGGCCGCCTGCCTGCGCCAGATCAGCACGGCCGCCGCCGTTCCGCTTAAACGTCAGATTGAGCGGCTGGAGGGTCTGGGTGACAACGCCCGCATTGCGATGACCGAGGCCTTGCGCTCCGCGCATCCCGAGCTGTGGATCACGCACGAGGTCGCGTTAGCGCCGTGGGAAGACCCCAACACGCTCTGGGCCACGCCCGCCGGCATCGAAAAGAAGACCGCTGAACGCGACGAACTGGTGAATGTCAAGATGCGCGAAAACGCCAAGCGCATCGGCGAGGCCGGGGCCCTGGGTGACCTGAGCGAGAATTCCGAATACAAGTTCGCGTTGGAGGAGCGCGACTTCCTGCGTGCCCGGCTCGCCCAAATAAACCACGACCTCTCGATGGCCCGCCCGCTGAGCCCGTCCGAGGTCGCCACGCACCACGTTTCAATCGGCACGCGGGTCACGCTGCGCGAAAGCGACGGCTCGGGCACAGCATCGCGTGTGCTGACCATCATTGGCCCGTTCGAGGCCGACATCGACGCGGGCATCTTCAGCTACAAAGCCCCGGTACCGCAGAAGCTGATGGGCCTGCGCGTAGGCGAGCGGACCAAGCTGCCGTTGGAAGGCGGCGAGCGCGAATACGAAGTCGTCTCCATCGAAAACGCCTTGGCCGACGGCCCCGGCTGATTTCGGGGCCCGATTCACGACGGCCCGCATGGTGCGGTAAAGGTGCGCGCCATGCAGGGCGCCATGCCCAAGCCGGGGTGCCATGCCCAAGCCGCGTAGCGGCGCGGGCATGCCGTCGCCGGTTGCCTCACATATGGCGCCGTCAACGAGGCCATGCCCGCGCTTACAGCTTGGGCATGGCGCCCACAATCACCCAAATCACCCACAATCACCTAAAATCACCCAACATTACGCGCGGTCCTTACGGCAAGCGCGGAAGCGCTTCCTACAATCCCCTTATCACGGGCCGAACCAAGAGAACGAGCCCCAAAAAACGAGTCCACGGTGCTTTCGAACGCTTGGGAACTACTGCGCGACTCCGCGCTCTTCCTACTGCTCGGTTTTCTGCTCGCGGCCCTGCTCGATGCGCTATTCTCTCGCCTGCGGCTCGCGAAGCTGCTGCGCGGGAACGGCCGTCGCTCGGTCTTCTGGGCCACGCTGATCGGCATTCCGCTGCCGCTGTGCTCGTGTAGCGTGCTGCCGACGGCCCTGACGCTACGGCGAAAGGGGGCCGGCAAAGGCGCTACCGTATCGTTCCTGATTTCCGCGCCCGAGACCGGCGTCACCTCCATTTTTCTGACATACGCGTTGATCGGCCCGCTCATGGCCATTTACAGGCCGATCGCCGCTTGTGTTACCGGCCTGGTTGCCGGACTCACCCAGAACGCCGTCGAGCGGCGTTTCCCCCAGGCCTCGCCCCCGGCCGCCGCCGAGGGCGCAAACCAGCCCAGCGGTTGCGGCGCCGACTGTTGCCACGAGCCGGCCGCACTCCAATCGCCCGACGAGACCACCACGGGCGAGGGCGCATCGCCGGCATTCTCCGACCGCCCTCTACGCACGGCCCTCCGCCACACGTTCGTGAATCTATTCGATGACATTGTCGGCTGGGTGCTCCTCGGCATTCTCGCTGCGGCCGCCATACAAACCTGGATTCCGCCGAGCACCCTGACCAGCGTCATGGGCGGCCAGTTGCAATCAATGCTGCTGATGTTGCTCATCGGCGTGCCGCTTTACGTGTGCGCCGACGCTTCAACACCCATTGCGGCCGCCTTGATCGCGGGCGGAGTGAGTCCCGGCGCCGCCCTGGTCTTTCTTCTGGCCGGGCCGGCCACAAACATCGGCACGATCGGCGTGCTGGCGCGGCAGTTTGGCCGGCAGGCAGTCGCCATTTACTTGGCCTCCATCGTGGTCGTTGCGCTGGCCGCGGGCGCACTGGTCGACCTGGCTGCGGGCGGATCGGCCCGCGCCCTGACCGCCAACCTCGGCGAGCAGTCGCTGCTGCCGGAGTGGCTGAAGACGGCCGGAGCGGTCGCTTTTCTGGCATGGGGCGTTTTCAGCGTAGTTCGCTTACGATATTTGCCGCGGGGCGCGGCCTGGTTCCGTGCCGTTCTGAAGAAGCTGGCAAACCGCCGGTCCGCGTTCGAGACGGAAACCGGCGCAGCCGCGCAGATCGCCGTGGCTGTTGATGGAGGGCTGGAAAAATGGACGAGCCAAACCTGCACGAAGTGCTCGAGTTCGCCGTTGAGGCAGCCCAGCTCGCCGGAGCGGTGACGCTCGGTTACTTCAACGCGAACACGCCGTTCGAACTCAAGGCCGACCGCTCGCCCGTAACGGCGGCCGACCGCGGCGCCGAGCAGCTCTTACGCGCCCGCATCCAGGCGGCCTTTCCCGAGCACGGCATATTGGGCGAGGAGTTCGGAGAGCAGCCCGGCGGCGCTGCGGGGCGATGGATACTGGACCCGATTGACGGCACCTTCTCATTCCTCAGCGGCGTCCCGCTCTACAGCGTGCTGGTGGGCTTCGAGTGGCGCGGCGAGATGCTGGCCGGCGTCATGCACTTCCCCGCCCTGCACGAAACGCTCTATGCGGCGCGCGGGCTGGGCTGCTGGTGCAACGGCCGGCGGGCGCGGGTGTCTGATGTGAGCGACCTCGCCGCGGCACGCCTGTCCGTCACCAGCACCAAGCTTTTCGAGCAGAGCGGCACGACCGCGGCTCTGGCCCGGCTGCAGACCGCATGTCTCACGGATCGCGGCTGGGCGGACGCCTACGGCTACGCCTGCCTGGCGACCGGGCGCGTCGACATCGTCGTGGATCCAGTTATGCAAATCTGGGACAACGCCGCCCTGCTGCCCATCGTGACCGAGGCCGGCGGTACGTTCACCGATTGGACCGGCCGGCAGACGCATACCGCGCCGGCGGTGGTCGGGACGAATGGCCGGCTCCTGAACCCGGTGCTGAGGCTGTTGGACGAACGCAGCGTTCGTCAGGGCGCGCGCACCGCTTACGACGCCTAAGCGCCCGTCGGCGATGAGCTTGCCGGCGATGGCCCTGCCGGTGGTGAGCTGGCCGATGGTTCCGGCGGCTGCCGCGTGTGCTCGGCGTTGTAAGGTTCGATATGCACCAGGACGTTTTCGACCTCCGGCATTGCCAGCCGGATGGCATCCTTTACCGCGTGCGCGACTTCGTGCGCGTGATGTACCGACATTTCCCGATCGACCTCGACGTGCATGTCGACCAGGTAGCGCAATCCGACCTTGCGTGCCAGAACTTTCTCGACGCCCGCCACGTCCGGGACCAACTCGGCCACACCCCGGGCCCGCGCCACCGTTTCCGTCGGCACGACGTCCATCAGCTCGTGCAGCGGCGGCATCAGCAGCCGGTACGCATTGAACAGAATCACCCCGGCGCCGCCCAGGGCCGCGATGGCGTCCGCCTGGGCATACTTGGGGCCGCCGATTAGAGCAATGCTGATACCCACCGCCGCCAGCGCCGACGTGATCGCATCGGCGCGATGGTGCCAGGCGTCGGTGGCCACGGCGCGGCTGCGCACGTCGCGTCCGACGCGGCCGACGAAACGAAACATGGCCTCCTTGATGACGACCACGCCCAGCAGCACGTAAAGCGTGAAGGGGGCCGGCACCGCGTGTCGCGTGAGGATGCCCTGCACCGCCTCGATGGCGATGCCGATGCCGGCTACGACGAGCATGAGCGCCACGACCATGGCGGCCAAGGGCTCGGCACGCCCGTGCCCGTAGGGATGCTCCTCGTCCGCCGGCTGGGCCGCGATACGCAAACCACGCCAGACGATCAATGACGCGAGTACATCGGACGTGGACTCGACGGCGTCCGCGACGAGCGCGTACGAATGGCCGACCAAGCCCGCGGTCAACTTAACGATCGCCAGGGCGGCGTTGACGAGCAGCCCCGCCAACGAAGTGCGCATGCCGCGCTCATAACCGTCGCCGGCGCCGGCAACGCGCCCATCTGGGACGCAACCGATCGGAGCGCGACCATTCTGAATGCGGCCATCCGGAACGCCGCCCTTCGGCGCACGATCGTCCGGAAAGCAGCCCGGCAGGACGCGCTCGCGCGCTCCGCGGCCACTCGGGATGTGACCGCCTGGTCCGGGCGGGTGCAGTGTCTGCGAATCTCCACTCATTACAAAGAGTGTAGGACCCGAAATCGTTTTGATCGAGCCCCAAACATCAGAGCAGAGCCGGGGCGTGCCGCCCCGCTTGCGTCCGCCGGCTCGTGGAGTACGCTGAAGCCGGGCCCGTGCTTAACGGCTCATAAGGGCGAAAGCTTGGATACCGCTGTCCTGCGCATCGTGGACGTCAATCTCAATCGCGCTCGCGAAGCGCTGCGCGTCATCGAGGACTATGCACGCTTCGCCCTGGACGACGCTGACGCGGCCGCGGCCGTCAAATGCTGCCGCCACCAGCTTCGGGACCTCGCGGCCGGATTCGGACCGCGCGAACGGTTGGCAGCCCGCGACATCACCAACGATGTCGGACGAGACGCGAAAACGCCCGCGGAGTTACAGCGCCACTCGCCCGAAGCCGTCGTACAAGCCGCGTTCGGGCGCCTGGCGGAAGCCACCCGCAGCCTGGGCGAATACGCCAAGCTCTCCGCGGCGCCGCCATCGGCCGCCGCGGCCGAAAGGCTGCGCTACGCCGGCTACGAACTCGAACAGCGAATCGTGCTGCGCGGCGTGCTGCGGGCCCGCTTCCGCTCCGTCCGGCTGTATGTGCTGCTTACGGAGAGTCTCTGCCGCGGCGACTGGCTGAAAACGGCCGAAGCCGCCATCGCGGGCGGCGCCGGCTGCCTTCAATTGCGCGAGCCGCACTTGCCGGACGCCGAACTCCTGGCGCGGGCCGGCCGCCTGCGCGAGCTGACCGCCCGGCACGGCGTCCTCTTGGCCATCAACAACCGCCCGGACATCGCTCGCCTGGCGCGGGCGGATATCGTCCACGTCGGCCAGGACGACCTTTCGGTTCGCGACGCGCGGCGCATCGCCGGCGCAGCGACGCTAGTCGGCAAGAGCACCCACACGCTCGAGCAGTTCGAGGCGGCCTTGGCCGAGCAGCCTGACTACATCGCAGTGGGTCCGATGTATCAAAGCAGTACCAAGCCGCAGCAGCATA
>Ga0255347_1003196_pt1 | contig 21617 bp, 15 predicted proteins | sample wastewater_treat_2_FD_192479 | JGI IMG/M metagenome (GOLD analysis project Ga0255347, IMG submission 192479) | Wastewater microbial communities from Lulu Island WWTP, Vancouver, Canada - plant24 | ecosystem: Engineered > WWTP > Wastewater > Unclassified | place: Canada: Vancouver, British...
GTAGCACATGCCGAGATTGTATAGAATGTCCTTGTCCCGGGGATCATCCTTGAGGAGTTCCTCCAGGATATCCCTGGCCCCCTCAAGCTTTCCGGCCTTGATCAGCATGAGCGCGTAGTCGAAGTCCTTCATTGTTTCATTCCTTTGCTCAACTCGTTGTATAGATTTTGGGCTTCGGCATATATCGCCGCGTGTTCTTTTGCAAGGGTCCGTTGCGGTATCCGGGCGAACATTGTTTCCAGAACGCTTTTGCCGGCATCGTGCTGACCGGCCATCTTGTAAAGAAGCGCGAGGCCGTAATAGGCGTTGGGTATGTTGCCCTTGATTGCCTCTTTCAAAACAATGTACAACCTTGCTCTTTATAATCTTCAATCTTAGCCAGAAGTACTTCGGTTGCAACATCTAAATATTCAGCAAAGCACGTCAGACAATAAAAATGTTTTATTTCTCGGCTAATCAATTTTTTATTCAGACCGACTTCATCTTTGGATAGTTGCTTTTTGCCACAGGCGAAGCAATCCACACTTTCAATTTGCTTCACTCTAGTTCACCTCGTTCACTGTGAGCTGCGGTATGTTTTTGCCGCGATACTCGGAATCAAGTATTCCTAGCTGCATTTTAATAGTCGCACGCATTATACAGGCGCGTCGCAAGCAATAGCGGTTGAAATCGCGGGTAGATATGTCTTCCGCTTTTCTTACATTCGGAAACAGTAGTTTCAAATAGGCAGTAGCGATTCTCTTGATCGCTTCTGTGTCTCGGGTATCCGCCGCTTCGGGCACGTTAACTAACTTGTCCACTATGGCACGATAGGTGGTGTCGCTCCGCAGTTCATGGAGTATAGCGCAGAAATATTCTGAATTAAGTGCCCATCCGGATATTTTCAAGTCGTCATTCATGCGCGGGATATGCCAGCCCTTGATAAAACCATGAAAACGCTCTATCAATGCAGATTCATGGAAGACGGCTGGAAGTTCGTTAAACATATTTGTTGTGCCGTCATCGTCCATAACCTCTTTGGATATATTGCCACAAAGAATGACGCCCGCGTCTGCTACACCTTCATAATTACCTACCGTGTATATGCCAGACTCGAGGTAACCTTTTAACGCAGCCCGCATCTCATCCACATCCGTAAAGGATAAAGTCTGGACTTCATCAAGGGTAATAAAATCATTTCCCGATACAAGTCCTTCTGTACGCTTGGAGATGTCATAAAACATCTTGGCACGACTCATAACACCACCGCTCGAGAGCCACCCAAAACGGCTAACTCGACCGAAGAGGTATGATTTTCCTGTGCCTTTTGGTGCAAGTTCGATTAGATTCAGACGTTTTTCCGTAAATGGCAGAAGACGCGTCAACATCGTTAGCTTTTCTTCTTCGTTGTTATAACCGCCTGCATTATAGTCTACTGCACCAAGGAGAATATCAATCCACTCAGCAGTGGTGAATTCACTGCGAACATCCTTGTAATAATCGAGTTCAATTGAGTAAGGACAGAAGTTCTTAAAACTCACAAGGCGAATCTTCCCTTGCAATTTAGGTGTGACACTGTCGTCAGGCGGGCGATAGCTAAGTTCCAGCATTCCCCATGTTTCGCGCCCTTTTACGAGCTCCTGCTTGCATGAATCCCAAACATGATCTTCAATAATGGTCTGTTTTGCCGTCAAACCGAAATCGGGTAATGCAAATGACACTTCGCCTGTACGGATATCAATATCCACAGAAATCTTCGCAAGAAACTTGACGTGCTCGTTTTCCTTAATGATGCGGTTCTTTATTGCCGTCCAGTCTTCCTTGCGTGGGATGAACTCACGGACAAAGGACACCAATTCATCTTCATTGAACACGCCAGACTCATTCTCAAATCGGCGAAGTAGCCAATCCCGCATAAACGAAGGAAGACTTAATGCAGAGAAAAAGTTGCTTGTCTTCAGATCCTTGTAGACGACCATCTCGTCAAAACAGTTTTTAAGCTTATCTATCATTATGGACGCATACCTCCACTAAAACCAGTCAGAATCTTTCGCCTTTCCACTTTCACTTTGGACTTCAAACGCCACCTGGCCAATTAAATTGTCACCCTCAAATACATCTGCTATATATTTCCCAGCACGTTTAATATCATGAAAACCTATTTTGTGTTTATTATTACCGATTGAATCGGATAAATACTGCTTGCCATTAACTCTAACAGACACTGATTTTAGTGCATTCTTGCTAAACAGCACAATTTCAGCATTCTTTTTGAAGCTTGCGGTTGTCACAGGTGTAGTATTGCTTACTTCAACTTTGTTGTCGAATAAGGTTATTTCGATAATGGGGATAACGACCTCTTCAAGGGTAGCACCGCCGTGGACTTCGACGCTAGCCTTGCGGCCACCTTTGAAACGATCATAATTTGCAAGAACCCAATAGCCGTTCTCTTGAGTGGCGTATTCAGACTTAACATCTGCTTCAGTGCAAGGACAACAGCGCCCGGAATGTTTGCCTTTTGATGCCATTTTCCATTTGCATTCCTGCTCGCTAATAACTGCAAGACGGCTTGCACCATGGTCGGATGTGACTATCACCTTATCGGCATTTTTACCCGTCAGTTTAGTTTTTGCCCATTCCAACGCACGATCAATCACGTGCAGTTCTTCAGCAAGGTGAACGGGCGTTTTTATTGTTTGGTAGTTGAAGTCCCTTTCACCCTCGTGCTTAATTTTATCCAATTCTTTTGTTTGTGCCTTATCTCCAACCCAGGACTCATAAAAGTCGCTATTCAAAGATGTAATGGTCGGTAGGTTAGCACGAACTACGTGAACCATTATCTTCAATCCGAGAGAATTTGCACGACTTTGAATGTAACCGAGATATTCGGCACCCAGTGCGTCAATCCAGTATAATGCCGCATTACCTTTACCAAGACTGTCAAGAACCGCGCCACGTGTTTGCAGGCTATTATATGGACGACTTCCGTCAACGGCCAATTTAAGAACCTGCTCGTGAAATTCCGGTGTGAGCCTATTCGTCAGTTTCAATCGTTTATATTCAGCGAAATAATCCGTCAACAATTTGCCTTTATCGCCGTTAAATAAGAAATTCTGGAGATACTCATAAAGGGCAGGATATATGTCCTTCAGTGCGTCCGGTATATTTACCATTCCGTTCAAACATTCGATGATAGATTGTCGCTCTGCTGCTGAGTTATCCGTAAGATAATATATCCGTTCATTGTCTTTTACCTTCGTTTCAGAAATGTATTCGGCAATATCACTATCTTTTACGTTCTTTAGCAAAGATTTCCGTGCGTTATATAGTTCCCTAAAACGATTATTGCTTGAGTTGTAGTCCAACAAAGCATTGTAAATTCTTTTTTTGTAAACAGCATAATTGGGAGAGGTTTCAGCAATATATTTGAGGTATACATCATTTGAGGATTCCCTTTTCAGTTTGAGGAAGCTGCGCCAATGGAACAGATCGAACCCTTCAAGATTTCTGTCAGAATGATACTCTGCCCATAGTTTGTCTGGCAGACAGGCTCTAGTTTCGCTAAAACTGGGCTCAACTTCTAAAATTGCGTCATATGCTGTATGCAGTTCCCGAATATTTCGAATGTCTAAAGCTGTTTTAATAAACAGTTTTCCGCTCGCACCATTCTCCAACTGAAAAAGCAGTTTTTTAAAACCATCTATGGCAGAAAAACTAAGAGATGGATATATTCTTACTATCTCATAGGGTATTCCTGCATTCAGGAAACAGACGCGTCGGCTATCGAACTTCTTATCTTCTTCGCAAAGGCGCGTTACCGCTGCACGAATGCCACGACAAATGACAACGACTTTTGCTGACAAACTCAAGTCTTTGAGCCTGCCTATAACATTTTCATTGACACCAAGCGAGACGCTTTCTCCAAATCCAAGCAACAGGCTGCTTTCTTTTACAGATGAAAGGTTTTCGCATAATGAGTCGAAATCTGGATATGCATCATCATCGGCGCAATAATTACTGGTACGGATTCGCGCAAAAGAATCAAGACCTGCGTTAATATCAGAATATTCGGCGCTGCCATCAACAACAACAAAGAATGGCGTAGTAACTATACTTGTCAAATAGTTGCGGACGTGTGCTAGGGCAGATTCTGTTGAATCAATTTTCACGGTTGACCTTCTCCCTCCATGATAATCTCAACACCTACATTCATATTATCTTTGACTAACCGTTTGAGATAGTCTTTTGCTTTGGACTCAGCCATTTTCTCGATTCTTTCAAGAACCGCGTCGCTGCCACCGTGAATATACCTGGCCCGGGCAAATTTCTCGACCTCCCGCTGTACAGCGGGATTACCGTACCAATCATAAGGCTCTAGAGGGATAACGCTTTCAAGATGCGATCGAACTTCATCAGCATCCTGCAAAATGACATTGAATTTGCCGATAAAATCACGCGTAAACGCGGCATCTACCTTGTCCTTGGCAGAAAGGTTGTCTAGGAACGCATCTTTCGTTTGTAAGAACTCGAGTGCGAATTTTACTTCTTTGTCTTCCGGGTTGTTTCGATTAATGGCGCCGAATACACGACGGGCATCACTTTGCAGATCAATAGGAACAAGTGAAAGAACAGGTGTCTTGTTTTTGGATGACCACTGTCTTGGCGTTTTAGAGGCAGTTTTTTTCTCCCATAACTGATGGAGTTTATACTTTTCTTGTTCACTTCGTATTTTTTCAGCAAGCGTCGCTACATTCTTTTCACAATCAACTTTATCTGATGTAAAGGAAGTCACCGGTAACTTGGAATAAAGGATGTATACTTCGCTGTCACTGAAGCCCGTCAAGTGGAATGAATATATGTTTTTGAATACATCTATTTTTGTAGTAATAAATTCTTCAAATTGACTTAAGTTGGCTGTCAGTTCGTTGAGGAACGCTTTCCGCTTGTCATATTGAAGTTCGCCACTTAATGACATATCACGCAGAATATGGAATAAAGCCTTTAGTGCATGGACCTCCGTAACTAGTGCTGCGGCTGGCATTCTTATAGATTTAGCTTTCTCGCACCATTCTCCTATACAGGAGGAAAGAGAAGATGCCTTCGGATTAATACGGTTGCTTGCAGCCACAATTTTGTAATCCGTGAGCAATTTTCGGATTTCATCTTCCCCGGTTTCCTTATCCCAAAGCCACAATGCCTCGCCTGAAGCGACTTGTCGCCTCACATCGAGCAGCACATCCGAGACACCTATCTCGTCAGCTAATGACAGGACTTCGCCACCTTCAAAATACTGTAAATACTCTTTCATAGCTTTTGAAGCGTTTTCTTTAGTAAGAAGCGTGGCGAGCTTTTGTGCCGCTGTCGGTGTCTGAAGTGACAACTTGCCGAGTGCCGCTGCTATTTTCGCAACATTATCTCCAGTGCTATTTGGGTTGGCAATTGCCACAATTTTATCAATGAAATCCTCAAGGCCATTCTTATCAATCTCTTTGAAACTCCATATAGGGAAACCAAGGTCTTTCAGTCTGGTGCGAATTCGAATCGCGGCTTGTTCTATGGATACGTCATCCGCGATGCCAAAAACCGTTTTCGCAAAGTCAATAAACGCCATCTGCTCCTTGGTCATCACTTCAATGTACTTATCTTTATAACGAGGAATTGGTATGTTCATATGCTTCATGCACTCACCGATAATCTCTGCCATTTTATCGGCGTTCATCCTATCGCCTGTTTCGCCGTCGCTGTAACGATAGGTGTCAATAGCGTATTCTTTAAGTAAAAAACCCGTTAAAAGAGCGTACAGGTTGCACGGCATAAATCCCTGACCAATTAGCCAGTCGAAAATATCACGAATGGAGATGCGTCCTTCACGTTGAAAAGCGTTATTAACAAGGTCATCAACTTCTCGCTTCAACTTTGAAAGCGGCAGTGTGGGTGAAGATTTCCAATATTCTGGTATCTGCCAAGCCCCCTGCATAAGCGGTATCACAAAGGACTGTTGATACACACCTCCACAAGTTTGCGTGATACCGCATTTTGCCCCGGACGGTAATTGTGAGACGATGAACATCTGTTCGCTGACCTTTGCATTGTCGAATGATAAGAGATGTTTTTTTGTAACAATGTTTGTTAATGCCGCAAGCACGGAAGATGCGTTTCCATAAGGTTCTCCAGTTTTTGCGTATTTTGAGAAGACTGTAAATGTGCTGCTGGCAACATCCGTCTTCCAGTCCTCAAGAATTACCTTTGTCTTGCGTGCCATCTCGTCAGCAAGTTTTACATCTTTTGTCCTCCAGTATTCCTCATTGGCGGCATGGTCTGCCCATTGCTCAAAACGCTCTGCGCCAAGTACGGTTGAAGATGCATCGATGAACACGATGTTTTCATAGCGGTTGTCATTCATCGCACCCCTGATAAGTTCTCTAATTTTGTTCTGCTCCTCATCACTACGGGCAAAAGATAGCACAGCGCGGAATCTATATGTCGACGGCTCGTTTGTTATTCTGTTAATCGTGGCTGTGAAGTTCTCAACAGTCACGGGCATAACATCATAGCGAAAACGGAGAGCAGGCGAAAGGGTAAGCGCGGTCACGAGGTCACCGCCTGACACCAGTGATGCGGTTCTTGTATCGCTAAAAATACGCTTCTTTATATTGTCAATCTGTGCCTGGTCGCCGGAAACAGCGGCAGCGGCATATTGAATTTTACCTCCGCCCATAGGCTTTTCATACAGGATACCATCACTTACCAGCTTGCTTACGATATTAATAGCGCGATTTTGTTCTAATTCCGTACCCTCAAACGCATAGTTTAAATTTTGGCTGGTGGTCAGAAACAAGTCTACACTGTCGCCAAGTTTCTGACTGATTGCTTGCATCATCAGCACAGTTTTCAGGACTCGCCTTTCTTCGGAATTCAATCTTTGCTCGTTCTTGGGGAACGTGTCAAGAATAGTGCGAATGATAAACTCAAGATTACTCTTGCCTACTCCGGTACCGTATCCATCAGTGCCTTTTTCGTAAAAGAAATTCCACAGATAATCAATCGTCAGGATATCGGCATTATCAGGGCTATGGTTTTCAATGAACCATTGAAACGCTTGTAAATCTTCAGTTTCTGCGTGCTTGATGAAGTTGAACATGCTTCTCTGGTTTGAAGCGAATGCGCTTGAAATATTCTTGAGAAGCAACGCTGCCAGCGGATGAAGTGGCAGCATTCCTTTCAATACTTCATCGCCTGTTTTTACATCTTTCCATACCATTTTTCGAACTGCTTCCCGTATTATTGGCATGCGGCTGTTCAGGTCATCGGCAAGAGCGTCCCATTGTTCTTTTTGTGTATCCTTAACTTTTAAGGCGTGTTTAATCAGCTCGAAAGCAATTGAATCCGGCAGCTCGATCTCTTTACGGACAAAGCGATCACGGACAATTTTCCCCGTCTGATCAATTTCACTGAAGATAGAGCCGGACATGTGTGTGACTATCATTAGATAGAACGGCTTCAGATTAGAAAGTTCCGAAAGCTTTTGAAACCCATCAAGGGATGTTCGATTTTTCTTAAAATAGGCTGAAAATTCATCCCATACAAGGACGATGGCCTTTAGCCCATTTTGATCAATAATGTCGGTAAGCCAGGCAATCAAATCATCCATGTTTGTTGAAAGCGCGGTTATGCCTCTGCGGTCCGCAAGTGATAATATGTCAGACATCAACATATCGACGTTCGCGCTTGGATTATTTAACAAGGCAATGATGTCATCTGTAGATTTTCCTGCAAAGCTACCCAATCCCCTGTATTCTGGCAGGGCCATAAGTGTATTAAAGAATACTTTATTTTCGTTATCCGATAGCCACGCAGCAACGCCGCCACGCAGAGTGTTCTCGCCCTTGTAGGCTACTTTCGCGTCACGAAGCGCTTTTGTTACGCTTTCATAAACCGCCATGATAAGGGCACGGTCGCCATCAATGCTACTGGAAGAGTAGCGATATGCCGTTATGATTTTGCCCTGCTTATGCCCGAGAATTTTGTCACGCAAGTCTGGTTCCTTCTGCAAAGCATCGTATTCAGCAAAATATGCTTTGAGCTTGTCATCAGAGCAATCTAACAGTTTTTTCAGCGTCCATGCGACGCGGGATTTACCTGTGCCATATGCACCTTCAATCCAAATACCTTTTTTATCGCTGTTGGTGGCGCGGGCAAGCATGCGCTCGGATGCTTTCAAGAGATCGACAAATGTCTTGTGCGGGAAAGTCTTTTGCCAATCAACCCCCGCCTTAATGGATGATTCATTGATTTCAGGGAAATATTCCTGGTCGATATCGAAATACTCGCTGTACTTATTCATCTTGCCAATTCTCCTCAAAATAGGGTTAGTACATCGGAGGATGCTTTATCTTCGCGGAGGGTGATTTTATCAAGGTCATGCGTAAACGTGGCATTGATAAAATCCGGGTACTTCGCGGTAAGTCCAAGAAGGATCTTCTCCATATCATCGCGGTCGAAGCCGAAAATCTGCGTGGGGCTGATACCGACCGATTCAATCGTGTGGTCAAGCAGACGCGTGAGCGTAAACTGGTAATACCCCTCGCAGGTCTCCGCAAACTTATAAAGCGCATATAGGACAACGCGATTATCAGTGAGTGTGGATTTGCCTCGGGTAAGCGTTTCAATCTGTCGACCTTTTTCGGTAACCGTTCCAAAGTTAAGCTTCGTGCTAAACGGCAGAGCGCAGAGACGTTTGAAAGCATTCATTATAGAAGTAGCATCGCTTTTGCTTACACCATCAGCAATAAGCATATCCGACACAATATCTCTTTTGTAAACATGTCCTATTTCGAGGTTTCTTATATACCACTCACATTGCGTGTTATAGGCAAAATTAGTGAGGATAATTCCCCACGCATTTTCACTTTCCCAGCCAATATTACCTATAATTTCTGTTAATCTTGTGATTTTATTATTTTCAAGCAAACCACTTTCCCGAAGAAAACGTTTGAACATAGGCACTTGATTCGGACCTAAATTATTACTCGTCCAAAAGTCGGACTTCTTTTCAAAAAAATCTTTAACCCAGTCAAGTTTAGGCGCATGGTTTGCAAAAGAATTAATACTTTTCATCGATTTACCTCCTCCTTGCGGTAATCTAAGCGAGTGATATACCAGACACCCATTGTCTATTTCGTGGCATTGACCGCAATAAAGACAACCCTCGATTTTCAATCCGCCATTGAATGATATACAGCCATTGCGGCAGTTTGATTCGCAGACCCGGCAACCAACACAATGTGCTGCTTTTTTTAAAGTTTGCTTGAATTTTTTTATGAAAGCAGGTTGATCTTTCAATAGACGTTCAGGCATATTAACAGAATACCCATCTTTCATTTTGACGATTTCATATTCAAACGGAATTTCACCAAGCGTCTTAATCCATTCACGCCAATCTGATGTAGGATTAGTGATGGTAATTTGTAGTTTTCCATCCCTGATTTCATCTTGATAGCGCGGTGTACTTATTTTTAAGTCGCGTCCATTTTTTCGAGCATTCCAACCACCATTAGTAATATATGTTTCTAAAGCAATTGGATTACCTAAATCGCGAGCATTCATGCTTTTAATAATGTCTATGAATCGATCAATCTCTTTTGGGTAACATAGCCGCTGAAACGAATCACCTTTTCCCCCTCCCATTGGGCAAAACAAACATCCAGCCCGCGAGTTACCTTTTTTGTATGCCCCATTTATCACAAGTCCGTTGGAATAGATATAAAGCCAGACTTCCGCTGAAGTCCATTCTAAAATGGAGTTATGACTGTATTGTCCCTTTTGCTTTTTGCCATAATTCTCATAGTCATAATCGGCTCTCGTTGCACTTTCATGGGCACGAACACCCACAAAGTCCATGCCGACATACTCGTTCTTGCCCAGCACCTCGCGAAGTTTCAGTGTCTGAGGTGCAGACTTATGTACCGCGCAGCACCAACGAAGCACTCGTGAAGGTGGACCGAAAAGCCGCCAGCTTTCCTCCGGTTTTAGATGTGAAGCAGCACGGTAAAATTCTATCCCATCGGCACGGCATTGTTCTTCGATCTTATCAATCACATCGTAAGTATCGGGAAACTCCATGCCCGTATCGCCAAATACAACGACAAAGCTACTCCTGGGCAACGCCTTCTTCACGAGTTCCAGCAGGACGATGCTATCCTTGCCACCTGAAAAAGCCACGTGAAAGACATCCAACTTCTTATGATGACGCTTGTACGCGTCAAATATCTTCTTCGCGGTAACCTGCTCTATAACTTCGAGCAGTTCACGGTTTTTCTGAACCATAGTGGCAATATCGACCGGTAGGAGGGTTTCGCCGTCTGGCAGCACCCGCGCATTATTCGCATCAACTGCGAACTCCAACTCTGGTGCCGTATAAAGCGAGCCGCCCTTTGTTTTTGCAACTATGCTCCCACGATACCAGTAGCAGTTCGCTTCTGCCCACATATAGGGGAGTTTATCCTGTTTGGCATAGTTCCAATGCTTATCGAAACCCAGAATATCAAGTTCATAGTAATATACCGGTCGTGGTTCTTTGGAAAACAGGGTTGTGCTGTTATTGAGAAGCAATCCGCCTGTCTGTTTATCGTGTGTGTATGCGTACATTACCCTAAAATTGCCTTTCCCTTAATACTTGTGCTTTTGTAATGACGTCGGAAATGACGCTTGTTCTCCGGGCAATGTAACCACTATCGAACAGAAAGTCGCCGACTTTTATCATATCCAATTCTATCCCCGCATTTGCCACGACTGCGGCTAGTACTTCAGCGTAGTCAGTGAAACCCGCTGACCTTTTGAATATTGCTCCAACGTTCCTGCTGTTGACCGATAGGCATTGATACATAAACCTCTTGCTGAATCTCCTGCAATAACTTTCGATTAGATATAAATTCCACGAATAGCCGTTTATGTAAGGGAATGAAGTGAAACTCGTCACAGCCTGGAGTGGAATAACATCCTTGCGGACGAACAAGCCCAGCGCAGCATCCACGGCTTCACTGTCGAATCTGATTTCATCGTCGCTTACAAAGGTGCGCTTGTCTATGCGAATCATTGTGTCATAGGCGACAAACAGCGACTGGCTATTAACCCTGCCATTGATTACCTTCTCAAGCTCAATAAGCTCGTCTAACGTCAGGCGTTCGCGCGATAAGCAGTAGTCCTTAAATACGGCAACGGAGTTCAACACCGCGCCTTTTGATGTTATGATGTTGCCCCGCTTTTCATAACGGTCGGCAAGGCATATCTGAAATAGCCCGTTTTTAACAGCGGTTTCCGATAGTGCGGGGTTACGTTCAAAACTTGCGGAAACATCAAAGGTAGCAAGGGAAACATACCCGCATTCGGTAATTTCTGTTTTGATTTTTCGTTCAACGGTTAACCGTTCAACTTCATCAATTTCGATATTACTTATGTGGGTATACAATCCCGTATTCACCCAAATAAATTCGCTGTTTTGTGCTAATATCTGCTTGATTTTTTCAAGCGGCAGGTATGGCAGTCTTTCTTTTAATTGCTGATATGACAGGCTGTGCGCCGACGCAAAGCAACTTGACAATGCACCTTCGGCAGACTCATTTTTTGTCACGCTGAAATGTTTTTTTGTGTAATATAATGACGGTAATAACGAAGACAAAACCAACCTTAACAACTCAGCGGAAAATATGTGTATCTGTTGTAAATATTTCGCATGTATTTTATAAAACTCATTATAGTAAAATAAGCGATAACCTTCAGATACAAGATCGTCAATCAGCGCCTTGAGACTTTTCTTACTGCTAGATGGGAAGATAAAAACTTTTTTACCATGACTGATTCCTATTTCGTATAACAATGATGATATCTCTATTTCTGAAGGTAGACCTACACCGGTGTCAGTGCGATAGATATTCTTCAGTTTGTTTATATCGATGATGGAGTCCGGTCGTATGCCGTTCGGAAAATGCTTTTCCAGTATGCTTATAATGGCAGTCTTGGTTTTGTCGCTGATAACGGTTTTCGGTATATGAGAATGCGTCTGTTCCTTTACCCGTCGCGATACAGAAGAGTCTTTCTGCGCATAAGTGATGATTACATTGTTTAATGACACACTGCAATAGCGGCAAAGCTTTCCTATAATAGTAATGACGGTCTGTGGATTATAATTTGTGCACACCCATTTGCGGTTCGACAATTGGGCGCAAGCCAAGTATGGGTTTTTCACCGACATAAAGAATGCTTTAGATCCGTAAATAGGTCGCCTATTAAGATCAAGAAGACGGGGATTCTTTTTTGCTATGAACCATTCGGTAATAGCAACCAACAGCTGCGACCAGTTTTTCTTACTTGGTATGACAACATGTCCGTTTATCGTGCAATTCACAGGACGAGACTTGGCGCATGATTCAGGGTGGGAAAAATCTACACGCGCAATAGCTGAGTTTGCCTCTTTGTTTGAAGTATTCATGTTTTGGGTCACGGTCAGATCTTGTAATATACGCTTACCGCTTTTTATATTTTTTTTATTTCTTGCTAATTTCGTGTGAATATTACTAATTTGACAATACATTGCAAGAATAAAATGAATAATATGCAATTATCCAAGGTAAATATTTATGATGCATTATACATAGCCTCACGTGTGGTACTCGTCACCTGTAATCCTTTAGATATTTTTTTACAAAAGATAGCTTCTAATCTCACTCCTCATTCGTAAACCCGTCATAAATAATCCTGCCTGTTTGCTTGCTGATGCAGATGATACGGCTTGGACCGACCATCGTTTTTTCCGGAGCTATCCGGGCCGTCCAGCAGGGTTCATCCTTTGGCACGCCATAGAGAATGCAGCCTACAGGAATGCCGTCCTGAATCTCAAAATTACGCAGCACCTGTGCTATCAGGTGCTTATAGATAATTTGCTGTGCTTTTTCTTTTGTCAGTCTCATATTTAGAAAAACAATCAATTCTTTTTCTCATCGCCGCCGGCTAGTTTGACCAGGTAATCAGACAAACTGAAATCCGGCTTTCGGCATTCATCATGAAATGCGCTCAGCCATGCGCCTGCGAGCTGCTGGTAACTGTGACGGTCCCGGTAAACACAGCGGTTTTCGGGAGGATGCGATGCAAAGTCGGTGATCGCGTTGAACGCGGAATAGGCGTTTTCACCAAGTTCCTGTATGTATTGGTAACACGTGGCCTCCAGATGACCGGAGAGCGATTTCCATTCATCCGTAATTTTCCGGTCTGTCGTAATGTTCCTGGGTTCGTTGATATGCAGGACGCCCTGGAGCAGCGGCAGGAAATAGGCGCGTGGCACGGCGCATTCACGCAGAACATCCATGTAGTCGTTAAAAACGGTCTTAACCTTTTCAAGACGCGCATGATCGATTTCAAAAGTGATCTCCCTGCCGATGTCCCTGGACAGGTGCGCGTACTTGAAACGGATGATGGCGTCGGGAACGATCATGCCGTTTTTGCAGACCTTGCGGTATAACCCGATGTCGAACGTCAACGCCCGCAGCCCGTTGTAGCTGTTCGTCACCCGGACAAACGGGCCGAATGCCTCGGGGCGGCTTTGCGGGGATACCAGGGAGAAGTCAAGCGCGGTGGTGTTGTGCATCAGGTCAATATTACAATAGCTGCCGGTATGCGGCGCGTCGCTGGCGGTCACCTGCCATTCACCGGGTTTGGTTTCCGGAAAGGCCAGACAGCAGCACTGGTATGCCCAGTCCAGCGCCTTTCCGTTGGGAACCATCCGGTAGCTGCGGCCCACGACGCCCAGCACGCGGCCGCTTTCGGAATTCACCAGCGCCTTCTTGTCCGGCACGGGCAGGCGGCGCTCGCCCGATTTGGTGGACATGTTGACAAAAACCGGATGTTCTTCCACAGGGAACATGATGTCATCCAAATTTGTCAATCGTGGCATGGCTGCCCTCCTTATGTTCTGTTTTAACTTGACTGTATTCTTCAGTATCTGTTAATTCAATGGAACAACGACAACCGTGCGTCGCATTATTTTGACTCCACAGCCTTTTTTCACAATTTGCACTGGTAAACGTTCATAGAATATCGAAGGAGGGACAGGCTGGTATGGTCCATGAGAAGAAATTACAGTCGAAGTTGATCCGGCTGGGGCAGATACTGCGGATTTTCATGGAGAAGGAGAAGGTTGCAAGCAGCTGGCTTGCCGATTATTTCCGGACGACGCCCCGGACCATACAGCGCGACCTGCTGCTTTTGAAGAATTCCGGCTTCCCTATTCATGAGGTTCAGAAAGGCCACTACAAATTAAGCAAGGACCTGATCAAGAACCTGGAGGTTTTTGATGATACGGAACTGGCGCTGATGGTGGCCCTGAAGAATATCGTGGGACAACTGGGGCAGCCCTTCCAAAAGGCCGCCGACGATGTCCTTGACCATCTTTATGACTGTGTGACGACCATGCCGGTGTTCGTGAAGATCGACGACGCCATTCCCATGGACACTTCCTTCATCAACCGGATGGTGAAGGCTATCCGTGAGAAAAGGCAGGTCGGATTTCAGTACGGAGGAAATAAGGGTGCGCATTTTGTTCAGATGGAACCTTATCGGGTCGTCTATTTCAGCGGGTTCTGGTATCTGATTGGCAATGAACCCACAACAGGTATCCTCAAGCGCTATGCTCTGGACAGGATCAGGGATTTAAAGTTGTTGAAAGCCGGTTTCAAGTCCATCCCGGAGAATCTGGATTCCGTTTTGCGGGGCAGCGCCAATATCTGGTTTTCCGGAGAACCGAATCTGGAAGTCAAAGTGCTGATCGACAACAAGGTCAGCCATTATTTCAAACGCAGGAAGATGTACCCGACCCAGGAGATCAAAGAGGAAAGACCGGACGGCTCGCTGGTCGTCACCTTCCGGGTGGGCCACTTCGAGGCCATCCGCGATATCCTGAAGTCATGGATACCCAATATCGTGATCCTTGAACCGGAAGAATTCAGGAAAGACCTGCTGAAAGATGTCAAGGACTGGGTAAAACGGCAGGAAAGCCAGTCCTGAAATCTCTTAATATGCACCCGCTACACGATATTGATCATTTCTTTTCCGGTCTGAAAAGCCATTTTAGCCATTTTCCCATCCGTTGAGACCATCAAAAAGCCATTTCGGCCATATGTTTTAACCACGCTTGGCCATAACAGCCATTTTTTCATCTGTTTCGACCATCAAAAAGCCATAAAAAAACCAGACAAAAGCCATCGACAGGCCAGAACTTTTTTCCGGTTTTACATTACAAGGGCAGCTCAACGAATTCAGATCATAGGATTGAGCGCCATGTATGAGTGCCGCTGCCCCAAGGATGGGAGGAAACTGGCCGAGATGGCCAGGCCGCCGTTGCCCCTGATGAATTATAACCATCAGTGCGAATGCGGTCGATGGCTTTCCGGCCGGATTATTCTCGAGGAGGAAACGAAAAACATCCTTGCTGAAAGTTCCTGTCCCTGCGGGCGGAAAATAACCAAAGTGGTCGGATATCTGGTCACCATCCAATGCACGAAGTGCAAGACGTTCGTTAATTTTTAGAGGCCCCCGAGGCCCGCAATACCAATAACTATAAAGGAGCAGGCTCCGAGGCTCACGAAGCCCATGCCGTGTTTGACGCATGGGTTTTTCTTTTGCCGGCTACCGGAAAGAGCTTTCTTCAAAGGGGTTTGTCGAAGCGTATGAGGGGATGCGGTCGGAATGCCCGGTTCTGTTTTCCTTTGCCGACCATGTCGATCTGATCGCTTTCTTTCATGACCAGACGGCAGATCTGGACCGGAAAGACGCCGTCCTTTTCGAACTCGTCACCCGTTACCGGGACAACAGCCGGCGCCGCGACATCGCACCTCTCGTCATTGTCCTTTTCACCCCGGCGCTGGCAAGCATCTATACCTATGCCCGGCGGCGACATCCCGGTATCGACCGGGAGGACCTTATCCAGGATCTCTGTTTTTTCCTCATTCAAATCATCCAGGAAAGCGACATCACCCCTTACAAAGTAGCCGGCCGGATCATTGGGGAACTGAGAAACCGCGTCCGGGGATTGTTTCCCCTGATCCCTGATGAAGAATTCGTCACACTCAAAGGGGACGGAACGGACTCCTTCGAGACGGGACATGCCTGTGTCGGCGGCGACGACGCAGAAAACGACATTGAAGAGATCGTGTTGGAGATCACCGTCTTCCTGGATCGTCTGATCCGGGCGGGGAAAATCAACAGGAAGGACAAACGCATTCTCCTTTCGACCTTCACCGGGGGGAAGTCCCTCAAGGATATCGCCTCCCCGCGCGAATACGAACGCCTGAAGCACCGGCGGCGGCAGGTCATCGAGCACATCAAAAAATATTCTGCAAGTAGCTGAATTTATATGGGCAATAAAGATTTTTTCGCCCCTGGAGGAACTTTTTTGACGTATCTATATAGGAGGCATTTTTTTTGAGGAGGATGATCATGCATAACACGGAACCGACAAACACGACCCGCATCGTCAGGGACACTTTCATCGATATGGCCCTGTACCTGGAGTGCCTGTTTCTCCTCCACGGTGTGAACGATATCCTGAGCGAGGACATCATCCACTGCATGGAGGAAGGTTACGCCAAAGCCATGAAAAATCTTACGACAAAAGAAATATCCAAAGCGGGCACCAAACGCAGGACTGCCGTGGATCGCTTTCTCAAGAAACTGGAGAAGGAAACCATCTGATCGGGGGCTGTCCGGGGGTGAAATTCTTTTTTGAAAGGAGGAAATGTTTATGCAAACACAGGAAATCGTAAGTCAGGCAGGATCGGGGATCGGAGCATTTCTACCGTTGCGGAGAGATGACAATCCGTTCAAGGGAAATGAGGCGGGGTTTTACCTCTCCAAAACCCGGATGGCCCGGTACACAGCCTGCCCCCGCAGCTACCGGCTGGCCTATCAACTGAACATCAAGCCGATCAAAACGCCGGTTGAGCTCCTCATCGGCAAGTCCACACACAAGCTCATCGCCGAATCCTTCCTGGCCAGAGCGGCCAACATGATTCCCGATCTGACCGGCTCGCTGGATGCTTTCTGGACGGATGAGATGAAGGCGCCGGCAACGCGCGCCGAAATGGAAAATGCGAAACGCGAGGCTGGGCGCTACGCGTGCCTGTTCATCAAGGAAGTCGATCTGACGCCCCTGGCCGTCGAAAAGGAGTTTTCCATTCCCGTCGTTAATTACGAAAACGGCGATATCCTGCCCGTGCCGCTGGTCGGGATCATTGACCTTGTGGATCAGCCGAATGGCACGCCCCGCGCCCTGGAGATCAAGACGCGCTCCCGCAAGGGGGATGATCTGCAACCCAGGGTGTCCCTGGAACTCACCTGTTACGCCTACTGGATCAAGTCACAGCTTTTAAGCGAACTCAACGAAGATGTGAATATCGACAAAATCCCCGTGGGCTACCTGAACATCATCAAGACAAAAACACCGTCCATCCAGAAGCAGGAAGGTTTCCGCACCATCCGGGATTTCATCGACCTCTTTGAGACCGCGAAAGCTGTTTATGAAAATATCATGGACGGCAGGTTTTACCGCAACCCGGGAACTCACTGCGGCTGGTGCGAATATGCCCCGGTCTGCGCGGGGAAAGGGCGCACGGAACTTGCGCAGGTCTTCGGGGAGGAGGCGTGCGACCGCTTGTGGGAGGCGGATTTGATCTGAGGCTGTCCGTAATGAAAGGAGGAATTCATGACAATCAATGAAGCAATCAGGGCTTTGCGGGGAGCGCAGATCATCAGCTGTGTCGGCAATATCCGCAGAGAGCGTTTAAACATGTCCATCGTGTATCGCGAGAAAGGAGAAATTAAATATGTCACAATTTCACAAAGCAGAAAGAAAAAGAGGAAAACTGAGACTGGCCATCGCTGGTCCGGCGGGCTCCGGCAAGACTTATTCGGCCTTGTTGATTGCTTTCGGTATTGGCGGGAAAGTCGCTTTTATCGACACGGAAAGGGGATCCGGCGAACTGTATGACCATCTGGGGGACTACGACGCCTGCACGCTGGAAGCGCCGTTCGAGCCCAAAAAGTACGTGGCCGCGATCAAAGCAGCGGAAGAGGCCGGTTACGATACGATCATCATCGATTCGCTCACGCACGCCTGGGCGGGCACGGGTGGCCTGCTCGACAGGCACGGGATGATCGCCGATAAGTCGGGGAATTCCTGGGCGGCCTGGCGCATGGTCACTCCGCAGCACAATGAGCTGGTGGACGCCCTGCTGCAATCGTCCTGCCACATCATCGCCACGATGCGCAGCAAGATGGAATACACGCAGGTGGAAGAAGGCGGCAAGAAGAGCGTCAAGAAGCTGGGCATGTCGCCCATCCAGCGCGACGGCATGGAGTATGAGTTCACCGTCTTCATGGACATCGACCAGAACCATATCGCCTCATCCACGAAAGACAGAACCATGTTGTTTGACGGCCAGTATTTTAAGCCGTCGAAACAAACCGGCAAACTGTTGATGGACTGGCTGGAACGCGCGCCGGAAGCACAGGGCATTGAGAAGCCGGAAAATACTCAGGCGGTACCGCAGAATAAACCTGCAGCATTGTCCGAGCCCAAGGACACAAAGAAGCCAGCCGCTGCGAAGGGCGGTAATGGCGGCGGCAATGGGTTCGTTACCGGTCAAGTTCTCTTTGCCAAACTCAACAAGTACGGAATCCCGACCAAGCAGTACATGGACTATGCCTGCAAACGGTACAGCGTGGAAAGCTTCACGGATCTCATCGAGGAGCAGATCAAAGAGCAGGAAAAGCTCCTGGATTCGATGGCGCGTCCGGAGCGGTTGAAGGAGTTCAAGGAATTGCTGACCGGTCGGAAGCTGGCGGAGTCCATGCCGTCTGTTCCGGTAATTCCGGCCAACGCTCAGCCGGCGGAAGCATTTAGCATGTTTTAATAACCGGGGCAGGGTTGGTCTTTTGACACGGAGACTGCCCTGCCCAATAACCATTTCATCAGGAGGGGAACCATGAAGATAGAAAGCATCACACTCAAGGACTTTAAGTGTTTTGAAAACCTGCAATTGCAATTGACCAAACCGGTCAGTCTGTTCTTTGGCCGGAATGCGGCGGGAAAAACATCCCTGGCCCAGGCCATTGCCCTGACCATGACCGGGAAAGTGAACGGCAACGGCTGTGACCGCGCGCCGCTGACAAGATACAGCGCCAATGATTTTACGGCGAGCGCATCGGTTTTTCAGAACGATCAGCAATACGCATCCACGCAAAAGGCAAGCGTCAGGGAAAGCATCGATCCCTCCATGCTTTGGAATATGCTCCATACCAGCAGGGAAACCATCTCCGCCGTCATCGACACCGGCAATTTTCTCAACCTGCATCCCGATGAAAAGAAAAGGATCATCTTCGATCTTCTGCCCGATCTGAAAATGGATGCCGCAAGCCTGCCGGGACATCTGGCGGCCTGGCTTGCCGGAAAATACGCCTTCACCGCTGATGAACTCATGCCGCTGCTGGATAAACCTGCCACCATGGAAACAGCCTACAACCAGGCATTCGAGACCCGGCGCATAGCCAAGCGTGATCTCAAAGCCCAGGGCGCCATTGCCAAAATCCCGGAAGGTCTGACGCGCGATCATGTGTCCTCCTACATCGTAAATCTGCGGCAGGAACTTGCGGCAATCCACACCGCCATGGGCGAATCAAAAGGCATGGCCGCCGGAGAAAAGAAACAGGCCGGAAACGAACTTGCCGTCATCGATGCGGAAGTCCTGCAAATTGAATCACTCTATCGGGGATTTGAGCCGGAAGAAGCGAAACGGCACCTGGTTAATCTCCAGCGGGACAGCGCCGCACTTACCGGTGAAATTGAGAGGATGAGAAGCTCCTTTGCGGACATGCAGCAGGAACTGGGCAAGCTGCTGGCCGTGAAACGGCGTCAGGATGACATAAGCGCCCAGGCTCAGGCATTTTCCGGATTTTGCCCTTTGCTTCCCGTCATCGCCTGCAAGACGAAGGAAGTCAGGGCGCACATGACCGAACTGGCCAGGCCGGACAATACCCATGAACAAGCCCTGGAGCAACAGCACGAAAAGATGACGCCGGTCCGGCAGGCCATCGAAGAAAAAGAGAATGAACTGAACTCTATCCATGGCAGCATCATGGGCGTGGAAAACGCCATCGCCCGCTATGAAGTCAACCGGAAGAAACTGGATGGCCTGATGAAGCGGAAAGTGGAACTGACGGAAATCATCAATGCCGCGGACGACTGCAAGACGACGGCAATAGAATCACTTCAGGAAAAGAAAACCGCTATCCAGGGCGAGATCGAAAAACAAACCGCCCTGCTGACATCCATTCAAAAGGCGGAGCAGGCCAAGTCCATGCAGGATAAAATCGATAAGCTGGAAGTCCTGGTTACCGCCTTTTCACCCAAGGGCATTATGTCGTCACTGCTGGAAGGCGCGGCATCGACCCTGTCCCAATCGGCCGGCAACCTGATGGCTGCATTATCCGGCAATCGCTACGCCATGGAAATCAATATCGAGGAAGGATTTGACATCTTCCTGATCGACAATACCACCGGCAGCCGCACGTCCGCGAACTTCGCTTCCGCCAGCGAACGATTCCGCATCGGCATTGTTCTGCAGTCGGTGTTGAGCGAACTGGCCGGGCTGCGCTTTATGGTCATCGACGGCATCGATATTCTCGACCAGGCCAATCGGGGATTTTTCTTTCAGTTCATCAGAACCATTGCATCCAGGTTCGACCAGATTATCGGCTTCTGCACCATCGGGCAATATGCTCCGAGCAGTCCGGGGCTGCCGGAAATGGATTTCTTCATGATTGAAAACGGAAAGATCAACAGGATCGCGGCATAGTCCCGAATATCCGGGAAACATGACGGCAAGGGCCGGGTCAAGCGCCCGACCTTACGTCATCAAGGTAAAAGCGGAACATGGCCAACCCACAAGTTGAAGAAGGCTACACGCGAATTGCGAACGAGATTATGGACGCCCTCTGCCGGTGTCATCCGGGCGGATCGGAGGGGCAGGTCTTGTGGGCGATCATAAGGAAAACCTACGGGTGGAACAAGCAGGCGGACAAAATCAGCATATCGCAGTTGTGCGACATGACGGATCTGGCGCGACGAACCGTCATTTATGCCCTGCAAAATCTGGAAGCCAAAAACATGATCACCATCAAACGGCGGGAAAATGAAACCAATCTCATCGCCTTTAACAAGGATTACGACAAGTGGGTAGTGCAAGAAATGGATGGTAGTGCAAGAAAATGCAGGTCTTATCGTGCAACCATTGAAAAGCAAAAAGCAAATTACAAAAACAGGGGGGTGGTGCAAGAAATCGGGGGTAGTGCAAGAAATGCACAAGGGGTAGTGCAAGAAAACGGTTTTGACCGACGATTTCTTGCACCCACAAAAGACAATAATAAAGACACTATTACAAAAGACAATATTATTATCGTTGCTGATCCCGAAGCATTACGACTTGCTGAACTTTTATTTTCCGAAATTATTAAGGAAAATCCTAAATCCCGCTTGTTGAATCAAAACAGCGTCAAAAAACAGAAAACCATCACCGGCTGGGCGAAATACATCG